>JGI24712J26585_10000898_pt1 | contig 25624 bp, 22 predicted proteins | sample BioPla3DNA2_FD_26585 | JGI IMG/M metagenome (IMG submission 26585)
CCTCTTCCACAATGCGTGGAATTAAGAAGATGGTCATCTCCGTTTGGTTCTGCTTGGTTTCCTTCCACTGGAAGAGCTTGCCTAAGATGGGCAGCTGCGAAAGGAAGGGGATCCTTTTGATGGCTTCACTTTCCTGCTCCTGAATGAGGCCTCCCAGCACAAAGGGCTGCCCATTTCTCACTCTCACAGTGGTCTCCGCTTCCCTGGTTCTGATCTGCGGATAGTCTGTATCCGCCCGCCAGATAAAGGTGCTTACCTGAGGCTCAACAAGAATCGTGATATACCCATCCTCCGAGATCCTTGGGGTAACCTGCAGGTTGATACCTGACTCCAAGAACTCCATGGTGCGGCGGCCGTCTTCGCTGGTGAGCACAACCGGCACGCGATCCCCAACGAAGATGCTGGCTGCTTGTCCACTCAAAGTGGTGATCTTGGGGTTAGCTAAAAGCTTGGCATCGCCACGTTCCTCCATGATGCGCAGGGCGAGGATCAGATCCCAGGCATCCCACTCCAGCTCCAGGAAAACGGGCGCAGTGCTCTCCAGGAACGAAGGCACTCCCTCCCAGTCTACTCCTAAGTCCTTCAAGGCCTCGGTGGCAACTTCCTGCACCCAGACTTCCAGAACCACCTGCGGTGCAGGCTGGTCAAAGTCAACCAGGAACAGATCAACTTCTGCCAGCTCCTGATCGGTTCCCCTGACTATAAGGCTCTTGCGATCCGCATCAAGCTGAATCTTGCCCTCGGGAATGAGCAGTGACAGGGCGGTCTTAGCCGCAGCGGGCTCCGCGTAGTTTAGGCGATAGACCTTGAGCCGCTCCGTGGTCTGATCGCCCAGCATGCCCACGACCAGAGAGTGTTCCGTAAGCTCTATCTTTAGGGGCACCAACTGCTGAATCTGTTTGATAATCTCCTTTGGCTCTCCGCTGCGCACATCGATGATCAGGCGCTTCTCCTCCAGGGCTGGGTCGGCGATCAGGTTTAGCCCCATCTCCGCACTGAGCTCCTTGAAGATATCCAGCAGGGTTCTGCCCTGCTCCGTGCTGACCTTTGCTGGTTTTGCCCTTTCCAGCGCCTTGATCAGCTCCTCCGCCCGGTCCAAAAGCTCCTGGGAACCGTTGAGCACCACCAGGCCTCCCTCGGGAGCTACATACACACTGTCCCTTGGGAGCACCAAAGACAGAGCATCCAGCACTTCCGCGGCAGTTACTCCCGTCGTGTAGACATAGCGGATCTCCTTGTGCTCCGGCTCCTGGAAGCGTTCGGGCGGAGCCACCAAGAGGGTGTTCCCTGCCAAGCGGTAGCCGTAACCGCTGTACTCAGAGATCAGCTGCAGTGCTTCCCGGAAATCGACTCCCTTCAGCTGGAAGGTGCCCTGACCGCTAACTTCCGGGTCAACCAAGACGTTCAGCCCTTGGCTTTCGCCTAGGATCCTAAAGATCTCCGCGAAATCCATCCGGTCAAAGGAAAGATCGAGCTCGCTGCCGAAACTGGGGCTTCCCAGGACCAGGCAGAATGCGAGCACGCTGACGATGGTAAATAGTCTATTGCGGGCTGTCATTGGGCTACCTCCCCATTCTCAGCGCGAAGCTCCGTTCACCTTGCTTGAACTCAACTGTTCCATCCTGAATGCTCGTGAGCTCCCAACCATGGAGCTCCTCACCGGCCTTCAAAGAATAGACCTTTTCCCCGTACTCCACTATGGCCACAGCCTGATCGGCACTGCGCAGCACACCTTTGAGGACAAAGGCAGGCAGGTCCTGTTTGGCGATGAGCAGCTGGAGTACTTCCCACTCCTCAGCCGTGGTTTGGGCGGTAAGCAGTCTGCCCTCGGCATGGTAACCGAACTCCCGCTGGGGCAGCAGCTGACGTACCATCTCCAGGATCTTCACCCCATCGGCATACTCAATGGGCACCGCATGGAACTCCAAGGGTTCGGCTTGGGGCGTTTCCTCTGCCTCTGGTTTGACCGGAACCTCTGGAGTGGAGACTGCCACCACCGGCGCTCCAGAGCGCCCAGCCTGCCGGTCGTATTCCTTCAGTACTTGTTCCGCAACCTGCAGGTCACTTTCCAGCCCATAGAGCACAACCAGGTTGAGCTCAGCATCCACGAAACTGCGCACACTGGGCACTACCAAGCTGATCAGCCCCCGGGCAGCATCGGCAGAGACGTGTTCAATGGCTACAAAACGCACCCCTTCGCTGCCGAACTCGGTTTTCAGCCGCTGCTCACTGGCAAACACCAAGGTGTTGCCGATAAGCTGGTAGCGATAGCCTGTTGTCCTAGTAACCAAATCCAGCGCCTCCTGCAGGGTCAAGTCGTTGAGCACAAAACTGACCTCGCCCTGCACGGAAGGATCTACCAGCACGTTGTAGCCGCCCAGCTGGCCCAAAATCTGCAGCACTTCCACCAGCGGCGCCCTGCTAAACTCCATGTTCACCAGCTCCGCGGCGAAAACCGGCGTACTAAAAACCATTAGCAAGACTGCCGCCACCAGCACCCGCACCCTCCGACTGTTCATAAGCTCAACCTCCTATGGTCAATTGTAGCTGCACGCCATCCAAATCAAGCCAAACAGCACCGCTGTTGATGTCGGTGATCACCGCACCCTCCAGACGGTCGCCCACCCTCATCCAGCGTCCCGGGCCCTCCTGGGCGATGAGGGCCGCCTTCTGGCCTCCAGAGTTCACAATACCTAAGACGCGCACTTGCCCCTGGAGAAACTGGGCAATGAACTGGAAGGGCAGACCAAAGGCATCCACAGGCAGTTCCACCAGCTGCCTGGAACTGAGCTCCGGCAGTTCAAAGCCGGAAGCGCTGGCCTGGTCCAGAAGAACTACCTGAAGCTCGCCGCGTAGACTGAGCATAAACCGTCCCTCACCCACNTAAGCCAGGGCGGCCTCGGCTAGGCCCAGGGAAGGCAAAAGCTCACATAGGTGGGCCAGAAAGCCAGGCATAATGCCTCCGCCTTCCACTTCCATGGAGATGGGCACCAGACCCACCTTCCCTCCCTCTTGCACCTGCAGGGGTTCGGAGCTAAGGGACTCCAGTTTGAGGCCGTAGAAATCAGTGAGCCGCCTGATCCCGTTTAGAACCTTCTGCAGATCATACTGAGAAGGAACCACCCGGGCATGACTGGCTAAGCTCCCCTGCAGCTCCCGCAAGCGGCTTTCTAAGCCAGAGCGCTGCTCCACAATGCGCGTTAGCTGCTGCTCAGCCTGGGACAGTTGGTTTAGCTCTCCGTCCAGACGTCTCGTTTCCAAGNGGAGGGGCAGGAAGAAGGCGGCAAAGGCTCCAGCGGCTGCCACAAACAGGAACACTACCACAATCAACTGCCAGGTAAGCTTCTCTTTAATCGCGCTGAGCTGCACCATCGCTGCGCACCCCCGTTACTTCAATGGCAAACACCTGGAAGTCCGTGCCGTCCAGGGGGAGAATGTGTGTGAGCTCCGCGTCCTCACCCAACCTCTGCAGTTGATTGAGATAACTGGACAGGGAAGTCACATCCCTGGTATAACCAGCGATCTGCATGCTCTCCTCCTTGCAGATCACCCCTTCAATCCAGAGCAAATCCAGGTCATGGTCGCTCACCGCCGGCAGAACCATGGCGGCGCTTGCCGTTCCGCTCAGCACTCCTTGATAAACTTGCTCCTCAGCTTCCAGATCAGTGATCTGCTGCCTGAGGGCGTTTACGTTCTTCACCTGGGCTTGAAGCACAGTCTGCCTGGCCAGAGCATCCTGGTGGGCAGCGGTTAACGTCTGCAGGCGGGCGTTTTCCACCCAAGAAAAGACCAGCACCGCTGCTAAGGCCAAAAAGCCAAGCAAACCGACGAGAAACTCCCAGCGCACCTGAGACTGCTTCAGGGGCCTTTCTTCTTTGGGAAGCAGGTTAATCCTCACGCCACAACCCCCCTCAAACCCAGAGCCAGCGCTGAGCCAAAAGAGCTAAGCCGCTCCGGCTGGTCCCCTTGGAAGGAAAGGTTCAAGTCCAGCTGCCCCATGGGTAGCGTGGGCAAACCCACTTCCTTCTGGAGCATTTCTCCAAGGCCAGACAGTTCCGCCAGTTCTCCCAGGAGAATCACCTCATCCAGCATGGCCCGGAAGTTGGCCGCCCTCTCCTGGGCCCGCACGAAGTCCAGGGTTTGCAGAACAGAACCGGCGAACTGCTGAATGGCCGCCCGCAGCAGCCGTTTGCTGCCCTGGCCTTCCATNAGTAAGTAATCTAGATCGTGTTGGGACAAAAGCTCCTGGGCCTCCGTATCCGAACAGCCGAAAGCCTCCTGCACGCCCTGTTTCACATGGATACTGCCGATGGGCACCAGCCGCAGCACCTTGAAGAGGGGGCCCAACATGACCATGATCGTGGTCTGGCCGGCACTTACTTCCACAAAGGCGCGCCGACCCTCCTGGGCCAATAGGTCCGGCCAGCCCAGGGCGGGGAGATCGATCACTTCCAGACTAAGATCGGACTCGCGAAAAGCGCGGATGTAGGGGTTGAGGTGCTGCCTGGAGCAGGCCACCACAACCACCTCCACCTCCCTGTCATCTTGCCAGTTGATGAAGTAGTCGTAGCAGATATCTTTGGGGGATTCCACTGGGAAGGATACGAGTTCGGGGACTTCAAACTCAAGCGCCTTGTCCAACTCGCGCTTGGTCATGCTGGGCAGGCGGTGGATCTTCACCGTGACCCAGGAGCTGCGCACCCCTAAGACCGCCGCTTCGGCGGAGAAGTCTTCTGCTTCAAGCATGGCCCTGAGGCTGCGCACCAGCTCTTCTGGGTTGACCAGCTTCCCATCGGAAACTGTACCTCGGGCCAGCGGGTATTCCACAACTTTGGACACGATCTTATTACGGCCTTTGCGGATCACTTCTGCCGCTCTGATGGCGGCATGATCCAAATCAAGGCCCAAGGCTTTTTTAGCCATTCCCCAACCCCCTAAATGACGGAAGTAACCATCTGCATCATGGGCAGATAGACGGACAGCAGGATGAACAAGACCACAACGGCTAGTACAAGCATGATCACTGGTTCCAAGAGCTTAGTGAAACTGGCGATGGTGAAGTTCACTTCCCGGTCGTAATAGTCCGCCAGCTGCACCAAAACCGTCTCCAGGTTACCCGTTTCTTCCCCCACGGACACCATTTGCACCAGCATGGTGGGGAAAACCTTGTGCTCACCTAAGGAAGGGCTGATGCCCTCGCCCCGTTCCACACCGCGGGTGGCACCCTGCACCGCACTCTTTACCACCACATTATCCATGAGGCGCTCCAGGATCTGCAGCGTGGGGATCATGGCGATGCCGCTGTTCAGAAGCAGTGCCAGCGTGCGGCAGAACCTAGAGAAAATGACCATTTTCTGCATTTCACCCAGCACAGGCAGGGCCAGCAGAAGGGAATCCCGCACCCTCCGGCCCACCTTGGTCCGCACCCAGTAGCGGTAAAGCAGTACCAGGCCTATGATGGCGCCTAAAACCACATACCAATGTTCGACTGTCCAGTCCCGGGCATTGAGCACAGCCATGGTGATGGCGGGCGTTTCCACTCCGAAACTGGCAAAGTTCCTCACCAGCATAGGTAAAACCACAAAGAGCAAAACAAACACCATGAGCACAGAAACCGAACTGATGATGGCTGGATACATGAGCGCTTCCGAGACCTTTTTGCGCAGTTCATCTTCCCGTTCGTAATACATGGCCAGGCGATCCAGTACTTCCGGTAGGGAACCGGAAATCTCGCCGGCCTCAACCAAGTGGATAAAGACGTTGGGAAAGATCTCCTTGTGCTTCTCCAGGGCCTTGGTGAACGCCGTGCCGCTGGCCACATCCAAACGCACCGTCTGCAGCACCTTGGCAAAGGCAGCCTCTTCAGCTTGTCCCTCCAGCACTTCTAAGGCCTTCACCAAAGAAACACCCGTACTGAGCATGATGGCAAACTGGCGGCAGAAGAGCGCCAGGCTCTTGGCCTTCAATTTCACCTTTTTCTGGAAGAGGACCGTCGGTTCTTTGGCCGCCTTCAGGGAGGTGACAATGTGTCCCTGCTCCCGCAGCTGTTGCCTGGCCGCGGCTTCGTTTTCAGCTACGATTACGCCCTTGATCGTCTTTCCCGCTCGGCTTCTTCCCGTGTACGCATAGCGGATCAACTGCCTACCCCCCTACCCCCTACAGGTAGTTCTCCTTGCGAAACACTACTGATTGATCCACCAGATCCTTTTTGATCAGTTCCTCCACAGCCGCCTTCATGGACTGCATGCCGAAACGGGCTCCCGTTTCGATCATGGAGGGAATCTGATGCACCTTCTCTTCCCGGATCATGTTGCGGATGGCGGGAGTACCCACCATCACCTCCACCGCCGGTACCATGCCCTTCCCGAACTTTTTGGGCAGGAGCTGCTGGGAGATGACCGCTTCCAAGACGGTGCTCAGCTGCACCCTGATCTGGTGTTGGCTTTCCGGCGGGAACACGTCAATAATCCGGTCGATGGTCTTGGCCGCCCCGCGGGTATGTAGTGTGGAAAGGACCAGATGACCCGTTTCCGCCGCGGTGAGGGCAATGGAAATGGTCTCCAAATCCCGCATCTCCCCCACCAAGATAACATCCGGGTCCGAGCGGAGGGCCGCCCTTAGACCCTCGGCAAAGGAGGTGGTGTCGGTACCCACTTCCCTTTGGTTCACCACGCAGTTCTTGTGGTTGTGAAGAAACTCGATGGGGTCTTCCAGGGTGATGATCACTCCCTGCCGCTCCCGGTTGATAATATCGATCATGGAGGCCAGGGTGGTAGATTTTCCGCTGCCCGTGGGGCCCGTAACCAAGATCAGGCCGTCGCGCAGATGGGCCAGATCATGGAGGATTTCCGGCAAACCCAGTTCTTCCAAGGGTTTGATCGTGGCGCTGATCACCCGCATGGCCATGGCCCAGGAGCCCCGCTGCTTGGAGATGTTGCAGCGAAAGCGCCCCACGCCCCTGACCCCAAAGGAAAAGTCGACTTGACCCCGCTCTTCCAGTTCTTCCCGCTGTGCTTCCGTGAGCAGGGGATTGAGCATCTCTTTGATCTCCTCGGGGGTAAGCTTGTCCCAGCCCGGCACAGGTCGGATCGCTCCGAAAACCCTTAAAATGGGGGGCACCCCCGCGGATAAATGCAGGTCCGAAGCGTCGCTGTCAATGGCCGCATCCACCAAGCTTTGAACCTTGGCAGGGATGTTCACTGCGCATCGCCCTCCATATCTACGCTGTACACTGTCCTGATGATTTCTTCCGCTGTGGTTATTCCTTGAGCCAGTTTGGCAACGGCCGCCCGCTGCAGCGTGGTCATACCCGAGCGCAGGGCGATGTCCGATAGTTCGTCCTCCCCTGCCCTCCGGTCCACCGCTTGGCGCATCTCCCGATTAAAGACCAAAACTTCCCCGATGGCCGTCCGCCCCCGATAGCCCGTGCCGCCGCAGAGGGGACAGCCTTTCCCCTGGTAAACCACCTGGGGCGGTTCTAGACCTAAGGAGCGAATGTACCTGATCATCAAGGGATCGGTGAGTTCAACCTCCTCGCGGCAGTCAAAGCAGATCCGGCGCACTAGGCGCTGGGCCACAATGCCGATAATGGTGGAACTGAGGATGTACGGTTCCAAACCCATATTGATCAGCCTGGAGACGGTGGCCACCGCGCTGTTGGTGTGGAGGGTGGAAAGCACCAGATGACCCGTTAAAGCCGAACGCACCGCGATCTCGCCCGTTTCCTCGTCCCGAATCTCCCCCACCATGATCACGTCCGGGTCCTGGCGCAGTACCGTGCGCAGTCCCGTGGCAAAGGTCAGGCCCACCTTGGGATTCACCTGCACATGGTTCACGCCATCCAGCCGGTATTCCACCGGATCCTCCACCGTCACGATGTTCTTTTCCGGGGAATTTAAGCGGTTCAAAAAAGCGTACAAAGTGGTCGTTTTCCCGCTGCCCGTGGGCCCCGTAACGAGAATCAGACCCTGGTTCAAGCGGAGCATGCTTTCCATCTTCTCTAAATCGGCAGGGCTGAAGCCAAACTCGTCCAGATCCATGAGGTGGTTGGCCCTATGCAGCACCCTGGCCACGATCTTCTCTCCATAGACGGTGGGCAAAGTGGAAATGCGCAGGTCCACCTCTGTACCATTGAAACTGAGCTGGATCCTACCGTCCTGCGGTTTGCGCCGCTCGGTAATGTCCAGGCCGGCCATGACTTTGATCCGGGAGTTCACATCACCCTGGAGGTGCCGCGGGATTTCCATAATATCCCGGAGGAGGCCGTCAATGCGGTAACGCACCTTCATCCTGCCTTCCAGGGGTTCCAGGTGGATGTCACTGGCTTTCTGCATAATGGCCTGCTCCAAAATGAGGTTGGCCAGCCGCACCCCCGGCGCATCGCCTAGATATTGCTGGGTCTGCTCCTCTTCTTCCCCTTCCTCCTGCTCATAATCATTCAGGAGTTCCCGGGCACTTTGGGCGATGTTTCTAGTGCGCTGAAAGGCCTCGATGATCTCCTCTTCAGTGGCCACCAGCGGCCGAATGATCTTCCCCGTGAGGCGCTGGAGGTCATCGATGACATTGATGTCCATGGGATCAGCCATGGCCACCACCAAGAACCCGTCTTCCACCTCCAAGGGCAAAACATATTTGGAGGTGATCACGGACGCGGGCACCAATTCCACAATTTCGGGAGCCAGATAGCGCCGGACGAAGTCCACCCGCTCGATGCGCAGATGCTCGCTTAAGGCGTCGGCCACCTGGTCTGCTGTGACAAACCCCAGCTTAACCAGGCTCTCGCCCAGGCGATCGCCACTTCTGCGCTGCTCCTCCAGGGCAGCGGCCAGCTCCTCCTGGCTGATCAAGCCCCGTTCCTGCAATATATCGCCAAGGCGCTTACGCATGGCCCCAATTCATCCTTTCTTGCAAAAAACCAGCTGAAAGCCTCGGTTCCAGCCGGTTGCACTACTCACTCCAAACAAGCCAAGTGCCCATCTACAGCTTGTTTTTCCTCGTATCTTGAACTTTATAGAGATTAAGAATTGCCTGATTCGTTGGTTGACTGGGAGTGGGCTTGGATATAAAATGCGCATTCCAAGCGTTTCTTTTCTAATGTGCAAGATAGTTCGTCAACCCCTCTGAAATTTCCTGCTACCTCCAAATTGTTTTTCAAACACCCTCCACTGCAGTAATACTTAGCCCAGCAACCCCTGCAGATGGGACTGTTCAGCACGTGGGCATCCTTGAACTCCAGAGGCAGATCGTGATTAGTGATGCCATCCCACACGCTGCCTAAAACGAAGTCTGCCTCCCCCACAAACTGGTGGCAGGGATAGAGCTCGCCTTGGGGCGTAACCGCCAGGTACTCATAGCCCGCACCGCAGCCCGACAGCCGCTTGTACAGACAGGGCCCCTTCTTCAACTCCACGTTGAAGTGGAAGAAGTTGAAGGGCCTGCCGGCCAGGCGGCGCTCCAAAAAGAGTTCCGCCAACCGCTCGTACTCCTGCAGTATCCTGGGGATATGTTCCCCACGCAGCGCCCACTCATGTTCCTCTGCGGTTACCACTGGCTCCATGGAAATCTGGTCAAAGCCCAAATCGTGCAAATGGGCCACATCGGAAGCGAAGTCCAGGTTTGCGGCGGTGAAGGTACCGCGCACGTAGTAGCTTTTGCCTTGCCTGCCGCTGAGCAGCCGCAGGTATTTGGGCACCACCGTATCATAGACGGAACCTCTGCCGCTGGCCGTGAGCCGCAGACCATCGTTGATTACCTTCCGACCGTCCAAACTCAGCACCACGTTGTACATATGCTCATTGATAAACTGCTCAATGGCAGGCGTTAAGCCCAGCCCGTTTGTGGTAATGGTAAAGCGGAAGCTCTTGCCGTGCTTGCCAGCTTCTTCCTGAGCATACTCCACCGTGCGCCGGACCACATCCCAGTTCAAAAGGGGCTCTCCCCCAAAAAAGTCCACCTCCAGCTGCCTGCGGCGTTTGGAGCCTTGGATTAAGAAATCCACCGCGGCCTTGGCCACCTCCCAGGGCATGAGCTCCCGCTCTCCCTGGAAAGTCCCCAGTGGAGGCAAAGCAGTAGGCGCAGCGCAGGTTGCAGTCGTGGGCTACGTTCAGGCAGAGGGCCTTCACCACAGATTCGGGGCGCGGCGGAACTTCGGTCAGGTCCGCACTAAAGAGCAAGCCCGCTTCTACGAGCTCCAGGACCTCGGCTCCCACCTCCGCGTAGCTGGGGTTCTGGTCCAAAAACGCTTCCAGGTCTGCTCTACTCCGAATTTCCTCCCGATCCTTGATCAAGGCAATCAGCTCCCGGGCGGGGGCATCCAGAACATGCACCGCCCCGGAGTTGCCGTCCACCGCGAAATGCAGGCCTCCTTGGCTGTAAATATGTACGCAGGTTTTATCTAGCAAGGGTTTCACTCCTAAAACAGTCGTTGAAAATCCAAAAGCAACCTCCTGTGCATAAAGAAGGTTGCTTGTGGCCCTACCGTTCGCAAGCTTGGTTGCCAACGGTACAGGAGGTCTTGCACGCAGACTGGCACGATGTTTGGCACTCGCCGCAGCCACCGTTGACCAAAGTGGTCTGCAGGGGCGTGCCGCTGAGCGTGCGGATATGCTTCTTCATAATCCAGCCTCCTTGCAGTGCTCTACACGCATTTTACCACAAAACGGTTCGCTTGGCAAAAGAGACTATTTTTCCCCACCTGAGCAGGAGAATGGGCTTCGGAAGCGGAACTAAACCGTATTTTACATGCGAAGGAGTGACCCCCATGGCCAGCAGCGGAAAAGAAAAAAATAAAAGAAGCAGATTGGTACAGGGAATCAACCTACGGCTGAGGGCTAGGCTGATTGCGGCCTTCCTGCTCATTGCACTGGTGCCCCTCACCCTGCTCACCATAGTGGTCATTTCCCAGACCCAGAGCACCGTAACGTCCATGGTGAGTGCCACCCTGTCCGACCAGGCCCAACGAGTTGCAGATTCCATGGCCGAGTCTCTGCAGCAGCTCATCTATGATCTGCAGAACCTAGCTGTGAACCCCTCCATAGAGCAACTGGCTGTGATCCGACCCACGAACATCATGCGGGATCTGGGCCTGGACGGTAAGACCGCGGAGGAAATGGAAGAGATCATGGCGGAAACCAGGAATCTGGAGGCCAATAGCCGCACCCAGACTTTCCTGGAGAACACGGTGGCCGAATTCCAGCGCTTTTCCCAGCTCATTGTAGTGAACATGGACGGTGTGGTGCTGGGCGCCACCGAACGGCCGGATCGCTTCATCCATGTGGAGGAAACATGGTTTCAGTCCGCCTTAGAGAATGAAACCTATGTCAGCGACATCGAGCTGCTGGCCCGACAAGGAAGAAGCAGGGCTGGTCATGTCCACAGTCATCTATAGATCTTCCTCCCTGTCAACAGCCTCGGCCAGGCCCGCAGGGGTGATCCGGGGCCTAGTGCCCGTTAGTTTCTTCACCCAGGCCATGGTCCCCATTGTGGCTCAAATCGAGGGCGGTGAACTGCAGCTGCTCAGCTCCGGCCAGGTTGTGCTGGAGGTGAAGCAGACTCCCCAGGGCGCAGACGTGAACGTTTTCCTGGATAAGCTGGGCCCCAAGGCTATCGCCTTGGCTGAGGAAACTGACCGGTTTGGGCAGACCAGCGGCGGCCAGGAGGCCATCACCGCTTCCGCCGGCATAGGTTTTGGACAGGACTGGCAGATCCGCCTAGCCCAGCCCACCCGCCACGCCCTGGCCCTGGTGCAGAGGCTGAGTTCCCTGGGTTATGTGGGCATAGCCATTACGGGCCTGGCGGTGCTGGTGGCAGCCATCCTCCTGGCCCGCGGCATCACCCAACCCCTGCTTCAGCTCACGGCCCATGCCCGGGAAGTGGCCCAGGGCAGGCTGCGCCAGTACAAGCCGAAGCGGATGCGCCGCGACGAAGCTGGTGAACTCACCGCGGCGTTTAACGAAATGACGGCTCAACTGGCCAGGCTCCTGCACCGGGTGCGCAGCGCCAGCCAAGCCTTGGCCGCCTCCAGCCAAGAAATCAGTGCCGGCATGGAGGAAATGGCGGCAGGTGCCCAAACACAAAGTGAAGACGTGCAGAGCGGCACCCGGCAGATCCAGGAAATGAACGAAGCCATGGTAGCCATGGAGAAGCGGGCTGAGGAAGCGGTGCTTCTGTCCCAAAACGCCACTGAAGCCGCTTCAGAAGGCCAGACGCAGGCTGCGGAAGCGGTGGCAGGTATGGACAGTATCAAGCAGTCTGTGGACAGCTTGACCCAGCAGACCCTGGAGATCGGCAAGATCCTGGCCTTCATCCGCGACATTGCAGAGCAAACCAATCTCCTGTCCTTGAACGCGGCCATTGAAGCTGCCAGGGCTGGAGAACAGGGACGCAGCTTTGCCGTGGTGGCCCAGGAAGTGCGCGATCTGGCCATCCGCTCCCAGCAAGCCACAGAAGAAATTGAGCAGGCCCTGAAGCGGATTCAAGGGGAAACCGCCCGCTCCCTGCAGAGCGTGGAAAAGGGTCAGCAGGAAGTCCATGAGGTGCGGGACGCCCTGCAGAGAATAACGCAGGCTGCCAAAGCCACGGAAGAATTGGTGCAGGAGATTTCAGGCGAATGTTTGGCCCAGGCGGGCAGAACCAGGGCCGCCGTGGAACTGTTCCAGGCCATCGGAGATATCACGGAGCAGACGGCAGCGGGAACGGAAGAAACGGCTGCGGCCGCCCAAAGCCTGGCAGACCTGGCCCAGCAGCTGCAGGAAATCCTGGCCGACTTCCAAGAGCAGGCTGATGAGTGAAGTATCCCTAGACGTGAAAAAAGTCCTCCGCTCTTCTTGCGGAGGACTTGCTTTTTTGCTTGTTTTAGGCGCCCTTCTCTTCTGCCGCCGGAACTAGGTGGCAGGCACAGAAGTGACCATTGCCCGAGTCCACAAACTCCGGTTCCTGCACCCTGCAGATATCCATCACCTTGGGGCACCTGGTGTGGAAGCGGCAGCCCTTGGGTGGGTTGATGGGGCTGGGCACGTCGCCCGTGAGCAGAATACGTTCCTTCTTGATGGTGGGATCTGCCTCGGGAATGGCCGAGAGCAGAGCCTGGGTGTAAGGATGTTTGGGATTGCGGTAGAGCTCATCCTTATCAGTGAGTTCCACGATCTTGCCTAGGTACATCACTGCCACCCGGTCAGAAATGTGCTTAACCACGCTCAAGTCGTGGGCGATGAAGATATAGGTCAGGTCGAATTCTTTCTGCAGATCCTGGAGCAGGTTGATCACCTGGGCCTGGATGGACACGTCCAGGGCCGATACAGGTTCATCGCAGATGATTAGTTTCGGCCTCACGGCAAGAGCCCGAGCGATACCGATACGCTGCCTCTGTCCCCCGGAAAACTCATGGGGAAAGCGCCTGGCGTGGAATGCACTAAGGCCCACAACCTCCAAGAGTTCCCGCACCCGCTTCTCCTTTTCAGGCCCCCGGGCCAGTTTATGAATATGCAGGGGCTCGCCGATAATATCGCCCACCGTCATGCGGGGGTTAAGCGAACCGTAGGGGTCTTGGAAGATGATCTGCATATCCTTGCGCAGTTCCCGCAGCTCATCCTTGGGCAAAGTCGGGATGTTCTTTCCGTCAAAGATGACATCGCCGGAGGTCGGCTCAATCAGGCGCAGGATTAAGCGGCCAGTGGTGGTTTTTCCGCAGCCGCTTTCTCCCACCAACCCCAGGGTCTCTCCAGTATGCACCGTAAAGCTCACGTCATCCACAGCCTGTACGGCGCCCACCTGCTTGGAAAAGATAATGCCCTGGCGGATGGGGAAATGCTTCACTAGATTGCGCACCTCAAGCAGCACTTCCGGCTGCCCTGTGTTGGCAGTTACTTCCCTAGCCATTGCTTAGCCCACCTCCCTTTGATCTATNCCGGCGTGTTCATCGTAGTCCACAAGCTTCCAGCAGGCCACGTAGTGATCGTCCCCCACGTTAAAGGACGGTGGCTGCTTCCGAGCGCAGAGCTCCGTGGCAAAGGCGCANCGGGGATGGAAACCGCAGCCGGTGGGGAAGTTCCCCGGTGTGGGCACCGTTCCCGGAATCGCTTTNAGCCTGGAACCATCGCTGTCCAGACGGGGGATGGATGCCAGCAGTCCGATGGTGTAAGGATGCTTGGGATTCTTGAAGATGCTGTAGGTGTCCGCTGCTTCCACGATCCTACCGGTATACATCACCACAACCTTCTCCACCAGTTCGGCAATGACGCCCAGGTCGTGGGTGATCATCATAATGGCAGTACCCAGTTCCCTGCGAAGTTCCCGCATCAGATCCAGAATCTGGGCCTGAATGGTCACGTCCAAAGCGGTTGTGGGTTCGTCTGCAATGAGCAGTTTAGGATTACAGGATANGGCCATGGCGATCATGACCCTCTGGCGCATACCGCCGCTCATCTGGTGCGGGTAGTCATCGATGCGCTGCTCAGGCGAGGGAATACCCACCAGGCGCAGCATCTCAATGGCCTTCTTCCGAGCTTCGGCCTTACTGGCGCCCTGGTGCAGGATAATGGCCTCAGAGATCTGGTCACCCACGGTAAAGACGGGGTTCAGTGAAGTCATGGGTTCTTGGAAAATCATGGAGATCTCGTTGCCCCGAATGTGGCGCATTTCTGCTTCGGAGAGCTTAAGCAGATCCCTACCGTCAAACTCAATCACGCCGCCTTCGATCTTCCCCGGCGGCTGAGGAACAAGCCCCATCACCGTCAAGGAGGTTACACTCTTACCGCAGCCCGATTCGCCTACGATACCCAGGGTACCCCCGCGCTCCAGCTCGAAACTGACGCCGTCCACGGCTGGGACTACTCCATCATCTGTATAAAAATAGGTTTTGAGGTCCCTAACGGATAACAATATGTCTGACATAATACCCTACCTTTCTCTACTCCCGCGTGAAAGCGGAAGTGACCTCACCTAAGATTTCCCCGCAATATCTAAGAGTCTTTCGCCACAACCCCCGAATCTCCTGCAAAAAAGGGCTGGAAAAAACCGAGGGGATGGCGCTCGCAACCCTAAAGGACTCTCTGCAGGCGCGGGCTAGGGGCTAGACCAGGGATGCGCCCCCGCTTACTGGTGGCCTGTCCGTCCACCAGTTTCAAATCCATGGTCATGTCAATGGCAGGAGCGCTGGAGATGTAGCTGCCCACTCCGAAGGAGTCGGCTCCCGCCGCGGCCAGCACGCTGATCCGCTCAGGGTCCAGCCCCCCTGAGACAAAGATCTTAATGTGGTTGAACCCAGCCAGATCCAGTCTGGCCCGCACTTCTTGGACTAACGCGGGGGTCACTCCTCCCCGCTCGCTGGGCGTGTCCAGGCGCACTGCCTCCAGGCCCGTTTCCGGGCAGGCGGCTAACCGCAAGCTCTCCTCCACTTCATCCTTAAAGGTATCCACCAGGATAGAACGAGTTGATTGCGGTGGCATGAACTTGTGGTAAGCCTTGGCCCCTTCCAAAGTATCTCCGATAATTAGGAACAAGGCATGGGGTACGGTTCCGGATGGCTCCAGACCTGCCAGCTTGGCCCCGAGTATGCAGGAAGCCCCGTCTGCTCCGCCCACCACCGCCGCCCTTTCCATCACGGGGGCCACCGCAGGGTGGACGTGCCTGGCTCCAAAGCACAAAACCGGCTTGCCCCCGGCCGCTTCCTTGGCCGCGCGGGCAGCCGTGGCCCAGCCGCTGGAACTGGCCAGGATACCCAAGATGGCTGTTTCATAGACGCCAAAGTGGCTGTAGCGGCCGTGGATCCGCATAACCACTTCCTTACCCTGAAAAGCATCTCCCTCTTCCAGGCTCCACACTTCCAGACCGAGACCATCAAGCAGCACCTTCACTTCTGCGAGTCCAGCAAACACACCCGGGCGCCTGCCGAAGATCTCCGCGACCACCTCAGCATCATCCCGGCCCATTTTCTGGAGAATCTCCTTGGTCTTAACGAAGTAGATATCTGTGGTTAAACCCTGTTTGATTTCCTCATGCGTGGCGGAAAACAGCCTCCCTGTCTCCACTTCAGCTCTGTCACCTGCTGCACAGTTTCAATCTGCTTGACCATGCTCCTTGACTCCTCTCAATGCTCCAACTCCTGTATTCCCTGGGGATACATAAAACGATACAAGCGCCGCATCAGCAGCACTCTGCGTACATAAGACCTGGTTTCGGGAAAGGGTATGCGGTGGGCATCCCCATGGGAACCATCCCAAGTGCCTTCTTCCAGCCAGCGGGACACGTTAGTGGGACCCCCGTTGTAGGCGGCAAGCGCCGCCTGTTCAGTGGCAAAGCGGTCCAGCAGGTAACGCAAGTAATAGGTTCCCAGATGGATGTTGACCTTGGGATCCACAAGGTCCTCCTGGGCCACACTCTCACCCAGCCGCGCACTCACCCAAGCGGCTGTGTCCGGCATGATCTGCATCAGCCCCACCGCGCCCTTCTTGGACACCGCCGCGGGGCTGAAACCGCTTTCCACCTGAATCACCGCGGCAATCAAAGCCCAGTCCACCCCGTGCCTTTGTTCTGCTAGACTGATTAGCTCTGGGTATCCCAGGGGAATCACTTCCTGCAGTATCTCAGGCAGAAAGACCAGTCCAACCACGGCCGCGCCCAAAAGCAAAAGAGCGAGCAGACGCACTAAGCTGATCCCCCGCCTTCATGAACGCGGCTTTTCCTCACCAGGCGCAGCACCAGCTCTGCAGTGGCCTCATTGGTGGCCAGGGGGATATTGTGCACATCGCACACCCTGAGCAGCGCGGTAATGTCCGGCTCATGGGGCTGCGCAGTTAAGGGATCCCGCAGAAAAATCACGGCATCCACTTCCCCGCTGGCCACCAAAGCACCGATTTGCTGGTCGCCTCCCAGGGGGCCAGACTGCACGCGCTGCACCTCAAGTCCCGTGGCCTCTTGGATCAAGCGTCCCGTGGTACCGGTGGCATACAGTTCATGCCACCGAAAGTCTTCTTGATGCCTCTGCACAAAGGCGATCATGGCCTTCTTTTTCTGATCATGGGCAATTAACGCNATCCTCACGCTTCAGCTCCTCCCAGAGAGCNTCCACCTGCTCCCAAGTTCTCTCCAGCGGCCCGTTGTTGTCAATCACCCTCTGGGCGCGGCTGGCCTTTTCCTCCAACGGCATCTGGCTGGCGATCCTCTGCTCAGCCTGCTCCCTAGTCAAGGGACTGCGCTCCAGCAGCCGCTGGATCTGGATCTCCGGGCGTACATAGACAACCCAAGTCTCATCCATGAAACGATCCCAACCCACCTCATAGAGCAGGGGAACCTCCGCGAAGACCACTCGGCCTTCCTTCACTGCCTTTTCCCCTTCCTCCTTGAGCCTCTTCAGTACTTCCGGATGGATGATCCCCTCCAGTGTCTTGCGCTGCTGGGGATCGGAAAAGACGATCTCCCCGAGCAGGGCCCGGTCTATGCTCTGATCAGGGCGGATCACCGCCGGAAAAGCTTCCTTAACCCTTTGCCAGCCAGGGGTGTAAGGTTCCACCACTTCCCTGGAGAATTGGTCAGCATCCAGCACCACCGCCCCTAGAGCCCTAAGACGCTGGGCTACTGCGGATTTGCCGCTGGCGATTCCTCCTGTAAGACCGATCATGGCTGCTCCCTCTGGCAGGCCGGGCAGAAATGGCTTGTCCTCCCGGCTACTTTCCTATGCTCCAATTTTACGCCGCAGCGGGGGCATTCTTCCCCCTTCTTCCCATAAATCTGCAGGCGGTTTTGAAAAGAACCCTCCTGCCCGAAACCGGTGCGGTAATCGCGCAGAGTAGTCCCCTGGTTGGCTATGGCCAGCTCCAGCACATCCCTGATGGCTCCGTGCAGCCGCTCTATCTCTTCCTCAGTCAAAGAGTCTGCACTGCGCTGGGGATGGATGGCGGCTTGGAAGAGGCTCTCATCTGCGTAGATGTTGCCCAGGCCCGCGATCTTCGTTTGATCCAAGAGCAGTGCTTTAACCTTGATTCTGCGGCCCGTAAGGAGCTTGAGCAGATACTCCGGGGAAAACTCCTCGGAGAGCGGTTCCACACCCAAGGTGTGTAAGCCCTTGATGGTCTCGTACTGACCTGTGGGCACCAAGTCCAGTGTACCAAATTTGCGCACATCTTCAAAGCGCAGCTCGCCCTGGGAGCCAAAGCTGAATACTGCTGAGGTATGTTTGGCCCAAGGAATGCTGGGGTTCGAATAGAAGATCAGGCGCCCGGTCATGCGCAAATGGGCCACCAGCTCCCAGCCGCCTTCTACGGAAAAGATGAGGTATTTCCCGCGCCTAGACAAATCCAAAAAGCTCCTGCCCAGGAGCAGTTCCCTGAACTCCTCGACCGTTTTGTGCTGCAGAATCCTCTTGGTGTGAACGTCCACTGCTTCCAGGGGCTTGTGCAAAACCACGGGCAGCAGGCTGCGGCGTACCGTTTCCACTTCTGGCAGTTCTGGCATGGCTTACTCCTTTAACTCATAGCGCTCGACATCGCGCCAATTCCTTCCAAAATTCACATCTACAACTAAAGGCACATTGAGCTCCCAGACCTGCTCCATTTCCCTCTTCAGCAGCCTGGCCACCTCCGCCAACTCCCCTTCAGGGACCTCTAAGACCAGCTCGTCATGGACTTGGAGCAGGAGTTTGCTGCTGAGACCTGCCTCTTTCAGGGCGGAGCGCACTTTGAGCATGGCCAGCTTAATAATGTCCGCGGCGCTGCCCTGGATGGGAGTGTTCATGGCGGTGCGGGCTGCGAAGTTGCGCAGCGCGAAGTTGCGGCTCTTGAGGTTGGGCAGATAACGCCTGCGGCCAAAGAGGGTTTTCACGTACCCCTCTTTACGGCCGTGCTCCACCGCGGCATCCAGGAACTCCTTCACCCGGGGGTAACGCAGGAAATAGGAGTCGATGTACTGCTGGGCCTGGGCCCTGGTCAAGTTAATGCCTCGGGCCAGGCCGAAACTACTGATTCCGTACACAATCCCGAAATTGATGGCCTTGGCGGCACTGCGTTGTTCATCGGTCACTTGATCTTTGGGAACCCCAAAGACTTCAGATGCCGTCTGGATATGGATATCCGCCCCGCTGTGAAAGGCATCCAGCAGCACTTCGTCTCCGGATAGATGGGCCAAGAGTCTAAGTTCGATTTGGGAATAGTCCGCACTGACCAGAAAACAGCCCTCGGGCACCACAAATGCTTGGCGAATGCGCCTCCCCGCCTCGGTGCGCACGGGGATGTTCTGCAGATTGGGATGGGTGCTGCTCAGCCGGCCCGTGGCCGTCACCGTCTGGTTGAAGGTGGTGTGCAGCCTCTTGGTCACCGGCGAGATCAGCTCGCCTAAAGCATCGGCGTAGGTGGACTTGAGTTTTGCCACCTGGCGGTATTCCAACACATGGGCAACCAGCGGATGGTCGCTGAGCTCTTCCAGGACTTCGGCGCTGGTGGATGGCCCCGTCTTCGTGCGCTTGAGCACGGGCAAGCCCAGCTTATCAAAGAGGATGACCCCCAATTGCTTCGGCGAGTTGATATTGAACTCCTCGCCAGCTTCGGAGTAAATGTGCTTGGTAAGCTCATCCAAAGTTTGCTGCAAGTCTTGGGAGATGGCCTGCAGCTTCGCCGGATCCACCAAAATCCCTTGGGCCTCCATTTCCGCCAGTACCGCAGCTAGGGGCAGTTCGATTTCCCGGTACAAAAACATCAAACCGTCTGCCTGCAGCCGCTGCTCCGCCAAGGGTGCGGCCACCTTCAGCAGATGAAGTAAAGCGGCCTGGTACTCCAGGGTTTTGGGGTCGGCGTTCGGCGCGGCAAGCTGGAAATAATGGGCAGTGGAGGAAAGATCCCAGCGCTTTTCCGGATCCAGGCAGTACAGGGCCAGCTCCAAATCGAAGGAAATGCGCACCGGGCCTCCAGGGCCCAATAGATGCAGGATTTCTTTGCCGCCCACTGCATAGATCTTTCGTTCAGCCAAGATGGGCAGTAGATCGCTGAGCCTGCTTTCCAATAGCGGCTTTTTCACCGCCCATATCCTGTCCTTCAGCAGCATCAAAAGGGTGTCCCAGTCGGCCGCGTAGTTGAGGTAGATGTCTTGGGTGGCTTTCAGTGCCGAGCAAAACTCCTCCCAGCTGCTTTCCTGGACAGGAAGGGCCGTAAGCTCCCAATCCACGTCGGAAACGGCAGTCGCCTTGGTCTGCTCTCCCTGGGGCAACCGGTCCAAAAGGCTGCGGAAATCCAAGTCCTGGAACATCTCCCGCACCGCCGCTATATCCATGGGCAGTTTGCGCCCCAGATCAAGCTCTATGGGGGCAGCGCAGCGGATGGTGGCCAGCTCTTTGCTGAAAAAGGCCTGCTCTCTAAACTCCCTCAGCCTTTCCTGAAGCTTGCCCTTGATCTCATCCAGGTGGGCATAGATCTCCTCCAGGGAGCCGTAAGTCTCAAGGAGCTTGCGGGCCGTTTTTTCCCCTACCCCGGGCACACCGGGGATGTTGTCTGAGCTGTCACCCATGAGGCCCTTCAGGTCGATAACCTGCTCCGGCCTCAAGCCGTAATTGGCCCGCAGGCCCTGTTCATCCACGGTCTCCGTCTCGGTTATGCCCCGTTTGGTAAACAGCACCGTGGTCTGGGGAGAGACAAGCTGAAAGGCATCGCGATCACCGGTGACGATATACACCTGATAGCCTTCCTGCTCGCCCTTTTTCGCAGCGGTGCCGATGAGATCGTCCGCCTCAAAGCCCTCCAGTTCCAGCCGCTGGATACCCATTTTATCCAGCAGTTCTTTCATGATGGGAATCTGGGAGCGCAGATCGTCTGGCATGGGCTTGCGATGAGCCTTGTACTCCTCAAACTGCTCATGGCGGAAAGTGGGCCCGGAAAGATCAAAGGCCACCAGAATTTGGTCAGGCCGGTAATCCTCCATGAGGCGCAGGAGCATCATAGTCAGCCCGTAAACCGCGTTGGTGGGCTCACCCCTGCGGCTGGTCAAAGGCGGCAGGGCGTAGAAGGCCCTGTTGATCAAGCTGTTGCCGTCCAGAAGAAACAAACTCTTTTCCACAGCAGATCCCTCATTTCTCCCTTGTCTATTCCACGCCTGCCTGTAAAAACCTGCCTTAGTTGGGCAAAGGCGCCGCAGATGCCCAGTTTTACATAAAGGGCTTACCTTGCCAGGGGCGAATTGGGGGGTATAAGATAGACTTCAGTTGAACAAGAAAAGGGGTATGCAGATGCGACCTGCAAAAGTGACCGCATTCGTTGTGGCTCTGATGCTCTTGACACTTCCCAGCGCAGCTGTCCTCGCTGCATTTGCCGATATCAACGGAACCTGGGCCGAAAGCGCCATCACAGCTCTGGACGAAAAGGGGCTCTTCACGGGGCTCTGGACAGAGGAGTTTGCGCCCTCGCGCAGCCTCAGCCACGCTGAAGCCCTCCAGCTGCTGGCCTCCGGCTTTACACTCACAGAAGAAGAGAGCGAAGAGCTGGCCCAGTGGCTGAACCAGCTTTTGGTGGCCCATCCCGAGGGGATTACCCGGGGAGAGTATGCCGCCCTCTTGGGCAGCATCCTTGGTCTCGGGGAACACACCGAGGCACCTAAGGGCTTCTACCCTTCCTTCTCCGATCTGAACCCAGATTACCCTGGCTTCTTAGGTATCGAGCTCCTGCAGCGCTTGGCTCTCCTGCCCACCCACATGGTGGGGCGCTTTGAGCCCTACCGCCTGCTCACCAGAGCTGAAGCCGCCTATATCCTGGATCAGGCCCTGAGACTTCGGGAAATCACGGGTACCGTGGCAGAGGTACAGAGCGAAGGAAGGCAGTTAGTGCTTGAGTCTGCGGCCGAGGAAGGGAACACCACCCTCACGCTGCTAGCCGAGACCCTGTATATTTCACCGGGAAGCCTGATCAGGGACCCTGTGAGCAGGGGTGAAAGCCTCCGCCCCGGACAGGAAGTTGTGGTCCTGGCTAGGGAGAATCAAGCACTCCTGGTCCGCCTGGAAGGGGAAACCAGGGTCCAGGCCCTGCTGGAAGGTCTGAACAAAGCCACCCAGCTGCTGGCCGATGTGCTCACGCCCGAGCAGATCAATGCCCTGATCACGGGGAACTGGGATCAACTTGGCGAAGAGGTGCGCTACCAAGTCTACCAGGAGCTGGTTGAGCGGGGCGCCGCACCTTGGGAAGCGGAAGCTGCCATCAACCAAGATTGGAGCGGTCTGCAACTCATGCTCAAAGAGAGGCTGACCATGGAGACAGCCGACTATTTGGACGTGGCTCCCGAACTGATCAGCGCCGCCCTGGACCAAAACTGGTCTAAGGTGCTGGAATACGCCCAAGTGGAACTAGCTCAGCGGCTGCTCACCAGCGAGTGGCTGCAGAACATCATGGATAACTAGGGCTTGTGCCCTAGGATCAATAATCTCCTCCTCCGCCAGTGTATGGACGGTAGGAGGAGATTATGCTTTCTAAGAAAGTGATATCAGCTGCAGCGGCTGAATCCGCACTCCAGGCAGGTGGCACAGCCGCTTTCCTGGACCATGGTCCCGCTGCATTCGGGGCAGGCTTCTCCCGCAATCACCCTCTGGGCAGAACCGTTGAACTTGGAATTGGCAGAGGCGTTTGCTGCAGCATTCGCCGTAGGCTCATCCGCCGCTTTTACCCCGTTCACTCCGTTCTTTTTGATATACTCATCCAGAACTTGGGCAATGGCATCGGGGCAGGAAAGTACCTGCTGGCCGCCCTGCCAGATGGGATGGGGGCAGCGGATTCCCTTGAGCTGCTTCACCACCTGGGTCGGTTCCACTCCCGACCGCAGGGACAGGGAAGCGAGTCTAGCCGTGGCTTCCGAAAAGGCTCCGGCGCAGCCGCCAGCCTTACCGATGGTGGTGAACACTTCACAGATACCCTGTTCATCGGAGTTGATGGTCACATACAGGGTACCGCAGCCCGTTTTGATGCGCACTGTCTCTCCCCTAGTTACCCGAGGCCTCTTTCTCGGTGCCGGACGGGCGGAAGTTCTAGCTTCCTGAGCCTGCTCCTCCTGCTGATGGCCTACGGTGAGCACTTCGCCCTCCCGGGAACCGGCGCGGTAGACGGTAACCCCTTTGCAGCCCAGCTTATAGGCCAGTTCATACACGGTCCTAATATCGTCCTTCGTGGCCTCCCTAGGGAAGTTCACCGTCTTGCTCACCGCGTTATCGGTAAACTCCTGGAAGGCTGCCTGCATACGGATATGCCACTCAGGCGTTACATCGTAAGCGGTAACCAGCACCCGTTTGAGATCCTCCGGGAAGTCTTCTAGGTGCTTGACGCTCCCCGCTTTCGCCACTTCCTCGATGAGCTCGGGGGAATAGATCCCGCGCTCCAACAGGATCGCTTCAAACTGGGGGTTGACCTCAATCAAACGATCATTGTCCAGCACGTTGCGGGTAAAGGCCAGGGCGAACAGGGGCTCAATGCCGCTGGAACACCCGGCGATGATGGAAATGGTTCCCGTGGGCGCAATGGTGGTCACCGTAGCGTTGCGCATGGGCTTGCCGCTCTCCTCGTAGATGCTGCCCGCGTAGTTGGGGAACAGCCCCCGCTCTTCCGCGAGTTTAGCAGAAGCCTCATGGCCGGTCTCCTGGATGAACTTCATAATCTGGCGGCCCAGCTCAACGCCTTCTTCGCTGTTATAAGGCACGCCCAGGCGGATCAGCAGGTCGGCAAAGCCCATGACGCCGAGGCCGATTTTGCGGTTGGCGTAGGTCATCTCCCTGATTTCATCGATGGGATAGCGGTTCACCTCGATCACGTTGTCCAAGAAGCGGACGGCAATCTCCACCACCTCGCCCAGGCGCTGCCAGTTGACCACCCAGTCGTCGCCTTCCTTCCTGACCATCTTGGCCAGGTTAATGGAGCCCAAATTGCAGCTCTCATTGGGCAGCAGCGGCTGTTCGCCGCAGGGGTTCGTGGCTTCGATCACACCCACATGGGGCGTGGGATTAAAGCGGTTGATCCGATCCAGGAAGACGATCCCGGGCTCCCCGTTTCTCCAGGCCATCTCCACGATGAGCTCAAACACTTCCCTAGCCCGCAGTTCACCCGCGGCTTGCTGCGTCCGGGGATTGACCAGCTGGTAAGTGGTATCCGCGAACACCGCCTCCATGAACTCCTCGGTGATGGCTACGGAAATGTTGAAGTTAGTGATCTCCTTGGGATCCGCTTTGCACTGGATGAACTGTAGGATGTCGGGATGATCCACGCGCAGAATGCCCATGTTGGCGCCCCGGCGGGTGCCCCCCTGCTTGATGGCATCGGTGGCCGCGTTGTAGCATTTCATGAAGGATACGGGGCCGCTGGCCACGCCCCCCGTTGTACTTACCACATCGTAACTTGGACGCAGGCGCGAAAAACTAAACCCTGTACCGCCACCGGATTTTTGGATCAAGGCGGTGTTTTTCAAGGTCTCAAAGATCCCCTCCATGGAATCCTCAATGGGCAGCACAAAACAGGCCGAAAGCTGCTGCAGTTCCCGGCCGGCATTCATCAGCGTAGGGCTGTTGGGCAGGAACTCCAGGTTGTCCATGATCTCGAAAAAGCGCTCTTCCCATACGGGATCGCTCTCAAACTGAGCTATATTCTTCGCCACCCGGCGCAGCATGCCTTCTGGTGTCTCCACAACTTCATTGTCCATCTTGGCCAAATAGCGGCGCTCCAGCACAATTCTGGCGTTTTCTGAGAGTTGCACCTGCATCTTCCTTCCTGGGAATTTCTACAAGACGTTGTTATCAACGCGGGTTTATTATACTACATATGGTACCTGATGTAAATAAAGGGAACCAAAAAAATAAGTGCCCGCGGGATGCCGCAGGCACTCAGTGTTCTGCTTCGGTCAGTTGGCTTTGCCCATGGACTCGTTATTGGCACAATCTGGACAGAGCCCGTAGAATTCCAAACGGTGGGTGGTTACGTTGTAACCGCGCTGGGCCACTTCTTCTTCCAGCCCGACGATGACAGGCATGTCTAAATCCTCTATAAGACCGCACCGCTCACATACAAAATGATAGTGAATCTCCTTGTTGGCGTCGAAGCGCGAATGGGTACTGCCAAACGCCAGCTCCTGGATCTCCCCGTGCTCGCTCAAGGTTTTCAGATTCCTATATATCGTACCCAGACTGACATGGGGCATCGCTTTGCGCACTTCTTGGTATACCCAATCTGCCGTGGGATGACTCTTGGTTCCCCGTAGGACCTCTAGGATTACTTCCCTCTGTCTGGTGCGTCGAACAAAGCCTTTAGGTTTCACGGTAACTCCTCCAGGGTAATAGTAATCATGATTAAGAACTCTCTTTGATTTTACCCCACAGACGGTGGGCAAGTCAAGTTAACCGCTGGCGCCCTGCGGAAAAAGTGGTTGCAAAAATCACAGCCCCGTGGTAACATTGATCATGTCAACGGCATAAGCAGGCCGAAGTGGTGGAATTGGCAGACACGCACGACTCAAAATCGTGTGGGCTCGTCCCATGAGGGTTCGACTCCCTCCTTCGGCACCATTAGGCAAGAGAGAACCCCAGACCAGCTGGGGTTTTGTTGTTTTATCCTTGAGTCTGCTCCGCTGACCCTTAAGCCCCATCCACCTTGAAACTGGCGATGAGATCCTGCAGTTCCTGGGCCAT
>JGI24712J26585_10000899_pt1 | contig 25603 bp, 45 predicted proteins | sample BioPla3DNA2_FD_26585 | JGI IMG/M metagenome (IMG submission 26585)
GTAAACTACATAGATTAGATGGAACGGCATACATTTATTATAATGAAAATGGAAAAATAAAACAAGAAAGATATCTTGTGAATGGACAACTACATAGAGATGATGGACCCACAGAAATAAATTATGATATATATGGTAAAATCAAAGATGAAAGATATTATCAAAATGGAAAAATGCATAGGGATAATGGTCCAGCATATATTCAATATTATGAGGATGGACAAATAGAATATGAATCATATTGGTTGAATGGAAATTATCATAGAGTTGATGGCCCAGCGGTAGTATGGTATAGTAAAAGTGGAGAAGTACAATATGAAGAATATTGGGTAAATGATGAACAATATAAAGATATATTTCTTTATTCTGTAGTCGCTGGAGCTTGTTAAGGAGAATTATTATGGATGAGGTTAAAAAAGATTATTGGGAAAATGGAAATATAAGAAGTGAAAGATATTATCAAAATGGTGTTTTCCATAGAGAAAGTGGACCAGCTGTTATCTGGTATAATATAGAAGGTAAAATTACAGAGGAATTTTATTATCAAAATAATACAAAGCATCGAGAAGATGGTCCTGCTATTATATGGTATTATGAAGATGGGAAAATAAGTTATGAGAGATATTGTAAAGAAGATAAAACACATAGTGTAGATGGACCAGCAATAATATGGTATAATAGGGATGGAAGCGTAAGAGAAGAAAGATATTGGATAAACGATAAACAACATAGAGAAGATGGTCCGACTATAATAAAGTATTATAACAACGGAAATGTAAGAGAAGAAAGATATTGTGTAAATAATCAATTACATAAATTGGATGGCCCTGCCATTATATTTTATAATAGAAATGGAATGGTGGCAAATCAAAAATATTATATAGATGGAATTCAATATGATGATATATTTAAATATTGGGTTATAGTAGGATCTTATTAGATCCTATTTTTTTGTTTAAAAACTATTTACATAAATAATGATAAATGTTATAATAGAATAGAGGTGATACATATGGGAGAAATCAAAAGACATTATTATTCAAGTGGTAGTATAAAATCAGAAGAATTTATTATTGATGGCTTTTATCATAGAGAGAATGAGCCAGCTATTATTTATTATTATGAGAGTGGAAATATACTTAAAGAANTATATTATAAAAATGGTGAACATNCATAGAGAAGACGGACCAGCATACATTTATTATAATAAAAATGGAAATATAGAAAAAGAAGAATATTGGATAGATGGGAGGCGCTATAGAGAAGATGGACCAGCTATTATTTGGTATTATGAGAGTGGAAATATACTTAAAGAAGTATATTATCAAAATGGTGAACTACATAGGTTAGATGGTCCAGCAATAATTAGTTATTATGATAATGGGAAAATATATAAAGAACGATATTATATAAATGGGAAACGACATAGAGAAGATGGGCCGGCGACAATTAGATATAATGAGAATGGCGATATAACTCGCCAAGGTTACTGGATACACGGGAATTGTTATGAAGATGTATTTCTTTATTCCGTAAAAGTTGGATCTTTGAAGGGAGAATAATATGGAAGATATCATAAGAGAGTATTATTATGAGAGTGGTAATATACTTAAAGAAGTATATTATAAAAATGGTAAACCACATAGATTAGAAGGACCTGCGGTTATATGGTATTATGAAGATGGGAGTATAGAAGAAGAAGACTATTATAAAAATGGTAAACTGCATAGATTAGATGGACCAGCGTACATTTATTATAATGAAAATGGAAAAATAAAACAAGAAAGATATCTTGTGAATGGACAACTACATAGAGATGATAGACCTGCATATATTGAATATTATTCAAATAAAATTAAAGCAGAGTTTTATTATCAGAATAATAGATCCCATCGTTTAGACGGACCCGCTAAGATAAGATATAATGAAAGTGGTAATGTAATAGAAGAAGAATATTGGATAAATGGTATTTATTATGAAGACATATTTCAATATTTAGTTGCGGTGGGATCTATAGGAGAGTAAAAATGGAAGAAGTTAAAAGAAAGTATTATGATAATGGAAATATACAAGTAGAAATTCACTTTAAAGATGGGAATTGCTATAGAGAAAATGGTCCCGCATTAATTAGTTATTATGAAGATGGTAAAAGGAGAACAAAAGTAATGAAAGTTGAAAGAAGTTATTATGATAATGGTAATATAAAAAAAGAAATTTATTATAAAAATGGTAACATACATAGAGAAGTACATAGAGAAGATGGGCCGGCCGTAATAGAATACTATAAAGATGGAAAAGTAAAATGTGAAGTTTATTATCAAAATGGAAAAATACATAGAATTGATGATCCTGCAGCAATTTGTTATTTCGAAGATGGACAAATAAGTATTGAAAAATATTATTTTAACGGAGTAGAGCATAGAGTTGGTAAACCGGCCGTTATATGGTATTGTGGTGGTAGTACTTTTCAAGAAAAATATTATAAACATGGAAAATTACATAGGACTGATGGTCCTGCTCATATTGTTTATGATGATAATGGAGTTTTACAAAAAGAATCATATTTTATAGATGGTATTGAATATGATGATATATTTCAATATTCCGTTGTTATTGGAAGCTTTAAAGGAGAATAATATAAAAAAGTCATAAGGATCTTATTAGATCCTATTTTTGTTTAAAAACTATTTACATAAATAATGATAAATGTTATAATAGAATAGAGGTGATACATATGGAGGAAGTTAAAAGAGAATATTATTTAGGCGGACAAATAAAGAATGAATCATATTATATAAATGGAGTACATCATAGAGAAGATGAGCCTGCAGTAATAGAATACTATCAAGATGGATTAATAAAACGTGAATTTTATTATCAAAATGGAAAAATACATAGAATTAATGGTCCTGCAGTAATTTATTATTTCAGCAATGGACAAATAAGTATTGAAGAATATTATTTTAATGGAGTAGAACATAGAGTTGGTAAACCAGCTTTTACTTGGTATTGGAATAGCGGCAGCGTTTTTCAAGAAGAATATTGGGTAAATGGGAAAATACATAAGACAAATGGACCAGCACAAATTTATTATAATAAAGATGGGACAGTACAAAATGAAAAATATTATATAAATGGTACTTATTATGATGATATATTTCTTTATTCTGTAGTTGCTGGATCTTGCTAAAGGAGTTGGGATGAATGAATAAATGTATAAAAAATTATTTTTCCAATGGAAATATAAAAGAGAAAATATATTACAAAGATGATGCACGTCATAAAGTGACTGGTCCGGCATTAATATTGTATTATCCTGGAGGACAAGTGGAATATGAGTTATATTATATAAACGGAGAGATACATAGAGAAAAGGGTCCAGCGGAAATATGGTATTTTGAAGATGGAAAAATAGGTATTGAAGAATATTATAAAAACAATCAATTACATAGAGAAAATAGACCAGCAATTATTAGTTATTTTGAGGATGGGAAAATTTATTCTGAAGAATATTGGGTAGATGGTTTATTACATAGATTAGATGGACCAGCTATGATACGGTATGATGAAGATGGAAAAAAAGTAGAAGAGAGTTATCATATAAAAGGAGAGGAATATAAAGATATATTTCAATATTTAGTAGTAGCAGGATCTTGTTAAAAACCATTTACAAGAATGATGAAGAGTGATATAATTAAATAGGGTGATTGTTGTGGAAGAAGTTAAAAAAGAGTATTGGGATAATGGAAATATAAAGAGTGAAACAATTTATAAAGATATGGATGTTAGCGGTAGAATTTCATATAAATTTATATATGAAATTCTTTATTATGATAAAAATGGAAATTTAACATATGAAGAATATTATCATAAAAACGGGATAATTTCAGAGAAGAAATATTATCAAAAAGATAAATTACATAAGAAAGATAGTCCAGCACATATAAGATATTATGATAATGGGCAAATAAAATGTGAAATTTATTATAAAAATGGAGAATTACATAGAAAGAATGGCCCAGCAATAATCCATTATCATAATGATAATATGGTTTATTGGCAAGAATATTGGATCAATAATAAACTTCATAGAGAAGATGGACCAGCCGTGATTGTTTATTATGAAGATGGACAAATAAAAAGAATAGAATATTGGGTAAATAATCAATTACATAAATTGGATGGACCTGCATTTATATGGTATAAAGAAAATGGTACTGTAGAAGAAGAAAGTTATTTTGTAGATGGAAAAAGGTATTTTGATATATTTCTATATTCGACGGCGGTAGGTTGTTTTAAAGGAGAGTAAATATGGAAGATTGCAAAATTCTATATGATTATAATGGTAATATAAAAGAAGAAAGATATTTTAAAAATGGGCTATTACATAGAGAAAACAGACCTGCAATGATTTGGTATTATCCAAATGGAGTTATAAAGACTGAGAAATATTTTATTGATGGCTTTTATCATAGAGAGAATGAGCCAGCTATTATTTATTATTATGAGAGTGGAACTATAGAAAAAGAAGTATATTATAAAAATGGTGAACTCCATAGATTGGATGGGTCCGCTATGATAAGATATGATAATAACGGAAAAATGTGGCAAGAAGAATATTATATAAATGGAATTGAATATGAAGATATTTTTAAATATTCAGTTAAAGCTGGATCTTTGAAAGGAGAACAGATTAATGGATTATGAAAAAAAACTTTGGGGAAATGGAAAAATTTGCAGTGAAATATATTATAAAAATGGTAACATACATAGAGAAGTACATAGAGAGAATGAGCCAGCTTATATTAGTTATTACAATAATGGAAACAAAAAAGGAGAAGTATATATTGTAAATGGTGAACTCCATAGAGAAAACGGACCTGCAATGATTTGGTATTATCCAAATGGAGTTATAAAGACTGAGAAATATTTTATTGATGGCTTTTATCATAGAGAGAATGAGCCAGCTATTATTTATTATTATGAGAGTGGAAATATAAGTGTTGAAAAATATTGTATAAATGGTGAATTACATAGATTGGATGGACCAGCTTGGATATGGTATTATGAAAATGGAACCAAAGAGATGGAAGAATATTATATAGATGGAAAACATTATAAAGATATATTTCAATGGATGGTAGGAGTCGGATCTTATTAAAAAAACTGTTTATAAAAATGATAAAGAGTGAAAGAATATAAACAAAGGAATAGAAGTGTGTGATATGGAAGAAATTAAAAGGCAATATTATAATAATAGAAATATACAAAAAGAAACACATTGTATAAATGGAAAGCTGCATAGATTAAATGGCCCAGCAATAATATGGTATAATAAAGATGGTGATATAGGTATTGAAGAATATTATAAAAACGATCAATTACATAGAGAAGATGGACCAGCCATTATCTGGTATAATACAGATGGAAGTATACAAAAGGAATTTTATTATATAGAAGATAAAGAATACAATGATATGTTTTTGTATTCAGTAGCGGTTGGATGTTTAAAATAATGTAAGAGACCTATTTTAAAATAGGTCTCTTTTATTTAAAAAGTGTTTACACTTTTATCTATATATGTTATAATTAAATAGTAAGGAATAATTAATTGGAGGTAATAATATGAGTTTTAAAGAGAATGTTTTAGAATACTTAAGAGTTAATGGTAATAAAAATTTAGATGTTGAATTGGTGCCTTATCAGAAGAAGCTTGAGATTGCATTAAGAAGAAAAGATAATAATTGGGCCAATACATGCAACGGTAGAATTAAAGCAATTGAAAAAAGAAGAAATGATTTAGAAGCAGTTTTACTTGAAATGGAACGTCAATTGAATTGGAATACTGATACGTCAGAAGTTAAAGATTACTTATCAGAATATGGAACATTTTGTGATAGGTATACTTTATTTTATGATAAGAAAATAGAAGATAGACCTATTGAGGAAGCTGCACAAATTTTGCTTTGTGAATATCTTAATTCAATTCAAGATTATTTTGTGGGCAAATTAACTGATAAATCATTAAGGAAAACAAAAAGTGTATCTTTAATAAGTTTTTATCATATAGGACAGATTAAAGAAAACAAATTTGCATGGTATTCACAATCAGGAAGATCAGAAGTTTTTGAAAACTTCTTTAAAAAGTACCCTGAATGTAATGGTAAATATATAGTATTTGAAGTAAATAAAAATGCCGTTAATTACTTATTTAATAAAATGGTTTTTAATGACCCTGAGGAAAGATTGGGCAAAGTGAATAAATTAGAAACAAGTGAAGTATTGGAAGTTATATATTTTGAATATGCATTTCAAATAACTTCATATCAATGGCAAAGATATTATAGGGATCTTTGGAAGGTTAATTCAAAATATCATTCAATCGATGAGATTCATAGAGTTTATTATAAAAAGGGGTTGGGTGACAATGATTATGAAAGAATACACCCACTTAAAAAGATAGTTAAAGAAAACAAAGAATATATAAATTTAGCTAAAACCTTAAGCAAATAAAATAAAAAGGACCTATTTTATTAGGTCCTTTTTTATTGTAAAATAATATATATAAATATGGTATAATAAAATAAAGGTGATTGTATGGAAGATAAAAAAATCGATTATTATAAAAATGGGAATATATTTTGTGAAATGTATTATAAAGATAAACAATTTCATAGAGAAGATGGTCCTGCCATATTATGGTACAATATGAATGGAAGCATTAAATCAATAAGTTATTGTATAGAAGGAAAATGCCATAGAGAAGATAGACCAGCTATTATTTGTTATTATCAAAATGGTAGTATTAAAAAAGAGCAATATCATAAAGATAGAACACTTCATAGATTAGACGGACCAGCTATTATTTATTATTATGAAAATGGAACTATAGAAAAAGAAGACTACTATATAGATGGGAAACATTATAATAATATGCTTCTTTACTCTGTAGCGGCTGGATCTTATTAAAAAACTGTTTACAATTCTATTTATATATGGTATAATATAATTAGAAGTGATTGATATGGTAAATGGAATGAGAGAGATAGATTTTAAAGAGTTTATGAAAGAACAAGGATTTAAAAAAAGTTCCATACAAAAAAATATAGGAAAAAGATGGCTGGCAAGTTTATAAATATGATAATTGTTTAGAATTCCGTAGTCCTAATGGAAGAAAAGTAGGAAGATATTTAGTATATCTTGAATGGAATAATTTTTTCAAATTTAAATGCGATATTAGGGACCTAGTAAAATAGATCCTTTTTTATTGAAAAACTATTTACTGATGCATATGAAATATGATATAATAGAATAGAAGATATATTAAATGGTGGTGTATGATATGGGAAATATTGAAAGAGAATATTATTTAAATGGAAATATTTATAAGGAAAGTTATTTTAATAATGGAAAATTACATAGGACTGATGGTCCTGCTCATATTGTTTATTATAACAACGGAAATGTAAGAGAAGAAAGATATTATATAAATGGTAAACTGCACCGAGAAGATGGACCTGCGATAATATGGTATAATACAGATGGGGTTATAGAAAAAGAAAGATATTTTATAAATCACAAATATCGTAGATTAGATGGACCAGCAGAAATATGGTATTATGAAGATGGTAGTGTTAAATTTGAGAAATATTATCAAAATGGAGAACTACATAGGTTAGATGGCCCAGCTTGGATATATTATAATATTGTTGGAAATATTGTAAAAGAAGAATATTATCAAAATGGTAAATTACACAGGTTAGGTGGTCCAGCAATAATTATTTATTATGGAAATAATGAAAAAATGTATACCGAAAGATATTTTATGAATGGATATTTACATAGAGAAGATGGACCAGCGGTCATTTATTATTGGCCAAATGGGAAAATTAAAGAAGAAAAATATTATAAAAATGATCAACTACATCGGTTAGGTGGTCCAGCATGTACATGGTATAATGAAGATGGGACAACTATAGAAGCATACATGATAGATGGGGAACAATATGATATATTTCAATATTCGGTAATGGTTGCATGTATAGGAGAATAATATGGATAAAGTAAATACGAGTAGAGTAAATTATAGTGAAGATGGAAATATAAAAACCACATATTACGAAAGTGGAAGAATAAAAACAAGATCGTATTATAAAGATGGGAAAATTCATAAAGAGGATGGTCCAGCATTTATATTTTTTTATGAAAATGGAACAATTGCGGAAGAACAATATTTTTTAAATGGGGCGCGCCATAGAGAAGATGGACCAGCCATTATCTGGTATAATACAGATGGAAGTATAAAAACAGTTGAATATTATTTAAATGGTAAACGTAGTAGGTTAGATGGCCCAGCTTATATTAGTTATTACAATAATGGAAACAAAAAAGGAGAAGTATATATTGTAAATGGTGAATTTCATAGATTCAATGGACCAGCTCGTATATGGTATTATGAAAATGGAACCAAAGAGATGGAAGAATATTATATAGATGGAATTGAATATGAAGATATTTTTAAATATTCAGTTAAAGCTGGATCTATGAGGAGTGAATAATATGAATAGTAATATAAAAACCAAGAACGAAGAAAAATTAAGGAAAGAGTATTATGGAAATGGTAACATAAAAAGTGAAAATTATTATCAAAATAATAAACGTCATAGATTAGATAGACCGGCATACATTTATTATAATAAAAATGGAAATATAGAAAAAGAAGAATATTGGATAGATGGGAGGCGCCATAGAGAAGATGGACCAGCTATTATTTGGTATTATGAAGATAGAAGTATAAAAACAGTTGAATATTATTTAAATAGTAAACGCTGTAAGTTAGATGGTCCAGCTTATATTAGTTATTATAGAGCTGGGAATATGAGTTATGAAGCATATTATGAACATGGTCAATTGCACTGTATAGATAAACCGGCCCGTATATGGTATAATAAAAATGGAACTAAAGAGATGGAAGAATATTATATAGATGGCAAATATTATAAAGATGTATTTAAGTGGATGATAGAAGTTGGGGGATTTGAAGAAAGAATGATATAGAAGGTTGTAATGGATGGGATCTTTGAAATAAGGATTCTTTTTATTTACAAATACATATGAAATATGATATAATAAAATAAAGATGTGTTGAATAGAGGTGTATAATATGGAGGTTCGCAGAGAATATTGGTTAAATGGCAATTTATATAAAGAATTAGTTGGTTATTATGACAATGAAAAAATGTATATCGAAAGATATTTTATGAATGGATATTTACATAGAGAAGACGGACCAGCAGTTATATGGTATTATGAAGATGGTAGTGTTAAATTTGAGAAATATTATCAAAATGGAGAACTACATAGGTTAGATGGGCCCGCATATATTTATTATTATAAAGGATTTTGTAATACAAATGAAAAATATTATATAAATGATATAGAATATACTGATATATTTCTTTATACGGTGGCTGTTGGATCTATGGAGGAGAAGTAAATGAAAGATCATGAAATAGAATATTATGCCAATGGAAACATATGGAATGAAGCTTATTATATAGACGATAAGTTACACAGAAAAGATGGACCCGCAGTAATTGAGTATAATAGGGAAGGAATAATAACAAGAGAAGAATATTGGTTAGAAGATATGGTATATGATGATGTTTTTCAATGGTCTGTCCAAGTAGGATCTTATTGAACAAGTGTTTACAAAAGTAAACTTTATAAGGAGTTAGACAAATGAGAGAAGAAAGAAAAGTCTATAATGATAATGGTATATTATATTTTGAAACGTATAAAGAACAAGATGAACATCATAGAATTGATGGACCAGCATATATTGAATATTATGTTTGGGGAGAAAAAAAAATAGAACACTATATAATACATGGAAAATTCCATCGTGATGACGGACCAGCTTCTATATATTATTGGCCAAATGGAAATGTAAGAGAAGAAAGATATTATATAAAAGGAAAACAACATCGAACAGATGGTCCAGCAGAAATAGAATATAATGAGGGCGGAGAAATTATAAGACAAACATATTATTTAAATGGTCAAGAATATGATCCATTTAAATGGATGGTTGAAATAGGATCTGCAAAGGAGAAGTAATATAAAAATATGAAAAATTATATAGTTGATTATTATAGAGATACACAACAAATAAAAAAAGAAAGTTATTATAAAAAAGGAAAATTTCATAAGGAAGACGGTCCAGCCCATGTTATTTATTTTACAAATGGCAATAAATTACAAGAACAATATTGTGTAAATGGGAAACTACATAGAGAAGATGGTCCAGCTATTATATGGTATAATGGGGATGGAAGTGTAAAAGAAGAAAGGTATTTGAAAAATGGAAAATTACACTGTATAGATAAACCAGCTATAATATGCTACAATACAAATGGAAATATAGAAGAAATAAGTTATGTTCAAAATGGCGAATTTCATAGGGAAGACGGTCCCGCTTTTATTTCATTTTATGAAAATGGTAACAAAACAGTTGAAGAATATTGGATAAACGATAAACAACATAGAGAAGATGGACCAGCAAAAATAAACTATTATGAAAATGGAAAGATCGCATTTGAAGAATATTGGGTAAATGATAAACAACACAGAAAAAATGGACCAGCGGGAATTTATTATGATGAGAATGGAAAAATTATACGTGAAGAGTATTGGATAGATGATAAAGAATATGATGATATATTTCAATGGTCAGTAGTGGTAGGATCTTTAAAAGAAACATAAGACAAATACATATTTTAAAACTGTTTACAAAAGTAAACTTGTATGGTATAATAGACTTATAAAAACGAACGAAGGAGAATATGTATATGGAAAATAATAATGTTAAAAAGTAATTAAAGATCTATCGGATGCTGGAAAATTGGAAGATTTTAATGAAACAATAACAAATGAGGATTTTCAATTGGATAGTTTGACAGAAATGCTGGAAAACCTCCGCAATATAAATATACCATTGGAAGTTTATTCTGGTATTATTGAAGAAATGGAGACTTTCAAGTCAAGTACATTACTAAATAATGAACAAACAAAAAGATTTTACGAACTGCAAAATACAACTAAATTAAGATTAAATTAAAGAGGTTTAAATAACTCTTTTTTATTGTTTAAAAACTGTTTACAAAAGTAAACTTGTATGGTATAATATAATTAGAGGTGATTGATATGGCAAATGAATTTAAGATTAGTATAAAATGGGATACAAGACTTGCAAGATGTAATAAAGGACCGTTAATGACGATTTATATTATAGTTATAGATCGCGATAGTGACGTAGATTTTTTCAATTTAAAATATGAAGATATGACTGATCGTCTTAGAATTGCTAAGACAGTTGGGCTAGAAACAAGAACTTTGACACAACACTTAAAAAATGAGTATCATTGTTTGACTAGTGAATTCCCAAGATATTACGGATTTTTAGATTTATATCATTGCCTTGAAGCTATTAATTATTTAAAGTCACTTTTGATAGCAAATGAGATGAGGAGGTATTAAAATGTTTGGAATTCGTCAAATACCATTTAATAGTACACAAAAATATACCTTATTTTATAAATGCCATAATAATGTTCCTGTTTTTATAGAAGTGTTAGATATATCGCATCAAAAATTAAGTGTAATAACAAGAAAACATCATGGTCGTTTTACAAGGCGTAGAATTGATGGTGATAGTTCTATTACATTTTTTAAAATAGAAGATGCTGAGAGCTGTGTAGAAGAATTAAATGCAATGTTAGTTACAAAATCATTGGTAAAATAATTAAAAAACTGTTTACATTTGCAGTGAGATATGTTATAATTAATAATGTAAGGAACAATAAATAATAAATTTTATGGAGGGTGAATAGCATGGGAAATAGGATTACATTTGATCAAGACGCGGATGGTTATTTCTTTTCATATGATCGATCAAATATAAGTCAGTATGTAGCAAGGTTGACAGGGATCAGCACAATGAAGTTACATAATATAGTAAGGAAGCATAATGGTAGAGTGTTTAAAGAGCGCAGAAAACGTAGTGTAGTAAATTTTTATAGATTTGATACAATGGAAGAATGTAGGAAAGCAGCCGAGGAATTAGATAATCTAATATTGATGAAAAAGTTGGTGGGATAATGGAAAAAGAAATGATATGCTATAAAAAAGATGATCAGTGGAATATATATGGTTAATGGCATTGCTTGCAATGTACTTGATTGGATTGCTGATTATTTTAAAATACTGCATGATGTAATAAGAAACATTATTGTTGAATATAATGGCACGATCTTTACAATAAAATATGATGTTGGTTCAATTAACGCTAATAGATTTAAAACTGAAGAAGATGGCTGGAGGGCAATAGAAGCAATAAAAACCGCTTCAGTTGCGTATAGACTTTTAAAATAGCTTCCTATTATATCGTAATCACATAATTTTTTAAAAAACTGTGTACATTTCTAGTGGATGTGATATAATAGAATTATCAACTGGTTAACTTCAAAATTATGGTTTTATCGTTTAGTGGTTAGAACGCCAGCGGGTCAGCTGGAGAGAGTGGTTCAATTCCACTTGAAACCGCTAAAAAACTTTTAAAAAAACTATTTACAAACAGTTAAGTATATGATATAATTAATACATAAGGTAACACAAAAGATAAATTCAAAAAAAACTTAAGAAATTTTTTTAAAAACTGTTTACAAATTCCGCGAAACGTGTTATAATTAAAAGGTAAGGTAACACAAACCAAAAAAATTAGGAGGTCGGCTAAAATGGCTAAAAATGATTCAATTAACGTAATGCAAATGAAGGTTAACGAAATGGTGAGTTTAATGACTCCACTTTATGCAGCATCTAACCCTAAGGAAATTCCTTCCTTAATGTTATGGGGTGCTCCTGGAATTGGAAAATCTCGCTCTATAGATGCAATTTCTAAGAAACTTGAGACCATGACTGGTAAAAAAGTTGTTGTTACGGACGTAAGGTTACTGCTTTTCAATCCTGTTGACTTAAGAGGTATTCCAGTGGCAGATGCTAAGAGAGAATTAGCAATATGGCTTAAGCCTAAAATCTTCCAAATGGACCCTAGTGACAACATAATCAATATCCTAATGCTCGATGAACTTTCGGCAGCTCCTCAATCAGTACAAGCAGCTGCATATCAAATAACACTCGACAGGATTATAGGTGAACACAAACTTCCTGATAACTGTATCGTTATCGCTGCAGGAAATAGAGTTACCGATAAATCCGTAGCATACAAAATGCCTAAAGCACTTGGAAACAGGTTAACTCACTTAGAAATCGTTTGCGATATCGACGACTGGAAACAATGGGCAATCCCAGCGGGAATTGATTCAAGGATTATAGGGTTCTTGAATTATATGAGCTCAAAGTTATTCGTTTTTGACCCTAGTAATGATGACAATGCATACCCAACACCGAGGTCTTGGGAAATGGTTCACAGGTACCTCACTAAAATCAACTCAATTGAACAGGCATTCCCGCTTATCGCTGGTTCTATTGGTCTTGGATGCGCAACTGAATTCAAAGCATGGACACAGGTATTCCACAAACTTCCTGACATCAAGGGAATTTTAGATGGCACTGTCACAGATGTTCCTAAGGAACCAGACGTACTCTACGCATTATCTGCTGCAATTGTTTCAGCAATAGGAAGAACTCAAGGTGCTGTTCAGAAAAAGGCTCTCTCAAATGTTTTAACATATTCAATGAATATGCCAGCTGAATTCTCAACTTTGACAGTAAAGGATATGGTAATGGTTGAAAACCTTAGACAAAAAATATTAACGTTGCCGGAGTGGATAACATGGAGCCGCAAACATAAGAATTTTATAATGTAAGATAGGGGTACAAACCCCTTAGCACAGGAAGGCCCTTTTAGCCGGGGGCCTCCTTTTTATTTGTATAAAAACTATTTACAAAGCATAAGTAATATGGTATAATAGTAACAAGAGGTGATAAATATAGAATGGGTGCAATTTAAAAATCCTGTAAGAGATAATTCGGATGTATATTTATGTTATATGGAATATGGGAAAATCACGTGTACTTCGACACAATAAACCATGTTTTGGTGGAAGATACATGTTACTAAGTTATATACCAGATATTACATTACCCGTAGGAGGAGGCTACAGGGATTATTGTAAAATCCATAGAATAGCAAATTATATTGGATTACCTGAGAATGAATTACAAAATATTATGGTGGAAAAATTCCATGCAACGCTAATAACTGTTGATAATATTGTGCATAGTGAAAGACTCTTTGCGGAAAAAATACATTTTGATACAGTAGAAGATATCACCGCGGCTGCAGAATGGTTGTTATCACTTTCATTAATAAATAGCATAGTAAATTAATTTTAAAAAAACTATTTATTTTTAAAAAAACTGTTTACAAATTGTTGCCAACATGATATAATTAATATTGTAAGGAACAATTTGAAAGGAGAGATTACAATGGCAGCAGAATTTAAACCAATGACCCCTGAAGAAGAAAAAGTACAAGAGGATAGATTAATAAGGTCCAGAGTTCAAATGTTAATGGCATTTCCGTTTTTCGGAATATTGGCTTTAAATCTTAGAATGGAATGTACCTATAATGTGGCAACGGCCGCAACTGATGGTGCTAAATTCTTCTACAACCCTTATTTCATTAAAACTTTAAGTGAAGGTGAACTTAATTGGGTTGTTGTACATGAGGTCCTTCATCCAGCTCTCAAACATCTTTGGAGAAAAGGCGACAGAATGCACGAGAAATGGAATTACGCTTGTGACTATGCAATCCATTGTATAATGATGCAATTCATAGATGCAGCTAAGAGTGATGCTAGGGACAAATTGAAGATGCCTAAAGGATGCCTCTACGATCCTAAATATGATAACTTGGGTGCAGAAGAAATATACGACTTGCTTCCTAATGACCCATCTCAAAATGCCAAATATGGTAACGGAGCACCTCAACAGGGAAACCCTAGTCAACAACAAGGTGGAGGACAACCTCAACAAGGTGGAACATTGGATGACCATTCAGTTTGGGATAGCAAGGAAGCCGGTGGGGCACAGGAAAATGGACAACAAAAGGCACAAGAATGGGAAGGAAGAATTGTAAGTGCGGCAAAGGCTGCTGAATCAAAAAGTGCTGGTAACCTCCCAGGATTCCTTAAGAGATTGTTGAATAAATTGACAAAACCTCAAAAGGATTGGAGAACATTGTTAGCGGAATTCGTAGAACCAGAAGTTGATGACTACAGTTTTAATCCTCCGGATAGAAGGTTTAGTGACTGCGACTTCATGCTTCCTGATTTAAACGATCAAGTACAATGCGTAAAGAAAATTGTATTTTGGATTGATACATCAGGTTCTATAGGGGACAAAGAATTGGCCATCGCATATAGTGAAATTGTTGGAGCAATAGGTCAATTCCAAGGAAAACTTTCAGGATTCATCGGATTCTTCGACCATTATGCTTACCCTCTCAAAGCCTTTGAAGATGTTGATGATGTCCTTGGAGCAAAACCTGAAGGCGGTGGAGGTACATCATTCCATGCACCATTTGAATGGGTTAACGACAACTTGGAAGAAGATGATGTTGCGGGAATCATAGTGTTGACCGATGGATACGCATCATGGCCTGATGAGAAGATTGCTAATAACAAGCCAGTCCTTTGGTTAATAAACAACGAAGATGTTGAACCACCATGGGGATTGCATACAACTATAAAGGTGTAAGAGGCCATAAAAAGCCTCTCCCTTTTTTACAAAATTATAAAAAAACTATTTACAAAACTATAAAAATTGTGTATAATATAATTAAGGAAGGTGATTGTGATAATGGGTATACAAACTTTTGATAGGATAGTAATTGTAAAAGAGACACCCGGGTCATTACCCGTTGGTACAGTTGCTACTTGTAGGCAATTTATAAACGAAAGATATATATTAGCTCAATACGATTTTAAAGAGAATGAACCACAGTATGTTGGATTATCAGTGGACAATATAAGATTAGCAACACCAAAAGATTTAGACGCTGTAGACGATTACCGGAAGTTAATACCAAAAATATATCACATAGGTAGTCAATTTTTAATCAGGCAAAACTACCCAGACAGTCATGCCGGAAAAATCATAGGTATACGATTGGCCATAAACGAAATGGAAGATTTAATTTCAATTAATTTTCCAACAAAAAATGTAAGTCATTGCCGAACTTCNAGTACATTTGAATTTACAAGAAAGAACTTAGATNATATTGGTTCATATATACCGTTTGATATACCAGAGGAAGTTTCAATAGCNGAGAGTAATGAACTGGCAGAAAATACACCCGAAGATATGGAATGTGAAGATTATTACCCAGATGATATTGTTAAAATAGTTGTCAATAATATGGAGTTTTCATTAATTGATAATAATTTAATAATACCATCAGTGGATTTGAAAGATATCGATAAGGTAATTACATCGTTAAATAAATTAAACAAACTGTTGCGAAAGGAGTGATAGTGTCATGGATAAGAAGCTTGAATTGTTAAATATAATGAGTCAATATGTTGATGAGGGAAACTGCATTAATATATCAAAATTCCACAATGAACATCCTAAGGAGTATGCTCTCCTGCCTCACTACTTCGGAAGTGTTACTGGAGCAATAGCTGAAGGTGGCTGGATCAAAGTAAGTAGGCCGCAACACAAGGGTGGCAAAGGTATGATATTGCGCGATGCATTGGCATATGAAATGTTAAAACTTATGAGAAATGGTGGCAAGATTGAGAAACAAACACTTGAAGAAATAGCAGGTAAATATNATGTAACAAGACCAGCTATCAATCAATTATTCAAAGCTCTCGAAAAAACACATCAAAATTCCGTTAAAGAAGAAAACAAAGATATGTAATATAAGAAAAGAGGCACCTGATAAAAGTGCTCCTTTTTTTAAGTAAATTATTCAATAACTATTTACAAGATTACACCAATATGGTATAATTATAATATACCAAGGAGGCAGAAACAAAAATGCCAAACTACTTAAAACATACAAAGCACCAATAGATAATCCTAGTAAACTTATAGAAGATATTATTAATAAATTAAGGAGATAATAATATGTGTGATTTTTGCGAAATAAATAAATTTTTATTAACGAAAGAAGTTCCTGATGTAGTTTTTGAAAAATATATTGATGATTTAACTCTTGCTATTATTGTAGACAGAGGTTATCTTCGTTTAGTTAATACTGACGATTATGAATGTATTGATCATGGTGAAAAAATAAAAATAAACTTCTGCCCTATGTGCGGAAAGAAATTATAATATACAAAAACATTTAAAATAAAAGGAGAATGTGATTATGGGTCAAAAAATGCCAGTAGTGAGAATTGATTTAAGTAGTTGTCCGACAGGAGCGGTATGGTATACGGTTGTTACACTTTATAATTATGAAAAGAAGTACGCTGATAATCTTATGAAAGGCGTTAAAAATGCCGGCCTAGAAGATAGAATATTAGATACAGTTGTAGCATTTAGAGAGACTGAATACACTACAACTTCGAAGAGTGGCAAGGAAAGCAAAAAGGTTAAGGTTGAAAAGGTAATGCCATTATATGTTTTTGTTAAAGCGGTAATGGATGAACAGGTTTGGGATTACTTAAGGAANACAACAGGAGCTCATACAGTATTAGCTGCTGGTGGTTGTCCATCAATCATGGATGATAATGATATAAATAAGATCAAAGAAGCTTGCGGGCTATTGGAAAAAGAGCATGTTGAATTCAACGGTGAAATTGGTGATGCTGTAATNATTATTGACGGACCATTTTTAAACTATACNGGNGAAGTCCAATCAATCAAAAATGGCAAGGCAAAGGTTAGCTTAATTGACGAAGAATCTGTTGAACTCGGTATGACAGTGGAAATTGAAACTGCATATTTAGAGGTAATATAGTATTTGAACGGAAGGAAGGAGAATTAGATGTACAAGAAAATTAATATTTATTATGCAGGACGTTATATATGCAGCACCAATCAGGCAAAAAGCTGCAAAGAANCAAAGCAAAACTTTATAAACCGCCCGCAGTGGGAAGGAATCAAACAAGATAATAATTTTAATACATTATACCCCGTGATATTATGCACTAACAAAATAACTAATTTAGACCCCAACAAAGTAAAAGCCCGCTATGATAAAAGTTAGTTTTCTTTTATTGTTAAAGTACCTAAAATAGGTTGGGATAGCAAATAAGCTATCCTTTTTATTTGCCTTTCACGGTCTAAAAATATGCAGGTCCGCTGTTTCTCTCCCGTAGCTTCGTCCGCCAGAGTATTTTGTTTCCTTAAATATATTATATCATATGCCAAATAGTTTGTAAACAGTTTTTTTAAAATTAATATAATTAAGGATACAAAGTGTCTTATAAGATATTTGTATTAATAAGAACAACAATATTTTTTTTGGCATATTTTGTTCAAAAGTGTTATAAACCTATATATAATACTTATATAAATACTGAATTAAAGGCATTACTTTAATATTAATATATTTACATAAAATTATGGGGGATATAGACTATGGATGATAAATTAAGATATAGGGATATAGAAGCCAAATCAGCCGAAGTATATACTTCAAAAGTATTAAGGGAAATAAATAAGGGAGTATCTGACAGTGGTTTAAGGTTATCGCGTTTAATAGAAATTATACCTAATTGGGAAACATATTTAACCGCAAAACAGTTAGAAGCAGCTGAAGAATATATAAAATGTATGAATGCCTGTGAAGTAGATTATAAGTTAAATTTAAATATGGGAACAACACAACAAAGATTATTTGGCAATTCTACAAGTAAAGGTGCACTTGGTAGATTAGAAGAGATTGTTAAAAGATTAGAAAAACAAGGATATTTCGAAAAACAAAAAGCATTGCAAGAGAAAGCTAAAGCCAATACCAATAAAGTTAAAAAACCAGCAGTTATATCTGATAAGACAAAAGATGAAATTAGAGAACTATTAAGACTTGTAGTTGAAATGCCAGATTACGAACAACATTTAACAGATAGTCAAAAAGATAGAATGTTTCAATTCCTAAGATTAAAAAGTATTAAACAGTGTGCTAAGTATTTTGATNTAGCAGAAACAACATTCAAACAAAGCTTACTAGGAAAAAGCGGGCAAGGTGGTATATTAGGTAAATTGAAATCAGTATCACAATCACAAACAATAGATAATTGGGATGATATATAAAGAGGTTAATAAAACCTCTTTTTTATGTTATAATTTAAATGAGGTGGTNGAATGAAAAAATATCCCGACATTATGCTATCAGTCAAAGATATGTTAATAGGTTATCACATAACACCTTCTGAAAATAGAAAATCTATTCAATTGAATGGATTAATTCCAAATGGGAATGAAGATAAAATGGTACGTAATGCAAGCCAATTAATAGATCTAGATCGTCCGAATAAAATACCAAAACAAATCATAAGAGAGTATTCTAACTATGCTTGGCCCGTCTTAACTAATTATTGTATAGGCCAAAAAAATATTAATGAGGATTTATATGTTGTTTATATTAGTAAACCTGAACGNTGTTGGGTGGGTTCTCAGGGGATTGGTGGATTTTGCCTTATAGATTATNAATCGAATGCGGAACAATACGTTGAAAAAATTAAAAGGAAATATACTAAAACATATTGGACTGCATCATGCAGTTTAGATCAGTTTATTACTTACAATGATTCAGTTAAGAGAAAAGATAATTATTATGGGCTAGATGAGATACTTCTTTCATATCAAGTTGATCCAAGGGATCTGATTTTAATTGGCCATTGGGATGAAAAAGGCTTCTTTCATGAGGAGTGTTATTTTAAAAATTATGTTAAGCCGGAATTCAAATATAATTATANAAAGATATTGCGAAAATATAAAGAAAATTANTTAGAATGATTATTTTTTACNTACTTGGATAATATATATATTATGGAATATATATTTATACGAGGTGATTAGTATGTTTAATACAAAACTACATAATAATCTTGAAATAAAATTGAATGAGCAAGACGATAATTATCAAACAGCATATATAGCTTATTTGCAAATGTTTGATGCTAATAATAGAAAAGAGCGCAAGGAATTGCTTAAACGTATTATTCTTGATTCTCATGTTGCTGTTATGTTTTATAAGAATTGTAATCCGGGTGAAGAAGAACAAGAAATAGCTTTTGATTCAATTAGTAATGATGTTGATAGTACATTTTTCTTTTTAAGAGAATGTGATCCAGAAGGTAAATATCGTGAAGAAGCAATAAAGATTTTATTATGTGTTGACGATTATGCATATGCCGCTGCACGAACATGTAAATTATCTTCCGAGGAAAGGCAGACAATATATAGTAAATATTCACACAAATGGAATCTTACTACTGATTTACAAGAATATTTTGATTATTGCACGCTTTTTCAAGATATGCTAGCGCCAGAAGAAATAGAATTATTAGTAGAAATGATTTATAAAAATGGTGATGATGTAAAAGCAGATATTCTTTTGAAAGGTCCATTTACCATTTCAGACTATTTAAAAGATAAATTAGAAAGCATATTTATTGTTAATAAATTAAAGGGTGATCAAAATGAAGCGATTAATTGCCAAACATGATGCTCCAATAGATAAATTTTTAGGGGCACCAATAGAGATTATTTATCCTAAATCAAAATTTATAGGTTATCGCGGATGGATTGATAATGTTTATCATGATGGTAAATATTATTTAATGTTAGAACCGCAGCAATGGGAAAATACAAGTAAATGGCATAGGTTTAATATTAAAATCACAGATATTTATAAATGGGTTAGAATACTTCCATTGGAATAGAGAGAGGCAAACAAGCCTCTCTTTTTAGTTAAAAAAACAAAATTCCATATGTATAATATAATATCAATATGCGGAGGATTATACATATGGCAAAACCTAAACCAACCAAAGAACAAGTTAAAGAAGCGGCGTTTAAAGTAATAGAATATGAAAAGAAGATTAAACAATTACAAGAAGAGTATTCAGAATACAGAAAGATGTTTAGACTACGAGGGCAAAATACCATTAATAGCGAATTTAGTTTAAGATATCCTTTAAATAATTATTTTGATAGAGAGACGGCATCTAATTTATCTAGAGAAATATTCCTTGAAATATTAGCCAACAATGAAGAATTAGCAGCAAGGTATATTAATTCCAAAACATACGACCATTCAACAGGATTGTACACTAGTAATGAATATAGGGAAATGTGTTTTAACTGTTTATTAAAATATCCAAATAAATTATTCAAAAAGCTCAAAGAACATTTAGATACAGTTAATTATAGATTAAGATATCCTGATTATTCAACTAGCGGACGATTTGATTTTACACAACAAGAACTTGATACTATTTGGGAATTGCAAGGCAATTACTATTTAGAAAATTTCAAGAACACTGTAAATGACTTTTATACCTTGTTTTCAATATATGGTGATAGATTTAATTATGATGATAAAATGTTATTAGCGAAAAGGATAATGGGAAGAAATAAAGATATAAGAGCTAAGGATTTAATTAAAAGTCCATATATACCCCAAGATATTAAAGATCTATTAGATTCATACCTCTTAATGCAAAAATTAAAATAAGGGTTAAAACCCTTATTTTTTTATATTTTATTTAGAAAGCTGTTTTACATTATAACTCATTTATGATATAATTAATATTGTAAGGAAAGTTAATTGTATTAAGGAGAATTGATATGGAAGAAGTTAAAATACAACGTTATGAAACTGGTTGTTATACAAAAACTTATTATAAAAATGGAAAACGTCATAGAGAAACTGGCCCTGCTATAATTTATTATAAATATAACGGTAAAAAATATAGAGAAGAATACTATAAAAATGGTAAGTGTCATAGATCGGATGGACCAGCTATAATAGAATGGCAAGAAGATGAAATAGTTTGTATTGAGGTATATTATCAAAATGGAAAACGTCATAGAATAGATGGTCCAGCTATAATATGGTATAATAAAGATGGAATTATAAAAAGAGAAGAATATTGGATAAATGATAAAATATATGATGACATTTTCAAATGGACAGTAGAAGTGGGAATTTTGTTTTAATTTTTTTAAAAAACTGTTTACATAGTATGTGAGTTATGATATAATAAAATTATAAGGTAAATAATTTATGGAGGTTTTGGTTATGAAATTATATGTTATTCCAGCGGGGACCACGGTGGTATTAGCAAATGAAGATGGTACAATGGAAACAATATCTAGCAAAAAAGAAGCCACTTTCTCCGAAACGGTTGAAGATGTTGTTCGTAATTATAACAACCGTAATACAACTGGTTATACAACAAAAGCTCCTAGCCATATTCAGAGAATGTTTGGCGGAAACTACGCAATGTTCAGTATCGGAAGTGAGCATACTAAAAAACCATATAAGTATGTTATTGTAAACTATAATGATGTCGAGGTACTTTGTTAGGAGGGAGAGTTAACTCTCCTCCCTTAAAAAATTTTAAAAAACTATTTACATATTTAGAGTTTTATTGTATAATATTAATTGTAAGGAAAATATTTTCTAAGGAGGTATAGAGAAAATGTTTAAAGGTTTGAAACATACTGTTGGATGCAAATGTGGGGAAACAACTATTCCATGTGAAAATTTTGATGAGGTAGATGCTATTGAGGCTAGCAATAAAATAAGTGATTGTTGTAAATCAAAATTCACTTACATTGGATTGCAACCTTTATATGAAAGCATTTTAGCGGTCCCAATCAGGAAAGCTGACCCCAATTTAATAGAAGAAGCCGCCGAAGAAGAACCTATTATAGAAGAAATTGATGGGACTCCCACNATTGTTAAAAAAGTTATTGAAGAAAAGGAAGTTGTAGCTACACCACCTGAATTTGTTTCTAATAATGTTAAAGAAGAAATTAAAAAGGTAGAAACATCAACTATTAATGTAGTGGGAAATGGAATTGCAGGTTTGATTGAGGCAGGGCCAAAGGGTTTTGTAACAAATACACAAATGATTCCAGTGCTTAAAGAACTTGTTGATACAAATCAATTTGATAAGGTCACAATTCTTAAAAACACTTATCCTGATGTATACGAAAAATCTATTAAATATCTACCTAAGAAATATCGGGATAAATTGAAATAAGTAGTAAGAAGGCTAGATAAAAACTNGCCTTTTATTATAAACCTGAGGAGGCATACAAATGAGTTTTAAGAAAATGGTATTTGCAATTATATGGCTTGTTATATGGATAATTATTCTGAATATATTCGCAATTCCATTTGCTTTTTTAGTCAACTTAATTGCACCAGTAAAATTAGTAACATCTCAAGTATTTTTAGCTTTATTTATAACATGGTTAGTGTGGTTGATACGTAGAGTTTTAAGACGTCCTCAAAAGTAATAAGGAGAGGTTTTATGAGTGTTAGTAAAGACAAAAAAACAAAACAAGATTGTTCACATAACATAAGGATTCAAATTTAAAGGAGGATTTTACAATGGCTAAGGAAAAAATCGTGTTGACTGCTCAAGATTTTGATAAAAAGGTCCAAAGGCTGATGTTTGTTAAACAGGAATTGGATGCTCTTTCAAAAGAACGTGAAGATCTACTTAGAGAACTGGAAGGTCAATATAAATCCGCTCCATCAGAAATTGAAGTCATTAAGGGTATTAATTATAAGATGGAAAAGGTCCCAGTCAATCAGGGAAGAAATACTTATGACGCAGAAAAATTAATTCCTTTTATTAAAGCAATCCGTGGGGCATACAATAAGATCTTTAAAAAGGTAGTTATTCGAAAAATGGATATTGATGTCAAAGCATTGCAAGAACTTGTGAATACAGGAAANCTTCCTGAAGGTGTTTTAAATAAATGCCGTAAAGATAAATGGACTTTTAGATCAATGTTTAAAAAAGTAGAAGAGGATGTCACCACAACGTTAGAAAATAAAAAGACTACCGCATAGGTAGTCTTTTTTTATTTGTAATTTTTAAAAACAGTTTTTAAAAAACTGTTTACATATAACTCGTAATATGATATAATTAATATTGTAAGGAAAGTTAATCTTATTGAATAATTAATTGGAGGGTGTTAATATGAAATTTAAAAATTACGAAGTTGACAGTTCGGGGCATATTATTGGTAAAGATAAATCTAATTTAGATTGTACAAAAATCAGTTGTAAAGAAACTTCAGGTCATGTGTATAATATTGTGTCCGAAAGAAAGAACAATATTGAATTAACTTATTTTCAAAATCCCGAAGATGTTAAGGAAACTGGTGTTGAAATATATTATTATGATCCTTACACTTGGGACATTAAGTATTCTAGAATGTATAGAAATGTGGATTTAGTTCCTAAAAAACATAGAAAATGGGCAGAACATATGCAATCTTTCCACAAAACAATATTTGATTAAATGGCGGTGGCTAAATTGGCCACCTTTTTATTTTAAAAAAATTATTAAAAAACTATTTACATAGTATGTGAGTTATGATATAATTAATATTGTAAGGAAAGTTAATCTTATTGAATAATTAATTGGAGGTATTTAAAAATGAGTGGAGTTCAAATGAGTTTAGGGACAATTATCAAAAAGGCAAAAACATTTGTAAAAGAACTTTGGGGATTAGACTTTGATATATCTGTTGAACTCAGTGGAAAAATGACACGTACACTCGGATATGTAGCATATAAACCAGATTGGAAAACTGGTAAACATATTCCTACAAAAATGAAGATAGCTGCAAGATTAGTAAGTGGTGATTATAAAGAAGAAACTATAGATGGAGTTATACTTCATGAGTGCTGTCATTTTGCAATGATGAAACTTAATAAGCCTGATGCAGATGGACATCCAGTATTTGAGGCAGAACTTAGAAGGATTGGAGCTTCTTCTACAAGGACAATAAAAAGTGCAGGCAATGTTAACGAGTTTTGTTGTAGCAAATGTGGTAAATCCCTTGGTGGTTTTTCTGATCAGAAAGCTAAATCCATTCTTAAAAGAATGAACGACCCATACAGAATAGTACGTTCAAAATGCTGCAAGGCTGATATAGTATATAAAGGTAAATCTTACAAAGAAGATAACAACAAGACTAGACAAGCTTTTGATGGAAAAGCTCAGGAAGTAAAAGCAGCAATGAGTATANNACAANCTGAAGTTANAACAAAGAAAAATCATATAGTGGTCCCTAATGGCCCTAATGGGAAGGTTACGAATAATACTATGATTCCCATTCTTAAAGAACTTTTGAATTCTAATAATATGGAAGGAATTAAAGAACTTAAAAATAAATATCCAAATGTATTTGAAAGTAGTAAAAAATACTTTGGTAAAAAAGACCAAAATAAAATGGCTACTATATAGTAGCCATTTTTCTTATTCTACTCTATGGTTTTTTAGTTCCATATTTGTCATTAAATTTTGCATATATTAATTATCTTCTTTATTTTTTATCATAAAATACCTATAAATTCTACAGATACTAC
>JGI24712J26585_10000900_pt1 | contig 25599 bp, 21 predicted proteins | sample BioPla3DNA2_FD_26585 | JGI IMG/M metagenome (IMG submission 26585)
GGCTTTTTAAAAGAAAAAATTCAGGAGTTGAAGGATCAAGGTGTCTATAGGGAACTTCCTGTTTTGGAAACCCCAAGTGAAGCAGAGGTTATTTTAAATGGGAAGAAGGTAATAAACCTATCATCAAACAATTATTTAGGCTTTTCAAATCATCCAAGATTAAAAAAAGCATCTATAGAAGCTGTTGAGAAGTATGGGGCAGGGGCTGGTGCTGTTAGAACAATAATTGGAAATATGAAAATCCATGAGGATCTAGAAGCATTACTTGCTAAGTTTAAGAGAGAGGAAGCAGCTTTTATATATCAATCTGGCTTTAATTGTAATGCTGGTACTATACAAGCTGTAACAGAAGCTGGGGACTTGATTGTTTCAGATGAGTTGAATCACGCTTCAATTATAGATGGAACAAGGCTTTCAAAAGCTGATAGAGCAATTTACAAGCATTCAAATATGGATAGCTTAGAAGAGGTTTTAAGAGAAAATAGAGATAAGTATAAAAACATTATGATTATAACTGATGGTGTATTTAGCATGGACGGAGATATTGCAAAATTACCTGAAATTGTTGAACTAGCTGAAAAATATGAGGCTATGACATATGTGGATGATGCCCATGGATCTGGAGTACTGGGTGAAAGCGGAAGAGGAACTGTTGACCATTTTAATTTACATGGGAGAGTAGATTTTAGTATAGGAACTTTGTCAAAAGCAATTGGTGTAGTGGGTGGATATGTTGCTGGTTCACAGACAATGTATGATTGGTTAAATCATAGAGCCAGACCAGTATTGTTCTCAACAACAATGACACCAGCATCAGCAGGAGCAATAATTGAAGCTATCAAAATGCTGATGGAATCAACTGAATATACAGACAAACTTTGGGAAAATTCAAGATACTTTAAAGAAAAACTTGGTGGATTAGGATTTAATACAGGCAATAGTCAAACTCCGATTACTCCTGTAATCATAGGAGATGAAGCTAAAACTATGGAATTTAGTAAAAAGTTAATGAATAATGGGGTATTTGTTTCAGGAATAGTCTTCCCAACTGTACCAAAAGGAACTGGAAGGGTAAGATGTATGGTAACTGCAGCTCACACAAAAACCCAACTAGACGAAGCAGTAAGGGTATTTGAGTTGGTAGGAAAGGAAATGGGGATACTGTAGGCAGTGAACAATGAATAAGGAACAGTGAACAATGAGGGCGACCTTGCGGTCGCCTCTTTTATGTTGTCATTCGAACTTGCTTAAATCTAGTCATTCTGAAGGGAGTCGTAGAATGTTTCCGTTCACTAAGCTTCTTGGACATTCCTGGCATGAGACGTAGATCTACTCACTTTGTTAGTAGTGTTACGGCTTCAAAGCGAATCTCGGCTTTTAATCATCTTAGGCTAGGCTCTAACAATTGTGAACTGTGCATCGTGAATTGATACAATTTTGTAACTACAAATTTATTAGACAATAGTTTAATATAATAGTATAGGACTTAATATATAACGGGGTGAGGACTTTGATAATAGGTACCTGTTCTTTGAAGCTAAACATATATGAAGCTAATTCTATTAAAGAAAAAAGACAAGTAATTAAAAGTATTATTGGGAAACTGCAATCTAGATTTAATATATCCATTGCAGAAGTTGACTTAAATGATAGTTGGAAGTCGTCAATTATTGGTTTTGCATGTGTAACAAATGATACACAACACGCTAATCAAATAGTATCTAAGGTAATAAAGTTTATAGATGCTGACAGTAGGGTAGAAATAGTTGACTATACCATTGAAATATTGTAGGTGATTATATGGCAAAAAGAATTACAAAAAAGAATACAAAAGAGATATTAAATATATTAAATGATTTATATCCTGATGCTAAAGCAGAATTAAATTTTGAGAACTCTTTTGAACTTTTAATAGCAACTATATTATCTGCTCAAACTACAGATGTACAAGTTAATAAAGTAACATCCAAATTGTTTAAAGAATTAAAGACTCCAGAGGATTATTTGAAGCTTAATGCAGAGGAGCTAGCTGAAAGAATAAGAACTATTGGCTTTTATAATAATAAAAGCAGAAATATATTAGCTACTTGTAGACTCTTAGTAGAAAAACATGATAGTAAAGTTCCAGAAAGTAGAGATGAATTGATGTCTCTACCTGGTGTAGGTAGGAAAACTGCAAATGTTGTTATAAGTAATGCTTTTGGAACTCCAGCCATAGCTGTCGATACTCATGTTTTTAGAGTGTCTAACAGAATAGGGATTGCTAATAGTAGCACAGTCGAGGAGACAGAAGTAGACTTGATGAAGAAAATTGATAAAACCATGTGGTCAAAAGCTCATCATCTCCTGATTTTTCATGGAAGAAGAATGTGTAAAGCTAGAAGACCTATTTGTGAAGAGTGTCCTTTGACAGAGTATTGTAAATATTATTACGAAAATGGAAGTGATAAGAGATGAAGAAAGTTTATCTGATAATCCTATTAATCACAATCCTATTAGGAGCTATTATAGGAACAGGACTTTATGTATACACTGCTGAAATTAATACTGATAGTGTTTACCAGGGAATAATTATCGATGGATATGATATCGGAGGAATGACAAAATCAAAAGCTCTCAATTTTATTAAGGAGAGAAAGCAAGACGATTATCAAGATAGATTTTTTAATTTATCTTATGGTGACAAAAAATACCAGATTGCATTAAAGGATATAGAATACTCTTATGATTATGAAGAGGCCATTGAAGAAGCTTATAACATAGGCAGAAGGGGTAATCCAATAAGTCGATATATAACTATAAGTGATTTAAAAAGCAATAATAAATTAATTAATTTAGAGGTAAACTATAACAAAGATTTATTGTTAGAGATAGTAGATAGGATTAAAGAAGATTTTAATCAGGATTGCCTAAATGCAAGCTTCGATTTTAATAATGGGGATTTTATAGTTACAGAAGAAGAAAAGGGAATAATTATTAAGGAAGAAGAGCTTATAGATTTATTAGTTGATAATATGGATAAGCTTGAAGATATTAGCATTCCTGTAGAAATACAGGAGCCTGTAATTACAAAAGAACTATTAAGTAGGATAAATGGCGTAATTGGTCAATTTTCCACTTCCTTTAAAGGAAGTTCCTCTGGAAGAGTACAGAATATTAAGTTAGCGGCAAGAAAGGTAAGCGATTTATTAGTCCTTCCAGGAGATGAAATCTCCTTTAATGAAACTGTTGGCTCTATAACAAGTAGTACTGGATTTAAAGAAGCGCCTGTTATCTTAAATGGTGAGTTAACACCTGGGATTGGTGGAGGTGTTTGCCAGGCATCAACAACTCTTTATAATGCATTGTTATTAGCAGATGTAAATATAGTGGAAAGGCATCCCCATTCAATAGCTGCAGCCTATGTTCCTAGGGGAATGGACGGAGCAGTAGCAAGTGGATATTTAGATTTGAAATTTAAAAACAATTATGATTTTCCAATTTATATTACATCAAAAGCAGTGGGAAATAATATTCACTTTTATGTATATGGAGATACAAATGCAAAAGACTATACTGTAAGAATAGAGCCTGAGTTAATAGAGGCAATACCTTATAAAGTTCATGAGAGATTAGATCCTAATCTAGAACCTGGCACTAGAGAAGTAGTTCAAGAAGGCAGGAATGGTTATAAAGTAAGAACATATAAATCAATTATTAAAGATGGCAAAATAGTAGATAGGTATCAAATTTCCTATGATTATTATAGGGAAAAAGACTTTATTTATAATGTAGGACCAGAATTGCCAGTTTCCAAGCCAGCTGAAGAGGTAGTAGTTCCATTATTAGATGAGACGGAAGAGATATTAAATGAAGAAATTTTAAACGAAGAGCCAACAAGTGTTGATCCTGTTAATGATGAAGCTGAGGAAGAAATCATAGATGAAAATATCGAGGTAATAGACATACCTTGATAGAGGAGGTCAAGATGAAACTAAACTATGTAAAAGTAAATCCTGTGGAAAACATGACAATATTTGTTATGGATTTGGTAGATTCATCACAGCATAAGATTATTGCTAACAAATTGATGGATTACAACAGCTTACACGGTGAACAAGTAGGTTTTATAGAAAGCCCAAGAACTACAAAAGGGAGAAGTCTTAATACCCTTAGATTGCAAATGATGGGTGGAGAGTTTTGTGGAAATGCTACGAGATCCTTAGCAGCACTGATGGTACACCTAAAGATAGATAGCGTCCTTAAAGATGATGGTGTTTACAATATTATGTTAGAGGTATCAGGTAGTGATGAATTAGTATACTGCCAAGTGAGGGCTACTGATAAGGAGAATGTATATTTTTCAAGGGTTCAAATGCCATTGGCTACAAGAAGTTCTAAAACTAATATTCTCTTTAATGGAGGATTAGTAGATATGACCAGAGTTGATTTTCCTGGTATTACTCACTTTATTGTTGAAGATAATGATGTAAACAATAAGGAGGAGTTTTTTGAAACAATTAAAAAGAAAATGGATAAAGGCCAATATGATGCCTTTGGCATAATGTTTTATAATTCAGAGACGGGTTTCCTAAAGCCGTTAGTATATGTAAGGGCAACGGATAGCAAGTATTGGGAAAGAAGCTGTGCATCAGGTACATCAGCATTGGGGGTAGCTTTGGCCTTAGAAAGAAGTAAAAATATAGAAGAAAGTGTAGAACAACCTGGCGGAAAATTAAATGTTTCTGTTAGCCTAGAAGATGGTAAAGTGGCCAATTTATACTTAGATGGACAAGTGGAAATCGTATCAGAAGGGATTGTATATTTATAAGGTTTTTTCTATTATTTTTCTGCTTTCAACTGTTAGTGGTAACAAAGATAAAAAGCAATAGTAATTTGCCCGTGTAAATTACTATTGCTTTTTTTTCTTTTATGATTATGGTATATTATATTTTTGAGGGGTGGAATAATGGATTATAAATTAATAGCTATAGATATGGATGGAACACTACTAAATAGTAAACAAGAATTATCTAAAAGGAATATAGATGCAATTAATGCTGCCAAAAAGAAAGGGGTAAATGTTGTTTTATCAACTGGACGTATGCTTAGTTCAGCACAAGCTTATGCAAAAGAACTAGGGCTTGATGATTATATTATTGCATGTAATGGAGCAGTTATCATGGATGGTTTTGATGGAATAATACATAGGCAAAGTATAGATTTAGACAAGGTAGAAAAAATGATGGATATTGGTAAGTATTATGATATTTACTATCATTTTTATGATACTAAAACAATGTATTCAACTAATTATGTTAAGGAAATAGTAGCTTTTTATAATAATAGAGATTTAGGTATAGATTTCAGAGTTTTATCAGATATAAAGGACATTTATAAAATAGATAATTTAAGCGCCTATAAATTTATTTTTATTGACAATGATATCAATAAACTAAAGTCACTAAAAGGCGATTTAGTTGAAATACCTGAAGTTAATGTAACTAGGTCTTGGGTTAATAATATTGAAGTGATGGATAAAGATGCTTCTAAAGGGTCAAGTTTAGAATTTTTGTGTAACAAGCTAAATATTTCCAAGGAAGAAGTTATTGCTATTGGCGATAATGAAAATGATTTATCCATGATAAAGTATGCTGGACTAGGTGTTGCAATGGAGAATGCAGAAGATGAAGTGTTGAAAAAAGCTGACTTCGTTACTAAGACAAATGATGATGATGGTGTTGCTGAAGTTATAGATAAATTTATATTAAAACGGGGATGATATGCTGTGAGTTTAAATATTGTATTGGTTGAACCAGAGATTCCATATAATACAGGTGCAATAGCGAGAACCTGTGCATTGACTGGAACTTCATTACATTTAGTAAGGCCTTTAGGCTTTTCTATAGATGACAAACATTTAAAGAGGGCAGGTCTTGATTATTGGCCTTTAGTAGATTTACATATCTATGATAGTTTTGGAGAAGTATTAGAAAAAAATCCACAAGGAACTTTTTATTTTGCAACAACTAAAACCCATAGAAGCTATGATGAGTTTAACTACAAGGATGAGTCATATTTTGTATTTGGTAAAGAAACGAAAGGATTAGATGAAGATTTAATTGATAAGCACATGGATACTGCCATTCGGATACCTATGAAAGATATTGGTAGGTCGTTAAATCTTGCAAACTCTGCAAATATAATAATCTATGAGGCTTTAAGACAATTAAAATTTCCAAATCTTAGATAAAATGATGTAATAAAAAAATAAGTTAATTAATTAACAAAAACCTGTTGAATTTTTTTTTCTCTTAGGTTATAATCATTAAGGACAGTGAAATTTTACATAACAATTTTATACGTTTCTGAATGATAAATTCGGGAGAGACCACTATGTGGCACCGAAGGGGTAAAATATGGAAGGCCATTTTCATATTGATGCTCTCAGGTAAAAGGACCGTTTTTTGACAGGACTCTGGAAAGTATTAATCACCGATTGAGCAACCATTATGGGAAACTCTTAGGTCAACAACAGAGTAAATAGGCATGCCTATTTACTCTGTTTTTTTAGTAGATAGTATATAATTATTTCTACAAAAAGTTTAATTAATTTTGAGTATTATAAATTAATATTTAGTTTTTGGGTATATTATCCATGATAATGTATACTTGATTTAAAACTGGAAAACCAGTATTAAATATATTTTTAAAATTAAAGGGAGGTGAACGTATGCGTCTAGAATTAGGGAAAGTACTAATTAAAGATGTACAATTTGGAGATACCACTAAACTTGAAGAAGGTGTTTTATTTGTAAATAAAGATGAATTAATCAGTCTAATATTAGAAGATGAACATCTTGCTTCAGTAGAAGTTGATATCGCCAAACCTGGTGAAAGTGTTAGAATAACACCAGTAAAAGACGTTGTTGAGCCAAGAGTAAAGGTTGAGGGTCCAGGTGGAGTTTTTCCTGGAATCTTATCAAAGGTAGAAGTAGTTGGTTCAGGAAAAACTAATGTATTAAAGGGTTGTGCAGTAATGACAACTGGAAAAATCGTTGGTTTCCAAGAAGGTATTGTTGATATGACAGGACCTGGAGCTGATTACACACCATTTTCTAAAACAATTAACCTAGTGTTAAATTGTGAACCTAAAGAGGGACTAAAACAACATGAGCATGAAAAAGCTGTAAGATTTGCAGGCTTTAAGGCGGCAGCATATGTAGCAGAAACTGCTAAAAATGTTGAGCCTGATGAAGTAGAAGTATATGAAACTGATACCTTATTAGAAGGAATTAAGAAATATCCAGATTTACCAAAGGTAGGATACGTTCAAATGCTTCAAACTCAAGGATTGCTACATGACACATATGTTTATGGAGTTGATGCAAAACAAATCGTTCCAACAATTATGTATCCAACTGAAGCTATGGATGGAGCTATAGTTAGTGGAAACTGTGTATCAGCATGTGATAAAAATACAACTTATCATCAACTTAACAACCCAGTAATTCATGACTTATATGCTGCTCATGGAAAAACATTGAACTTTGTTGGTGTTATCATCACAAACGAAAATGTTTATTTAGCAGATAAAGAAAGATCATCAAACTGGACATCTAAATTAGCTGAATATTTAGGTTTAGATGGAGCAATAGTGTCACAAGAAGGATTTGGTAATCCTGATACTGACTTAATCATGAATACTAAAAAACTTGAAGCTAAAGGTATTAAGACTGTAATTATTACTGACGAATATGCAGGCCGTGATGGAGCAAGTCAATCACTGGCAGATGCAGATCCTTCAGCAAATGCAGTAGTTACAGGTGGAAATGCTAACGAAGTTATTGTATTACCAAAGATGGACAAGGTAATAGGCTCATTAGATTATGTTGATATCATAGCTGGAGGATTTGACGGAAGTTTAGCAGAAGATGGTACAATTACTGTTGAAATCCAAGCTATCACAGGTGCAACTAATGAGATTGGCTTTAACAAAATGTCAGCAAAAGGATTCTAAAGATAAATATAAAAATAAAAAACGAAGGGAGATATGTTATGTCAATTTTTAATGAAAACTCAAAAGTTATAATAATTGGCGATAGAGACGGTATTCCTGGTCCAGCAATGGAAGAATGCGTTAAAACAACTCCTGCAGAGATAGTATTTTCAGCAACTGAGTGTTTTGTCTGAACGGCTGCAGGCGCAATGGACTTGGAAAACCAAAAAAGGGTCTTAGAATTATCAGAGAAGTATGGAGCTGAAAACTGTATAGTGTTAATTGGTGGAGGAGAAGAAGAATCTTCAGCATTAGCAGCAGAAACAGTTACAGCAGGAGACCCTACGTTTGCAGGTGCATTGGCAGGAGTTCCGTTGGGACTTAAAGTTTATCATCCAGTAGAACCAGAATTCAAAGAATCAGTAGATGAAGATGTTTATGATGACCAAATAGGTATGATGGAAATGGTTCTTGATGTAGATGAGATTACAGCAGCAGTAAGTGCAATAAGAAACGAACATACAAAATATTAATTAAATACAGAGGAAATACCTCACTAATAAATTCGTCTCAATAATAGAGAGGGGGGAAGTACATGGCTAAAATTAAAGTAGTTCATTATATAAATCAATTCTATGGTGGTATCGGTGGAGAAGAAAAAGCTGACTATAAACCAGAAGTAGTAGAAGGAGCAAAGGGACCAGGTATGGCCTTTAAAGCAGCTTTCAAAGATGAAGCTGAAATAGTTGCTACTATTATATGTGGTGATAGTTACTTCAACGAAAACATGGAAGAAGCAAAAGAAGCTATACTTGATATGATAAAGCAATATGAACCTGATTTGTTCATAGCTGGTCCAGCATTTAATGCAGGTAGATATGGTGTAGCTGCTGGAGCAATAACACAAATTGTTCAAGATGAATTAGGTATACCAGCATTAACTGGTATGTATGAAGAAAACCCTGGAGCAGATATGTATAAGAAACACGTATACATGGCTGCTACTAAAAATAGTGCTGCAGGTATGAAAGATGCTATAGCAATAATGGCACCTTTGGCTTTAAAATTAGCAAGAGGTGAAGAAATTGGTTCACCAGAAGAAGAAGGATATCTAGAAAGAGGTATCAGAAAGAATTTCTTCACAGAAAAAAGAGGTTCTGAAAGAGCAGTTGATATGCTTGTTAAGAAACTTAATGATGAAGAGTTTGAAACTGAATATCCAATGCCTTCTTTCGATAGAGTAGAACCTAATCCGCCAATTAAAGACATGGCTAATGCTACAATAGCAATAGTTACTTCTGGTGGTATAGTTCCTAAAGGAAATCCAGATCATATTGAATCATCATCAGCTTCAAAATATGGTAAATATGATATAGAAGGATTAGACGATCTTACAGAAGAAACTCACGAAACTGCGCATGGTGGTCATGACCCAGTATATGCAAATATTGACCCAGATAGAGTAATACCAGTTGACGTTCTTAGGGATATGGAAAAAGAAGGAAAAATAGGTAAACTTCATAGATATTTCTATTCAACTGTAGGTAATGGTACAGCAGTTGCTAATGCAAAGAGATTTGCTGAAGAAATAAGCAAAGAATTAGTAGCTGATGGAGTAGATGCAGTTATTCTAACTTCTACCTGAGGTACCTGTACACGTTGCGGAGCAACAATGGTAAAAGAAATAGAAAGAGCAGGCTTGCCTGTAGTTCACATTTGTACAGTAACACCAATTTCATTAACAGTTGGTGCAAATAGGATAGTTCCAGCAGTAGCTATTCCACATCCTCTAGGAAACCCAGCATTAGAGTTTGATGAAGAAAAGGCATTAAGAAGAAAATTAGTTGAAAAAGCTCTAAATGCAATGCAAACAGAAGTTAGTGACCAAACTGTATTTGAAGATTAATTAAGACTTGTTTAGGAAGGGTGATTTTTTCTTGATCACCCTTTTCTTTACAAAAAAATCGTGGAGGTGTAAATATGTCATATGCAGTAATTAAAGGTGCAAGTTATATTTTAGCTCATGCACCAGATATGGTTCTTCACAATGGAACCACACAAACGACAGAAATAACCCTGAATCCTGATTCAGAGTATCTAAAAAATTTACCCAATCATTTAAGAAACTTTGAGGAGGTAGTAAACTATCTTCCTAATCAAGTTTATATTGGCAATAAAAAACCAGCTGATCTTAAGGAAGTAGCAATGCCATGGCATGAAAACCCATTAGAAGGTGCAAGTACTGAAGGAAGATTTGGCGAAATAATGGCACAAGATGAGTTTATAGGACTTATGAAAATTTCAGACGTATTTGATCTAGTAGAGTTAAATCCTGAATTTACTGCTAATGTAAAGGAAAAACTAAGTGGCCATAAACTAATTAATGATGATCTAGTTGCTAGATTAAAAGATGGAGTAGATCAAGCTGTTATAGAAAAGCATATTAATGAACAGGGTGCTGAAGCTTTAATGCATAATAATGAAGTTGTTGGTTGCATAAAGAGAGCTCATGATGTAGACGTTAACTTAAGTGCTCATGTAATATTTGAAAACTTAGCATCTAAAGCATCTGGTATCTTAGCAGCTTTAAATGTATTAGCTAAAAATAATATAGATCCTGCTGATATAGACTATGTGCTAGAATGTTCTGAAGAAGCATGTGGGGATATGAACCAACGTGGTGGTGGAAACTTTGCAAAATCTATAGCTGAATTATCAGGCCTTGTTAATGCATCAGGGTCAGATATTAGAGGATTCTGTGCAGCTCCAGCCCATACTATTGTATCAGCTGCTTCAATGGTTGCAGCAGGTACTTTTAAAAATGTTATGATTGTATCAGGTGGTTCAACAGCTAAACTAGGAATGAATGGTAAAGACCACGTTAAAAAAGGCTTACCGATACTTGAAGATGTTATTGGTGGCTTTGCAATGGTAGTATCAGAAAATGATGGTGTAAACCCAATACTTCGAAATGATATAGTTGGTAGACATACAGTTGGTACAGGCTCAGCGCCTCAGGCTGTAATATCATCATTGGTTACTGATCCACTAGAAAGAGCTGGATTAAAAATAACTGATGTAGATAAATTTGCTACAGAATTGCAAAATCCAGATATTACAAAACCAGCTGGAGCTGGAGATGTTCCTTTAGCTAACTACAAGATGATTGCAGCATTGGGTGTTAAGAGAGGGGATATTGAAAAAGCTTCAATGCCTGATTTTATTGCTAACCACGGTATGGAAGGCTGGGCTCCAACACAAGGTCATATTCCATCAGGAGTACCTTATATTGGATATGCTAGAGAAGAAATATTAGCTGGAGAAACAAATAGAGCAATGGTCGTTGGAAAGGGAAGTCTATTCTTAGGTAGAATGACAAATCAATTTGACGGTATTTCAATTGTTATAGAAAAGAACCCAGGTAAAGTTGAAGATAGCAAAGGTGTTTCCGAAGCTGAAGTTAGAAGCCTTGTAGCTGAGACCATGAGAGAGTTTGCTGCTCATCTACTAGAAGATTAGAGGTGATATGATGGCGACTAATGATATAAAAAAAATGGTAGGCAAAGTATTTGATGACATTGCCGATGCAATAGAAACAGGTCAATTTGGTGAAAAAGTTAAAGTTGGTATTACAACATTAGGTAGTGAGCTAGGCATAGACAATGTAGTTAAGGGAGCTGAGCTAGCAGCTAAAAGGGATAATTCTATAGAAGTTGTTCTTATAGGACCTAAGGTTGAATCAGATTTAACACAAGTAGTTGTTGAAGATGAAGATGCTGGCTATAAAAAGATGGAAGAAATGCTTGATAGCGGTGAAATCGGAGCCTGTGTTACTATGCATTATAGTTTTCCAATTGGTGTCTCTACTGTAGGTAGGGTTATAACACCAGCTATGGGAAAAGAAATGTATATAGCTACAACGACAGGTACCTCATCTCCTCATAGAGTAGAAGGTATGGTAAAGAATGCCATATATGGTATCATCACTGCAAAAGCTATGGGAATTGAAAATCCATCCATAGGAATATTAAATGTAGATGGTGCTAGACAAGTTGAAAGAGCATTAAAAGCATTAGCTTCTAACAATTATGATATAAATTTTGCTGATTCTGCTAGATCAGATGGCGGAGTAGTAATGAGAGGAAACGACTTATTAATGGGTACTCCTGATGTAATGGTAATGGATTCATTAACAGGAAATCTATTAATGAAAATATTCTCATCATTCACAACTGGTGGTGGCTATGAAGCTCAAGGATATGGCTATGGACCAGGTATAGGTGAAGGCTATGATAGAAATATATTGATTATTTCAAGAGCATCAGGTTCACCAGTAATTGCCAATGCAATTAGCTATGGTGCGTTTTTAGCAAAAGGTAAAGTAAATGAAGTTTCAAAGGAAGAATTTGAAAAAGCGAATAAAGCTGGATTTAAAGATATATTAGCTGGTTTAACTAAAGAAAAAAAATCAGATGAAAAGTCTGATGAAGAAGTAGTAGCTCCTGAAAAAGAAATAGTTACTGAATCTATTTCAGGTATAGATATTATTGAACTTGAAGATGCTGTGCAAACCCTTTGGAAGGTAGGCATATATGCAGAATCAGGTATGGGCTGTACTGGTCCAATAATTATGGTTAATGAAGCTAAAATTACCGATGCTATACAAGCATTAGCAAAAGCTGGCTATGTAGCAGATGAAGGTGAAATTTGCTAGATACAGAATGTTAATAAATGTTAACTGATGTTAACATTTATTAACATTTTTAATTATATAGATTAATATGTTTGAAATGTAGAGTATAAAAGGTTATAATACATATAGACTATTGTGAAACAGTAGTCAAAGGAGTCAAAAGAACAATAGGGGGTCAGAAAAATGAAAAGATTTCTAGCATTGACTTTAGCTATGATTATGGTAGCTGTAAGTTTGATTGGTTGTACTTCACCAGAAGCACCAGCAGGAGAACAAAAACCTGCTACTGAAGGAGAAGCACCAGCTAACACAGGTGGAGGCTCTGCTGATGGATTTGAAATTGCTCTTATTACCGATAAAGGTAATATCGATGACAAATCTTTCAACCAAGGATCATGGGAAGGTGTAGTTGAGTTTGCAGAAGCTGAAGGGATTTCACATCAGTACATTAAACCAGAAGAAGCATCAGATACTGGTTACTTAGCAGCAATTGATTTGGCTGTTGATGGTGGTGCGAAAGTTGTAGTTACACCAGGATTTTTATTTGAAGTAGCTGTATATGAAGCTCAAACTAAATATCCAGATGTAAAGTTTATTTTACTAGATGGTACTCCTCATACAGCAGATTATTCTACATTTGAAACTAAAGAAAATGTTGCTAGTATATTATATTCTGAAGAACAATCAGGATATCTAGCTGGGAATGCTGCAGTTAAAGACGGAATGACTAAACTTGGATTCATGGGTGGTATGGCTGTACCAGCAGTGCAAGCTTTTGGATATGGTTACTTACAAGGTGCTGAAGATGCAGCTGCAGAATTAGGCTTAGCAGATGGAAGTATTGAAGTAACTTATCACTACACAGGTAATTTTGAAGAAAATGATACAAATAAAGCTACTGCAAAAACTATGTACCAAGAAGGTACAGAAGTAATATTTGCGTGCGGTGGTTCTGTTGGTAAGAGCGTTATGTCAGCAGCTAATGAATCAGATGCTAAAGTTATAGGTGTTGACGTAGACCAAAGATACGATAGTGAAACTGTTATTACATCAGCTACAAAAGGTCTTGCTGCTTCTGTAATACAAGTTCTTGAGTCAATTTACAATACAGACTCTTGGGATAATTTTGGTGGAAAGACTACTTACTTTAATGCAGAAAATGATGGTGTAGGACTTCCAACAATTGTTATTGGTGATGAAGGTGCAGATGCATTTGATAGATTCGAACAATATACTATGGAACAATATGAAGAAACTTATGCTCAACTTGTTGATGGTAGTATTGAAGTTATACGTTCTATAGATGTTGCTGATACTACTGGATATGCTACTGCAGAAGAACTTACAGACCAACTTGGTCTTAAGAAAGTTGTAGTAACTACAAGACAGTAATCAATAAGCAAAACTTAAATAATTACCTGCAAAATTGGGTTAAACCTTATGCAAGTAAGTTTGATAATGGGGGGACCAATTCCCCCTTTTTTCATTTATAATAACTGGTAATAATTTCTTTGTTTTAAAATATAATGAAAAGAAGATGATAATGTGGAAAATTATGTTATTGAAATGCTTAATATTACAAAAAGATTTCCTGGTATTATAGCCAATGATAATATAACCCTTCAATTAAGAAAAGGCGAAATACATGCTTTACTTGGGGAAAATGGGGCAGGAAAATCCACACTTATGAGTGTTCTTTTCGGACTATATCAGGCTGAAGAAGGTGAAATCAGAAAAAATGGACAAAGGGTCGATATAAGAGACCCTAATGATGCGAATGCATTGGGAATTGGTATGGTTCATCAACACTTCAAGCTTGTAGAAAACTTTACTGTCCTTGAAAATATCATTCTAGGTGTAGAACCAAATAAAATGGGTTTTATAAATAAAAATGTTGCAAGAGAAAAAGTAATGGAAATATCCCAAAAATACGGTTTAAGCATCAATCCAGATGCGCTTATCGAAGATATTACCGTAGGAATGCAACAAAGGGTAGAAATACTAAAAATGCTTTATAGGGATAATGAAATTCTAATATTTGATGAACCTACAGCAGTATTAACTCCTCAGGAAATCACTGAGCTGTTACAAATTATGAGAGGTTTTGCAAATGAAGGGAAATCGATATTATTTATTACTCATAAGTTAAATGAAATAATGGAAGTAGCAGATAGATGTAGTGTTTTAAGAAAAGGAAAGTATATTGGAACTGTAGATATTAAAGATACAAGTAAAGAAGCACTTTCTAAAATGATGGTAGGCAGAGATATAACCTTTAAAGTAGAGAAAAAAGAAATGGAAGCTGGGGATGTAGTACTATCAGTTAGGAATCTAAGTGTTTTTTCAACTTTACATAAAAAAGATGCAGTAAAGAATGTATCTTTTGACATAAGGTCGGGAGAAATAGTATGTCTTGCTGGTATTGATGGTAATGGACAAAGTGAGTTTGTTTATGCTTTGACTGGATTAGAAAAATCCACTTCTGGAAGCATACATCTTTGTGGACAAGATATTACCAAGGCATCAATTAGGCAACGTTCCATTGCAGGTTTAAGCCATATACCAGAAGATAGGCATAAGCATGGACTTGTATTAGATTATAAACTAGATGAGAATCTGGTATTACAAAGATATTGGCAGAATGATTTTCAAAATCGTGGTTTCATTAAATTTGATGCAGTAAGGGAGTATGCGGATTATCTTATAGATAAATATGATATAAGAAGCAGCCAAGGGGCTGAAACAATTGTAAGAAGCATGTCAGGCGGTAACCAGCAAAAAGCAATTATAGGAAGGGAAATAGATAAGGACCACCAACTTTTAGTGGCAGTTCAACCAACTAGAGGCTTGGATGTAGGGGCTATTGAGTACATTCATAGTCAATTAGTAGCAATGCGAGATAGTGGAAAAGCAGTTTTCTTAGTTTCTTTTGAGTTAGATGAAGTTATGAATTTAAGTGATCGTATTTTAGTTATGTATGAAGGGGAAATAGTAGGAGAGTTTAAACCAAAAGAAACTAATGTACAAGAGCTTGGACTTTATATGTCAGGCGCAAAAAGAGATACAGCAAAGGAGAATGTTCATGGAAGGGAATAATAGTCCATCAAAAAATAAATTTAATATAAATCAATTTTTGAAAAAAATTGGATTTGGTTCATTTGTATCCGCCTTGATGGCTATAATTCTTGGACTTGTATTTGGATATCTTGTAATGCTTATAGCCAATCCTAATAGTGCAACAGCAGGATTTAGATATATATTATTTGGAGGATTACAACGTAAAGGGGATGTTTTCTACTTTGCAACTCCCATAATTATGACTGGACTTTCAGTTGGATTTGCAATGAAAATGGGTTTGTTCAATATAGGTGCATCAGGACAATATACAATGGGTATGTTTTTTGCCTTATATGTAGGTTTTATGTGGGATTTACCAGATGGCATCCATTGGATAGTTGCAATTTTAGCAGGAATGATAGGCGGTATTATTTGGGGTTTAATACCTGGAGTGTTTAAGGCTTTATTAAATGTTAACGAAGTAATAACATCCATAATGTTTAATTATATTGGAATGTTTCTTGTTGATATGCTTATACAAGGAAATGGTACTATGTATGACCCAATAAGAACAAGAACTAATTATTTACCAGGTAGTTCTCTAATACCCTCATTAGGTATTACAGGTTCCAATGTAAACTTTGGAATAGTTTTTGCAGTTATTATAGGGGTTATTCTTTTCATTATCCTACAAAAGACAACCTTTGGATATGAGCTGAAGGCCACAGGGCATAACAAATTTGCAAGTGAATATGCTGGTATGAAAGGGAAAACTAATATTATTTTAACAATGGCTATTGCAGGAGCTCTTTCTGGATTTGGTGGAGCATTTGCCATACTATCACCTTCAGGCATAGCTGGTAGCAGTATGACATATGAACCCATAAATATAATTTCACAAGCAGGCTTTAATGGAATAGCTGTTGCTCTACTAGGTAATTCACATCCAATTGGAACCATATTTTCGGCTATTTTTATTTCACATATACAACGTGGAGGAACATTAACAAGTTTAGTTGGATACAAACCAGAAATTATTGATGTTGTAATTGCTGTAATCATTTATTTCTCATCGTTTTCTATGATAATGAGTTCTTATCTTGGAAAGTTTTTAACTAGAATTATTAAACATACAGATAAAGATGATAACTCAAATAATGCAAAGGAGGCGTAAATATTATGGATACATTATACTATTTAGTTCAAAATATGCTTCCTGTAGCTATTCCACTACTCCTAGTGGCCTTAGGAGGAATGTTTAGTGAAGTAGGAGGAGTAATAAACTTAGCTCTTGAAGGTATTATGTTGTTTGGTGCTTTCTTTGGTGCACTCTTTGTATACTTTATCCAAGATTCTGGACTGAACCCTCAGACTATTTTGCTNCTTGGAATGGTAGTTGCTGCAATAGCAGGTATAATATATTCACTATTATTATCTTTTGCATCTATTACTATGAAAGCAGATCAAACAATAGCAGGGACATCATTAAATATGTTAATTCCTGCAAGTGTGCTTTTAATTTCAAAGATGTTTTTTGGAAGTGATGGGGTTACAACAAATGTAAGTTTTTACATTCGTAAGATTCCAGTTTTAGGAGATATTCCATTTCTTGGGCCGTTATTTTTCCAAAGAACATATTTTACAGTAATAATTGGACTGGTATTTATGATTATTTCAGTGATAGTCTTTTATAAAACCAGATTTGGCTTAAGACTTCGTGCATGTGGTGAACATCCTCATGCAGCTGACTCTGTAGGTATCAGTGTTACTAAGATGAGATACTTAGGTACTAGTATATCAGGATTTTTAGGCGGTATTGGTGGATTTTTCTACTCAGTTGGAGTAATGGATGGTAATGTTAACGGTCATACTGGAGTAGCTGGATTTGGTTTCTTAGCTCTAGCTGTAATGATTTTTGGTCAATGGAGACCTGGAAAGATTTTCTTTGCTGCATTGTTTTTTGCTTTCCTTAGAACCTTGGCTTACTCAGTAGAACTTGTACCATTTTTACATGATTTAGGCCTAGATAGAACATATTATAGAATGTTGCCTTATATTGCAACTATGATAGTTCTTGCCTTTACTTCAAAGAACTCTAGAGCACCAAAGGCAGAAGGAATACCTTATGATAAATCATCTAGGTAGCCTATACAGTAAAGGACAAAATCAATTAATAATGTACAATTCATATCCAGGAAAATGGGCACACAGTAGTTCACAATGCACAGTTTTGCGTTGAATCAGACCTACCACTGAAGCCCTAACCCTAGATTCTTTCCTTACGCTCAGATATGCAGGCGACCATAGGTCGCTAATAGACACCGAAGGTGTCATTCTGAGACCAAGTCGAAGAGTCTAGGGTTTTAATTGTGAAGTGTGAATTGTGCATTGTGAATTTTCTATGATATAATAATCCCATAGGAGGTGAGTCATTTGGACTTAAATTTTAATCTTAAACTAGAACAAACTCAAAAATTAATAATGACTCCAGAATTAAGGCAAGCGATTCAGTTGCTCCAATACTCTAGTATTGAATTAAATGAATATCTTGCTGCAGAATTAGAAGAAAATCCTATGCTTGAAATGGAAAAACCAATAAGTGTATTAGGTGAAGTTGAAAGTATAAACAATGATTCAAAAGAATCCGATATAGATTGGAAGGAATATGCAGAGAAGTACAATGACAATAGTTATAAACAAGAGGTAGACAAAAATCAAGAAGAAAACAATATAGAATCATATATTAGTTATAGTCCAACACTAAGGGAATACTTGATGTCTCAGCTAAGTTTAACAAACTTTTGTAATAAGGAATGTTTAATCGCAGAATATATCATTAATAATATTGATGATAACGGCTATTTGACTGCAAGTATTGAAGAAATTGCTAATTTATCAAAAGCAAAAGAAGAAGAGGTTGAAAAAGTACTGGACATAATACAAACTTTTGAGCCAACTGGTGTTGGGGCAAGAGATTTGAAAGAATGTTTGCTCTTGCAAATTGATGAGGATGAGGATTCTTTAATAAGTAACTTGATATCAAATAATCTAGAAGATATAGCCAACAATAGAATGTTAAAAATAGCAAAAGAATACAATCTAGATCCATTAACAATTCAAGATGCTTGTGATTTTATAAAAACCCTAGAGCCAAAACCAGGAAGAACTTTTAAGAGCAGTGTTGGTGTAAGATATATTATACCAGATGCGACAATAGACCTTGTAGATGGTGAATATATAATTACTGTAAACGATTACACAGGCCCTAGACTAATAATTAATAACTTTTACAAGAATATGCTCAAAGACGGGGGAGACGCAAATGCCACTGAATTTTTGCAAAATAAACTCAACTCTGCCATGTGGATTATAAAAAGTATAGAGCAGAGAAGGCAGACTATATACAATGTTGTAAAGTCAATAGTAAAATTTCAGCATAAATTTTTTGAAGAAGGAGAGAAGGCACTGGTGCCCCTTACTTTAAAAGATGTTGCCGATGATATTCAGATGCATGAATCAACGATTTCTAGGACAACAAATGGTAAATATGTACAAACACCTAGGGGATTATTTGAACTGAAATATTTCTTTAGTGCTGGTTTATCTTGTGCATGTGGAGAAGTATCTTCAACTAGTGTTAAATCAATGATAAAAGATATTATTGATAATGAAGATCCCAAAAGACCTCTAAGTGACCAGAAGATTTCTACATTATTGTTGTCAAAAGGGACTAAAATATCTAGAAGAACTGTTGCAAAATATAGAGAAGAATTGAATATTCCTGCTTCAAATTTGAGAAAAAGAATCTAAGCTAGTTATATCTTATGCAACCCAAAATCTGTGGAAGAATGTATTAGTTTTACAATTGATTTCCAAAACATAGTTGATTTAGGGGAATGCATAAGATATAATAGAAATAAGGGTGAGAGCTACTTATACTTAACGTGGGACAAATATTGACAAGTAGGGACGTAAAAGGTCCATATATGGAGGTGATAGTATAGAGTTAATAGATTCAATAAAGCTTATAGCGCCCGAAGCCATTGAGTTAATCGAAAAAAGATATCTTATTTTGAGAACTATATATTATCATCAGCCCATAGGCAGAAGGGCCCTAGCTAATGAGTTAGATTTTGGAGAAAGAATTGTAAGAAATGAAGTTAATCTCTTAAAAAAGCAAGAGCTATTGGAGATTCAACTAAATGGTATGTATCTTACGGAAAATGGGAAAAATTTAATAAATAATCTCTACGATTTGAACAATAAGTTAAAAGGGATTATAGAATTACAAGAAAAGCTTGAGACCACATTAGGTATTAAAAAAATGATTATAGTTCCTGGGAACTCTACAGAAAGTGAGTCAACTTTAAAAGAGATGGGTAAAATTACTTCTAGGAACATTATTGATAAGATTCAACCTAATGATATTGTGGGAATTACAGGTGGAAGTACTATGGCAAATGTTGCTGATCAAATGCAGAAGCTGGATAAGGCATTGGATGTTTTGGTGATTCCTGCAAGAGGCGGTATTGGAAGCGACTTAGAGACCCAAGCAAATGCCATAGCTGCAAAAATTGCACATAAATTAGGTGTAAAGTATAAGCTCTTAAATATTCCTGATTCTTTAGGGAAAGAAGCTTTAGAAGTAGTAATGAAAAATGATGAAATTAAAGAATCAGTAGATGCTGTTAATAATATAAACATTTTAGTTTTTGGTATAGGTCGGGCCGATACTATGGCAAATCGTAGGAAGTTACCAATAGAAAAAATTGATAGCTTATTGGATTCAGGCGCGGTAGCTGAAGCCTTTGGTCATTATTTTGATATAAATGGGAATGAAATATGGGAATATGAAACCATAGGTATATCCATAGATAAGTATAAGAATACAAGAGATGTTTTTGGAGTTGCTGGTGGGGCAGAAAAAGCTGAAGCAATAATTGCTATTTCTTCCCTAAGAAAGGATATTACTATAATTACAGATGAAAGTGCTGCTAAGAAAATTCTTGAGTTAATCTGAATGAATTAGTTAACAATTATAAATATATTTAGGAGGGTTTTATATGACTATGAAAGTTGGTTTAAGTGGTTTTGGTAGAATTGGTAGAGATGTTGTTAGAATTATATTTGAAGAAGGTGTATCTGAGTTTGAGTTAGTAGCCTTAAATGCATCTGGCAATCTAGAAGATCTGGCACATTTGTTTAAATATGATTCAACTTACAGAAAGTTTAAAGGTGAAATTGATACCTATGAAGATGGATTCATTATCAATGGTAAAAAGATACCTGTAGTAAATTATAGAGATCCTGCACAAATTCCATGGAAGGATCTAGGTGTTGATCTAGTAATTGATTCTACAGGTGCATTTAAGGAAAAAGCAGACTTAGAGAAACATATTCAAGCTGGCGCTAAAAAGGTAATGATTACAGCTCCTGCAAAAAATGAAGATATTACAATTGTCATGGGCGTAAATGATGACTTATATGATCCAGAAAAACACAATGTAATTTCAAATGCTTCATGTACGACAAACTGTCTAGCTCCAGTATCTAAAGTTATTTTAGACAATTTTGGAGTTAAGAAAGGTTTAATGACAACAATACATGCCTACACTAATGATCAACAAATTCTTGATAAGAGACATAAGGACCTTCGTCGTGCAAGGACAGCAGGAGTAAATATGATTCCTACTACAACTGGTGCGGCTAAGGCTGTGTCACTAGTACTACCTGAATTAAAAGGGAAATTAAATGGATTTGCTGTTAGAGTACCAGTTGTAACTGGTTCAATAGTTGATGTGGTATTTGAAGTTGATAGACCAACAAGTGTTGAAGAAGTTAATAAATATTTGAAAGAAGCTAGTGAAGGGGAATTAAAGGGTATACTAGGCTTCTCTGAAGAGCCGTTAGTTTCTTCAGATTATATAGGGGATCCGAGATCATCTATAGTAGATGGATTATCTACAATGGTAATAGATAATATGGTTAAAATTGTTTCTTGGTATGACAATGAATGGGGCTATTCACAAAGAGTAGTAGATTTAGCAAAACTAATCGCTACTAAATAACATCAAGCCTATACAATTAATAGTCGGGTCTAAGGACCCGGCTATTGTTTAATAATTCTTTATTGTGGGAGGTATTTTATGAATAAGAAAACACTTGAGAACTATGACTATAGAGGGAAAAGGGTTCTTGTTAGATGTGATTTCAATGTACCAATGGATGCAAATCAAAATATCATAGATGATATTAGAATTAGAAGCTCACTTCCAACTATTAATTATCTTCTAGAAAGATCTGCCAAAGTCATATTAATGTCTCACTTAGGACGACCAAAAGGTGAGCCAAATCCGAAATATAGTCTAGAAGCTGTTGCTAAGAGATTAGGTGAATTGTTAGGAAAAGAAGTATTGTTTGCAGATGATGATAGGGTAGTATCAGAAAATGTTAAGAAAACTGTAGACAATATGAGAGAGGGAGATGTTCTCTTATTACAAAACACTAGATTTAGAAAAGAAGAAGAAAAGATGGATGAAAACTTTTCAAAGGATTTAGCATCTTTAGGAGAACTATATGTAAATGATGCTTTTGGAACATCCCATAGGGCACATGCTTCAAATGTAGGTGTATCTACATATTTACCGTCTGCTGTAGGGTTTCTTGTAGAAAAGGAAATTTCTATAATTGGCAAGGCCCTTGAAAACCCAGAGAGACCTTTTGTTGCAATATTAGGGGGAGCTAAGGTATCTGATAAGATTNGTGTAATCGAAAACCTTATAGAAAAGGTTGATACTATATTAATATGTGGCGGCATGGCTTACACATTCTATAAGGCAAAGGGATATAGTATTGGAACATCTTTGCTGGAAGCAGATAAAGTAGACCTTGCTAAAGGGTTGATGGAAAAAGCAGCAAATAAAAATGTTAAGTTGGTATTGCCACAGGATAATGTAGTTGCTAAGGAATTTAAAAATGATACAGACTTTAAAACCGTAGATTCAGATAGCATTCCAGATGATATGCAAGGATTGGATATTGGTGAGAAGACAATTAAGGAATTCACAGAAATTATAAAAGAAGCTAAGACAATTATTTGGAATGGGCCTGCTGGTGTCTTTGAAATGGATAATTTTAGTAAAGGGACATTTGCTATAGCACAGGCAATGGCAGATTCTAATGGGACTACTATTATTGGCGGTGGAGATTCAGCGGCTGCAGTTGAAAAAGCTGGCTTAGCTGATAAGATTACACATGTATCAACTGGTGGTGGTGCTTCTCTAGAATTACTGGAAGGCAAAGTACTGCCAGGAATAGCAGCAATTAGTGAGAGATAATATTAGACCAAAATATTGAAGGGGGTATTTGATGCGAACTCCTATAATCGCAGGAAATTGGAAAATGAACAACACAATAAAAGAGGCTTTGACCCTTATTGATGGAATTAAGGGAAATGAATTAAATGCCAATGTAGAAGCAGTGGTTTGTGTACCTTTTACAGCTATAAAAGATGTAAAAGAAGCCTTAAATGACACTAATATTAAGTTAGGTAGTCAAAACATACATTGGGAAGATAATGGAGCCTTTACTGGTGAAATATCAGGTCCTATGCTAAAGGAATTAGGGGTTGAATATTGTATAATTGGCCATTCAGAAAGGAGGCAGTATTTTAATGAAACAGATGATACTGTAAATAAAAAGGTAAAGGCTGCCTTAGGTCATGGAATTAAGCCAATAGTATGTGTAGGTGAAAGCCTGGACCAAAGAGAAGAGGGAAAGGCAGAAGAAGTTGTTAATAGTCAAGTAATAAATGGCTTTAAAGGGATTCCAAGTGAAGCTATAAAAGATATAGTAATTGCATATGAACCTATATGGGCAATTGGAACTGGAAAAACAGCTTCATCAGATGATGCAAATGCAATGTGCTCTTTTATAAGAAAAACCATTGGAGAACTCTATGGAGATGAAAAAGAAAATATAAGAATTCAATATGGTGGAAGTGTTAAACCTAATAATGTAAATGAATTGATGGGAAAATCAGATATAGATGGGGCTTTAGTAGGTGGAGCAAGTTTAAAGGCAGAGGATTTTGTGAAGTTGGTAAACTACTAATGGAGGATAGCATGGTAAGAAAACCAGTTATGTTAATTGTTTTAGATGGTTTTGGTATTGGGAAAGATTATCCAGGAAATGCTGTTTATTTGGCAAAGAAGCCAAATTTTGAGAGATTATCTAATGAATATCCTACAACTTCTTTAGATGCCAGTGGATTAACAGTTGGATTACCTCAAGGCCAAATGGGAAATTCAGAGGTCGGACATTTAAATATTGGTTCAGGTAGAATTGTATATCAAGATTTAACTAAGATTTCTAAAGATATTAAAGAGGGAAGCTTTTTTGAAAAGCAAGAGTTATTAGATGCTATTGCTAATGTCCGGAAAAACAAATCAAAGTTCCACCTTATAGGCTTAGTATCTGATGGCGGTGTTCATAGCCATAATACTCATCTTTATGGATTGTTAGAATTACTAAAACTACATGGTGTTAAAGATGTCTATATTCATGCTATATTAGATGGTAGGGATGTAGCACCAACTATAGGGAAAACACATATACAAGAGCTAATTGATAAATGTAATGAAATAGGTGTTGGGAAAATTGCCAGTGTATCAGGAAGATATTATGCCATGGATAGGGATAAAAGATGGGAAAGAACAAAACTAGCATACGATGCTATGACTTTGGGAAAGGGAATACTCTGTGATGATCCAGTACTTGCAGTGACGAGTTCATATGCTGAAGGAGTTAATGATGAGTTTATAGTCCCAACAGTAATTACTCAGGATTCTCTACCTATAAGCACTATAGATACTGGTGATTCCATCGTGTTTTTTAACTTTAGGCCAGATAGAGCAAGACAGATAACAAGAGCTTTTGTAGATACTGATTTTAGTGGGTTTAAAAGAGAAAAGGAAGTTAATACTTTTTATGTGACCATGACTGAATATGATAAGACAATATCTAATGTACATGTAGTATATAAAAATGAAAATATAAAGAATACACTAGGAGAGTATATAAGCAAGAAAGGATTAAAGCAGTTAAGGGCAGCTGAAACAGAAAAGTATGCCCATGTAACATTTTTCTTTAATGGTGGGAGAGAGAATCCTTTTGAGAATGAAGATAGGGTATTGATTCCATCACCAAAAGTAGCAACTTATGATCTGCAACCAGAAATGAGTGCATACGAACTTAAAGATGAAATAATAAATAGATTAAGAATGGATAAATATGATTTGTTTATAGTAAATTTTGCAAATCCAGATATGGTAGGGCATACGGGCATAGTATCTGCTGCAATTAAAGCTGTTGAAACAGTAGATATCTGTTTAGGTGAAATNATAGAAGAGCTATTAAGTAAAGGCGGGCAGGCAATAATCACATCAGATCATGGCAATTCAGAAGCATTAATGGATGATAGTGGGAAACCAATTACCGCACATACGACAAATAAAGTTCCACTTATATTAGTTGGAGATAAAAACATAAGGCTAAGAGAAGGAAAACTCGCAGATTTAGCTCCAACANTATTGGAAATGCTTNGTCTAGACAAACCAGAAGAAATGACGGGAGAGTCACTTATAGTGAAGAACTAAGAGTGAAGAGGTAAGAGGGAATAGGTTAAGATCCGAGATTCTTCCTAAGCAATGTTAATACTGTCATGTTCAGGATGACAAACGACCAAGCTTGTTCACAAGAGCACCGGAGGTGTTATACTGAAGTGTAATCATAGAATCTCAGGTTTGACCCGAAAGATAGACCCGAATAATTGTGCATTGTGGATTGTGAATTTAAAAAAAGGAGTGTGTTA
>JGI24712J26585_10000901_pt1 | contig 25588 bp, 19 predicted proteins | sample BioPla3DNA2_FD_26585 | JGI IMG/M metagenome (IMG submission 26585)
ATACCATAAAACGCAGTAAAGTCATAATTTTTAAAGATTTTTTATAATATTATTTAGATTCTTTTGGGGTTGTCATGCGGATGACTTTTTCAGCAGCTTTGCGTTTTGATGATGATTTGTTAAATATTCCGTTGTTTATGGCAGATTACGCGGATGTAATTATAGGTAAGGCATTGGACCTCGATAAATAAATATATCACACACATTTTGTTGCTAAAAGGCAAAAAGAAAGTAAAAAAGCTCTTTTAAAGATTTCTTATTGTGTTATAATGTACATGTGGTGTAGCCCATATTCTATATTTTGTTATATTATTCCTTTCATATTATTCTTTGATTACAAAAAAATAAGATTTGATATTAATTATCTGAAAACAATAAGATATATTGTTGTTATGAGCAAACTCCATAAAGGAAGAACTAAATAATTCATATAAAGGAGAATGAAAAATGGAAATGAAAGCTTTTACTGTCCCATTGAATAAAAATCCGGAAATAGTGATGAACGTAATTCCCGGTCATTTCACTACCAGCCATTTTCATCTTACTCATTATCTCGATTTGAACGATTTGAAGACTAATGCGTCTCTAGCAAGAGAAGTTGCCATAGAATTAGCGTTACCTTACTTATCAACGACACTTGTTGACACCATAGTGTGTATGGAAGGAACTGAAGTAATTGGAGCATATATGGCTGAAGAGCTTTTGCAAGAAGGAACATCTGTTGTTAATAGCGGTAAGAAGATTCATGTTGTAACACCAACAAATAACATCAATAGACAATTGGTGTTTCAAAGCAATATGCAGGGATTGATCAATGAGCAAAATATTATCCTGTTAGTTTCATCCATCTCTAGCGGCATAACTGTTAAAAGTGCTTTGGGATGTCTTTCCTATTATAATGGGAAATTAGCCGGGATATCTGCTTTATTTAATGCCTTTCCTGAAGAATCTGAACAAGAGATTCATTCTTTGTTTACTAGCGAAGATATCCCTGGATATCAAACGTTTAGACCCGAGGAATGTGAAATGTGTAAAGCTGGGCATAAATTAGATGCAATAATTTTGCCTGGTGGCTACACTAAGATATAAAATTTATATTAGGAGTTGATTTTATTGACATCATGGACACAATTCTTATCTGGCTTGGGATTTATGCATATTACTATACCACAGATTGTTATGCTATTAATTGCTTTGTTTTTGGCCTATCTAGCGATAGTAAAAAAGTATGAACCTTTGCTCTTACTTCCGCTTGCTTTTGGTATGTTGATTGCAAATATTCCATTGGCAGGGCTCTCAGCATATGATGAGGGTGGTTTAATTTTCTATTTATATAAGGGAATTGAATTGGGTATTTATCCACCGATGATTTTCTTATGCATTGGAGCCATGACCGATTTTGGACCACTGATAGCATCTCCAAAGAGCGTTCTTATTGGATTAGGAGGGCAGCTTGGAATTTTTGCTGCTATGGGAGGTGCATTGTTGCTTGGAAATATTATTCCGGGAATGAATTCCTTTAGTTTGAAGGAGGCTGCAGCAATTGGGATGATAGGTAGTTCAGACGGACCTACTTCAATTTATACAGCCGGTATGCTTGCTTCTCATTTACTCCCGGTAATTACCATTGCCGCATATTCATATATGGCGTTGGTACCTATTATCCAACCGCCTATTATGAGAGCTCTTACCACAGAAAAGGAAAGAGTTATAGAGATGCTGCCTCCTAAAAGAGTAACACGACGTCAGAAAATTATTTTTGCTTTTGGGGTTACCGTTGGTACTCTTATTATAGTTCCTGCTTCGGGTTCACTCATTGCAATGCTGATGTTAGGAAACCTTATCAGAGAAAGCGGTGTAGCCGAGCGCTATGTTCGTACGCTACAAAATCATTTATTAAATATTTTAACTTTATTAATTGGTGTTTCAATCGGTGCAACTGCTACTGCTGAAAGAATCTTAAAACCATATACAATACTTATTATTGCTTTGGGATTGCTTGCTTTTGCGTTTGGAACGATTGGAGGAGTACTTATTGCAAAGCTTCTCTCTAAACTAACTGGTGGGAAAGTAAATCCTTTAATCGGAAATTCGGGTGTTTCCGCTATGCCAATGGCAGCACGAGTTTCTCAAAAGCTAGGACAGGAATATAACCCCCATAACCACCTTTTAATGCATGCTATGGGACCTATTGTTGCTAGTACGATTGGCTCTGCATTGATTGCCGGTGTTTTTATAACCATCTTTGGTTAAATATTAAAGTCATTTTAAAAGTAGAAACTCCTCACAGATTTTCAGATCGGTGAGGAGTTTTTAGGTGATTCAAAAAAATATTTGGTCAATATTTAAGGTTCATTAATACTGTCAATGCCTGTTCCAATCCCTAAAGTACTGTCTACTGGCATAGAGAAGCATATGCCCATACCGGGTGTATTTATACCAACTTCATGCATAATACTCTCCATAATAGCTAGTTTTTTGTCTTTGGGTGTGAGTATTAAGACTAGATCCTTTTCTGGTTGTATAGTTATGCCAAGGTACTTCATAGCCTCCTTTGAACCTAAGCCACGTGCATGAACAACGGTACCTCCAGTGGCTCCTGCACCCTTTGCTGCCTCCATGACTTGGTCAAAATAGCCACTGTTTACAATAGTTATAATTAAATGATATGGGTCTTTTGATATTGCAGACATATACTCACTTCCTATCTTTAAATTATCATCAGGCTCTTTACAAGCCTGTTTGCAAATGGTAGAAAGAACACTACTAACACTGCTTAGGTTTATAGTAAAGGCTATCCCCGTTCCTGGTTTGTTTAGATCAATATTATCATGAATTTTATTCATAATATAATTTGACATTGTTTTTGTGTGAATACCCAGTGAAACAATTTTCTTCGAACCGCCATAACCAAGAATATCAAATATAGCAGATTCAGCTGAACCGTACCCATGAGTCAGAAAGAAAGTTGGCATGTTATTAGTATTAAATAGGTTCTTTAGATCATTCCTCAAATCATAATCCATTATTGTAATTAGTGCGTTTAGTTTGTTGTCAGAATTATTCTCCATTATTACCCCTCCATTTCCTCGTTAATGGGTATTTCTTGCTTGATATTATATCCCACGCGATAATCTAAGTCCACATTTTTCTCTTGAGTACTACTTTTATTTTCGCTAGATGTATTATCTGAGTTTATATCTATTTCATCAGAAGAATAATCCAACTCGATAATGGTATCTTCAACAACAGGAATAACTTCTTTTGATGCTTTTTTAGATTTTATAGCATATACCAATCCAAACAACTGGATGGTGATAACAGGAGTCATAGCAACTAATGCGACAATGCCGAAAGCATCGGAGTATATATTGCCGCCGATAGTTTCAGAAGCACCTATAGCAAAAGGAAGCATAAATGTTGCAGCTAAGGGACCTGAGGCAACTGCTCCTGAATCGAAGGCTATTGCGGTAAAAAGGCGTGGAACAACGAAAGTTAGACTAAGGGCAAATAGATACCCAGGGATAACAAAATAAAGTATAGATAGCCCTGTAACAACACGAAGCATGGCCAAACCGACTGATATAGCCACTCCAATAGATAGTCCCAACCCCATGGACTTAGCTGAAATCACTCCTTCAGTAACATCTTCAACCTGCCTTTTAAGAACAAAAACAGAAGGTTCTGCAGCAACCACAAAGTATCCCATTACCATACCAATCAGAATCAATAACCAACTACTATTATTCTCGATTAAGATGTTGCCCAGTTGATATCCTGCAGGCATAAAGCCGACATTTGCACTAGTTAAAAACAAAACAAGTCCCAGGTAAGTGTATATAGTTCCTGTGCTAATTTTTAATATGGTTTTAGTTTTTAAATGCAGTTTAAAAATTTGAAATATTCCAAAAAGCAATAGCATGGGAAATAGAGCTATAGCTATTTGCTTAAAGTACACAGGGAAATTAAAACCATAAAGATGAACAATATCCTGTATTGATTGAATCGCAGGAATATTTAGAGCACTGCCTCCAGAAGGTGTGAAAAACATTCCTAAAATTAAAACAGCAAGAATAGGGCCTATTAGACATAGAGAAATAAGACCAAAACTATCTTCTTCCGATGTTTTATCTGCACGAATAGATGCTAAGCCAAGTCCAAGAGCCATTATAAAAGGTACCATGATTGGACCGGTTGTTACCCCGCCAGACTCCCAAGCAATGGAAAGGAACTCGCTGTTAGTAAATCCAGAAAGAATAAAGGCTAGTAGATAACAACTAATCAATATATATGATAGTGGAACTTGAAACAAGATTCGCAAAAAAGCTCCTACTAGTGCTATACCCACACCTAAGGCAACAACAATGATAATTAGTGAGTCCGGTACTCCATTTATCTGTCCAGCCAATACAATTAGATCTGGCTCAGCTACACTGATAAATATACCTATAATGAAGGTTAGGAATACAATTAGTGGCAGCTTTCTACTTTTTACTAAGGAAGAGCCGATCTGTTCCCCTATCGGAATTAGAGACATATCTACTCCTAAATTAAAAAATGCTATTCCTAAAATCATAAAAAAGGCACTTACCAAAAAAAGTACTAAGCTCCACGAGGGCATTGGTGCTATAGTATAAGTTAAGAGCAAAACCAACATTATGATTGGAATTACTGAAAAAGAAGACTCCTTCAGTTTTGCTAATAGTAATTTGACCATTTGTATTACATCAACTCCTTGTTATATTTTTAAAAGAATTATCACGCCTTATATATAAAACAGTGATTGGTCTGAATAAATTCAATGATATAAACCATTTTGTTTTTTTGAAATATTACTAGAAGATTTTTTAAGTAGTTTTTGATATCATGTAGATGTTTTTGATTACACCAAAAACTACTAATTCGCTATTATATAATATTAAAGCCTTTGAACTGATTTGATTATAACATAAAAAAGCCGAAAGCAAAAACATGTTGCATCAAGATGAGGGAACTAATTATACTTTTTCTCAGTTTTCTAATTCCAAGCTTAGCATTAGGGAGACCTATGATTAGTGCTATTTCTTCAGACCCAACTTTTTGAAAGTCACAAGAAGAATAAATTTTGGTAAATCCATCATTCTCTTATAACGCCAAGGTTCTTTGTATAGACGGTACAACCATTCCAGTCCGTTTTTTCGGAAAAACAGAGGTGCTCTTTTGGCAACTCCTGCAATTCCGTCAAAGGTACCTCCAACGCCAATACATATTTTAACATTTAGCCGATCTTTGTTTTTATAAATCCATTTTTCCTGCTTTGGTGCCCCTAAACCGACAAGGAGTACATCGGCATTTGATGAGTTTATAGTTTCAATTATGTCTGTTTCTTCCTCAGGAGAAAAATACCCATCCCTAATTCCAACAATATTAATATCGGGGTTGTCTATTTTTACTTTATTTGCTGCTTCCTGTGCAATTCCAGGTTTTCCTCCAAAAAAGAAATAGGATATATTCATTTTTGATGACAGTTTAAAGCATTCAATTGAAAAATCAAAGCCTGCAACGCGTTCTTTTAAAGGTGTTCCAAGGATTCTTGAGCCAAGTACAACTCCTGCTCCATCGGGTAAAAGCAAATCTGCTTCACTTAAAATCGTCTTTAACTCGGGATCTCTTTGGGCAGCCATCATTATTTCTGCATTTGGTGTGAAAATTGTATGAAGCTTAGGCTCACTCACTAAAACTTTAAAACTTTCTACAGCTTCTTCCATTGTCACATTATCAACAGGTATATCTAAAACATTAATTGTCCTTCTCATACAAACTCCTTTTACATTTTTCCCATTTCATAATAATTTGAATTGCATTATAATGCCGTTATTGATTTTTGATAATATCAACTGCTATATTGGCATTGTTCAATGCACTTTCTTTTAGTGATGCTGTAGTGATTTTTAAGTCTTCTTTAATGCGTTCTCTACTTTTCCATACTTCATCTATTATTTTTATCGCTTTATCAAATTCAAGAGAATTTACATGACCAATAGAAGCTTGGTTTGAGTACTCTAAGAAGCCTTCAACCTTAGGTTCGTATACAATTCCTACTATAGGTACTCCGATACTAGCTGCAAATATTAAGGCGTGCAGCCTCATGCCTATTAACATTTCTGTCTTTCCTATAACGCCTAGAACTTCTGATACAGAATGTTTTTTGGTGATGGCATAACTTTTGTTTTTCATCTTATTCCTTATGTTTTTGATAATCACAAGGTCGCCTGGATAGTGCATTGGAATGAAAAGTATGTTTATACCGTAGGTTTCTATTATGTAATCGGCAATATTTGCTAAGGTGCTTTCATACTTATCATGATCATACCATTTTCTAACTGAAATCCCTATAAAGGAAGCATTTGGGTCTATTCCTTCGTCTAATAATAAATAATTTGTATGTTCTGCATTTTCCGGCTGTATAGTGAACGCTGGATCAGCAGTTACAAGGATTTTAGGCTTGTTTATATTTAAGTTGACAAGTTCCTTATAGGATAATTGTTCTCTCAAAGTAATAACATCTACCTTGTCAACAACACACCTTGTAAGGTTTCTGTTATTTTTTTTGTTTAGTGGTCCAATTCCGTTTGCGTAAATCATTACCTTCATCTTCATTTTTTTTGCAAGCCAGATCATACCTAAGTAATATATTAGAGAGCGAGTACTTGTGTTATCCTGTATAAGGCTTCCACCCCCGCTTATTAAGAGCTTTGAATTTCTCATTATTGATAGTATTTGAATTAAGTTAACCCTGTTTGCTGCATCTACATTATAAGTACGCCTTGTCTCAATTGGATTTTTTGAAAGTACCATTATTCTGATGTCATTTTTATACATCTTGAGATTATCTATTATCGCCATAAGCATTGCATCATCGCCAACATTTTTAAAGCCGTAGTATCCTGATATTACAGCGTCATAATAGTTCTTAGGGACTTTTTTTGCATCCCTTCTGCTCAGGATGCTTTCATAAATTCCAAGCTGAGTTTTGCACATGTTCTCAAGAGAAAAATACTTACTAGCTTTTTGATGAATTTTTTCGCCCATTTCCTGTCTAAGCTTAGGATTGTTAACTAAAGAAAGCATATGTTTAGCTAAAGTTTGGTAGTCCTTAGGTTCAAAAAGAAAACCATTGATATTATTGTCAATAAGGTCTGAAATGCCGCCTACGTTACTACTGATAGTAGCCTTTTTAAATAACGTACCCTCTAATATTGAATAGGGAAAGCTTTCGCTTAAAGATGTTAGCACATTAATATCAATAGTGTTGATACACTCAAGAGGATCATTTATAAAGCCTAGAAAATAAACATTCTTTTCAAGACCTAAAGCGGCAGATTTTCGTTCAAGGGACTTTCTTTCCTCACCATCTCCTGCTATTAAAAATCTTACAGAAGGAGAGTGTTTGACCACCTCAGCAGCAGCTTGAAGAAATGTGCTAATTCCTTTAACCGGATGAAGTCTTGCAAGAATGCCAATAATAACATCATCTTTGCCGAAGTTAAGCTTGTATTTTGACAAGAATTCTTCTTTCGTTAGTTTTAACTCATTATTTTCAAAATTAATACCATTATATACTGTGAATATATTCTGAGGGTTGAATCTTCTTTCAATTAGCATGTCTTTAAAATTCTTTGATACACCTATATAATAGTCTACAAATCTAAGTGCAAGAGTATTAACCATGCCAAAAGAAAACATCTTGAAAATGTTTTGTAGATAGTCGAGCCTATAATCACTGTGGACAGTTGTCACCACAGGAAGTCCTGTGATTCTTTTTACTATCACGGCTACCATATTGGCTTTTGCACCATGGGAGTGAATAAGATTGTAGCCCTCTTTTTCTATTATTTCCAAGACCTTTTTGACATCAGAAAAAATCGTACCTGTTTTTACGATATCTATATTTATGCCTAATTCATAAGCTTCATCAGCAAAGGCACCAGTTCTAAAACTTATCAATTTAATATCTATATGTTTACCAAGCTCATTTACAAGAGAGAGAACATGGCTTTTTGCACCGCCTATATCTCCTCCACCAATTAAATGCAAAACTTTCATTGCAGTCTCCTTTTGGTAGTTTTAAAGTATTTCCAAAAAAATAACTGGTCAATGGGTGCTTAAAAAAGTTGACTTTATTAGTGTTAAAACTATATATTAATAGTGAATTCTTTTTGACACCTAAAACCAATTATATTATGTCCATCACATTATAGCATAAACATATTACCCAATAAAAGTGGATTAAATAATATTTAAGATGGCTTTGAAAAGAGTTTGTACTAGAGGAATTTAAGGAGTTAGTTGTGCTTTGAGCATTTATATGGATATAAATATTATGGATTGGGAAACATAGAATAAATTTGAAGTGTTATTAAGAGGTAAACAATGTTTTTGAAGGAAAAGGTGTCTGGTACTTGGCTAGACTATTTAATGATTGTTGTTGGGTCAATAATAACAGCAGTCTCAATAAATATATTTTTGCTTCCGTACAAAATTGCTCCCGGCGGTGCAAGCGGAATTGCTACAATTTTGTATTATGTGAGCAATGAAAGACTTCCGGTGGGTATTACAATGTTAGCCTTAAACATACCATTGTTTATTTTAGGTATGCGATTTATTGGAAAGAAATTTGTAATAAAGACCCTGTTCGGTACTGTGCTATTATCTGTTATTATTGATCTTTCTGAGCCTTTTACAAGTTCATTTACGCAAAAAATCGCAGATACGTCTCAGGGTGTGATTTATTCACAGGATATACTCTTGTATTCCCTTTTTGGAGGGTTTTTGATGGGGTTGGGCTTAGGTCTTGTATTTAGATCTGGTGCTACAACTGGAGGCACAGACCTTGCAGCAAGAATAGTAAATCACTTCTTACCCGTATTTACAATGGGAGAGACTCTGCTGATTATAGATACGACCATAATAATACTGGCCACCGTAGCGTTTAAAAGTTTTCAATTGGGCTTATATGCAATTGTAACTTTATTTATCAGTTCAAAAGTAATTGATGCTATATTAGAAGGTGTGAATTTTGCAAAAGGAGTTTTTATTATTTCCGACCAGTCGGAGCAAATATCAGCAAGAATCTTGAAAGAGCTAGATAGAGGAGTAACAGCATTAGAGGGAACAGGTATGTACACAGGAAATAATAAAAAGGTACTGCTATGTATACTAAATCGAGGGCAGATACCTATATTAAAAAACATAGTCAAAGGCATTGATAAACATGCTTTTGTAATATTAACAGATGTACGTGAAGTCCTAGGTGAAGGATTTAAAAGCTATGAATAATAAATTGCCAATAAAACTAAGTATTCATAGCTAAATAGAATTTTCTTGAATTACTGTATAGACTAAAAGTTGGTATTGTAGTATAATGGGTAGGAAAAAATTTTTCTTAGGAGATGTATCATGAACGAAACTCAGATAAAAGATCTAAAGAAGTACTCAACGATACTGAGGAAACACATAATTGAGCAAGTTTTTAGTTCCCAGTCAGGTCATCCTGGTGGCTCACTTTCTTGTGCAGATATCATGGCTGTGTTGTATTTTAAAGAGATGAGGGTAGACCCTAAGAATCCAAAGTGGGAAGATAGGGATAGGTTTGTTCTTTCAAAAGGACATTGTTCTCCTGCGTTATATGCAGCACTAGCTGAGAAAGGGTTTTTTCCAAAAGAAGAGTTAGTTAAATTCAGAAATATAGACAGTTTTCTTGAGGGACATCCTAGCATGAGATATGTACCAGGAGTTGATATGTCCACAGGTTCATTAGGACAGGGAATATCCGCTGCTTTTGGTATGGCCATGGCAGGGAAAATCGACAATAAGGATTATAACGTATTCGCCATTTTAGGTGATGGTGAGTTGCAAGAGGGTCAAGTATGGGAAGCATTGATGTCAGCTGCCCACTACAAATTGGACAATCTCATTGCGTTTTTAGATCACAACCATTTACAGATAGATGGTAAAATCACTGAAGTTTTATCACCAGAACCTGTCGATGAGAAGATCAAAGCCTTTGGATGGCAAGTAATTGCCATAAACGGACATGACTATTCTCAAATCATTGAGGCGATAGATGAGGCTAAGAAGACTAAGGGCAAGCCTACTATGATTATTGCTGAGACTGTTAAGGGCAAGGGAGTTTCCTTTATGGAAAATCAAGCCGGATGGCATGGTTCAGCCCCAAATAAAGAGCAGCGTGATACTGCTATAGCTGAGTTGGATGCAGTTTTAGCTGGAATGGAGGTATAATATAGATGTCAAAAGGTATAGCTACAAGAGAAGCGTATGGAAATGCTCTTGCAGAGATAGGTGCAGATTCTAGGATTGTGGTTTTAGATGCAGATCTCTCAAAGTCAACGAAGACTGAAGTGTTTAAGAAGAAATATCCCGAAAGGTTTATCAATATGGGAATCGCTGAATCAAATATGATGGCAGCGGCAGCAGGAATAGCTTCTTGCGGTAAAGTAGTTTTTGCGAGTACTTTTGCAATGTTTGCAGCAGGAAGGGCTTTCGAGCAGGTTAGAAACTCCATATGTTACCCAGCATTAAATGTAAAAATAGGCGCAACTCACGCTGGTCTTACAGTTGGAGAAGATGGTGCTTCCCATCAATCAATAGAGGATATTGCATTGATGAGAGCAGTACCCAACATGACGGTTATATGTCCGGCAGACGGTGTAGAAGCAAGGCTTGCAACTATAGCAGCTTCTAAGGTTGATGGTCCTGTGTACTTAAGGTTTTCACGTATGGTAGCTCCTGTGATATTCGATGAAAATACTTACAAGTTCGAAATTGGTAAAGGTGTTACAGTATCGGAAGGAACGGATGTAGCAATAATTGCTACAGGTACTATGGTATCAGAAGCAGTTGTTGCAGCAGAGCAACTCAAGAGCGAAGGCATAAGTGCTAGAGTGATAAACATTCATACAATAAAGCCTATCGACAAAGACATAATTGTTAAGGCAGCTAAGGACACTGGTGCTATCGTGACTTGCGAAGAGCACAATATAATTGGCGGACTTGGAAGTGCTGTAGCAGAAGTGCTTGTAGAAAACTATCCTGTACCAGTAAAAATGGTAGGAGTTCAGGATAAGTTCGGTAAGTCCGGTAAAGCAAATGAAGTTATGAAATTATACGGCTTAACGGCTGATAACATTATAGCTAAAGCTAAAGAAGCTATAGCAATGAAAAAAGCATAGAATTTTCTTTGAGAATCTAATAGACTGAAACAGGTGCCGATTATTTGGTGCCTGTTTTTTGATTACGCTCCTTAGAATGATATGAAAGGAGCAAAAACGAAGGGGTTCGATACTCCTTCGCTTTTATTGCGTTTTTATCGATTGTTTATAAAATATTAATAATTATAATTGTTTACTAGAATATGAAAAATTGTTACAATTGGAGAATATAAAAAGGTTACACATTGAAACTTTTTTAATTATATAAAGTCTAATTATATGAGGTGATTTTTAGATGTATTGTTTTGTGGGAAGAAGAAATGTATTGCTGGGTCTGTTTTTAATTATTTCAGCACTAATGTTACAATTTCCAACAAGTACCCTAGCAGCACCAAATCAAAACAGTGTCGAAGTTGCTGTTACCGCTGGCTATGAAGATGTGGTAAAGGTTGGAACAAGTGCAACTTTTGATATAACCCTTGTGAATAAAGGAAAAGGTTTCTCCGGGGAGGCACAGGTAATAATTGATACAAGTTATCGGACCAAGACAGTTTATGCAATAAACTTCGAGTTACCAGAGGGTTCTACTAAGAATTTGACTTTGAATGTACCAATCAGCACAGCTAATAGGAAAACTCAAGTTAGGATTGAGAGTAAGGGAAAAGTAATTAAAGATGTAGAGCATTCTTTTAAAAAAGTTTTGTCACCTGGTACTCCTGTTATAGGGGTGTTAGGGGATTCATTCAATCAACTTAGAGTTTTGAATGGATTGACAATTAAGAGAAATTTCGGGGATGAACAGATGTATGGAAAACAAATAATGTATGATGAAATGAGGTCTACGGTTGAAGCCCCAGCTGAAATGATTCAACTCAATAAAGAAACTTTTCCAAATGATTTGGAGGCATTTAAAGTCTTTAATTATATAGTAATTGCAGATTTTGACACTTCGATTTTATCAGATAAACAAATTCAAGTACTCGAAAAATGGGTAGATGAAGGCAACACAATTATAATTGCTGGGGGTACAAATGCAAAGAAAGTTTATTCGGGTTTAAGCAACCAGTTAAAGCCTTTTGAGATACTTGGAAGTAAAAAAGAATCCATAACCGAAGCTATTGAAAAATTTACACACAGAAGTGCACCTGATGCAGCAGTTGACGTGTCGACAGGAAATGTAGGAGTAGGTGAGATTTTAATTGGAGATGAAACTAACCCTCTAGCTGTGTCCTATAAAAAATCTAATGGAAATATATTGTTTATTGCGTTCGATCCCACAATGAGTTCTATTTCTGAATGGGGATATGCTGGAGAAATGTGGAAGAAAATTATTGATGAAAGTGTTCAGATAGATAATAGTGGGGGATATAATACTGGTGCAAGCTATTACGATTATGATTCGGTAGTACGTCAAGTTCCAGAAGATCAAACACCACCATATAAAACATTAATGTTAATTATTGTGCTGTATATAATAATAGTTGGTCCACTACTATATATTTTACTGAAAATGAAGGACAAAAGGGATTACATTTGGCTTGTTGTTCCTGCACTTTCTGTGTTATGTCTAGGGATAATATATTCTGCTGGATTTAGAACAAGATACACATCAGCTGTTATGAATAATTATTCAATAATAAACCTTAATTCTCAGAACAAAACTGCAGAAATACAAACCACAGCCGGGATATTTAACAATGGATCAGGTAATATGCTTCTTGAGTATCCGCAAAATCATCAGGTTCAAATAATTAGAGAGAACGAACACTATTATGGATACAATTATAACTATTCTGATGAAGAGTATAAAAACGCTCAAATAAAGAGTAAAATTTATGTGGATGATATTATGACTCATGAAATATATAATATGAGTATGTGGGAACCTTGTATTTTGAATACAAGTCAAACTCAAAGCTATGAGGGAACTTTGATAAAAAATATGAGTATAAACGACAATGGTTTTTCAGCAGTAATAAGAAATGACACAGGTTTTGCTTTTGAAGACTCCTTTATAATAATAGGTGAAAACTTTGTGGAGATCGGAGATATACTTCCAAATGAAGAGAAAAAAGTATCTTTTTCATTCGATGATAGAAATATAAAGAAAACCTTCTATGAGTATTTAGATTCGCTATATATACCTTATAGCGGAGTGAATAATAAATGGACTAAGGAGACCAAGGAACAGAACAGGAAAAGAAGTGCTTTACAGAGATTGGATAGGTATGGTGGCAACATTATACAGAATGATAGTACTAAGGTGATTTTTGTTGCATTAAATTTTGAGAATGTTGATTATGGTATAAAGGTGAACGGAAAGAAAGCAAAGGTCTATAATACAAATGTAGTATTTGCTTTTGAAGATCTTATCTTTGATACGGCTAAAAGATTTGATATACCTAAAGGAGTAATAAGCCCAATATTTGATGGTGGTGAAAGTATAGATTATGGAGGTTCATATAGTGATATAACAGCATATGCAGACACTGAGGCATTTTATAGATTTGATCTTCCGAGGGGCACACTTATCGAAAAATTTGCAATAGATTGGACATCGTCCATACCTGAATATATGAAAGAAAAATATAATAAGGGTGGAGTAACTTTAGAAGAGATTAATGGAGCTAGTTATGAGTTGTTTATATACAATAATGTTCTGTCTGATTGGGAGAGCATAGAGGATATTTTCGAGGCTAAAGAGGAAGCGAAGAACTATATTGATGCCGAAAATAGTATAAAGCTTAAAGTAAGGGTTAATATTGATGAATCCCTTGGTAATAGGGTATCTTTGTGGATGCCGGAAATAAGTATAAGTGGGGTGAAAAACAATGTTGATAATTAATAATCTTGTCAAGAATTATGGAAAATTCAAAGCAGTGGATAACCTTTCGCTTGAAATTGGTAAAGGTCATATATATGGTTTTGTTGGGGCAAATGGTGCTGGAAAGACAACTACAATGAAAATTGTAGCAGGACTTTTAAAACCTACATCGGGTTCGGTAGTTGTTGCGGGAATGGATATATTGAAATATCCTGAATCCTATAAAAATAAAATAGGCTATATGCCAGATTTCTTTGGCGTTTATGATGACCTTAAAGTGCCAGAATACATGGACTTTTACGCCGGTGTTTATGGAATTGAAAAAAGTCAGAGAGCTAAGTTGACAGACGAATTACTAGAGCTCGTGAATCTTACGGAAAAGAAGGATTTTTATGTAGATAATCTTTCAAGAGGTATGAAGCAAAGGCTTTGTCTTGCAAGAAGCCTTATACACAATCCGGAACTGCTTATACTTGATGAACCAGCATCGGGTTTAGATCCGAAAGCTAGAGTTGAAATGAAGGAAGTTCTTAAGGAGCTTAAAGATTTAGGAAAGACAATAATAATAAGTTCGCATATTTTACCGGAACTTGCTGAGTTGTGTACTTCTATAGGCATAATCGAGAAGGGTAAAATGGTTGTGAGTGGTACAATCGAAGAAATAATGCAGAAGACATCACAAAAGAGAGTAATAAGAGTAAAAGTATTGAGTGAGTTGGAAGGTGCGGTAAAAATACTTAAGGAGCAGCCTTCTATTGGCACGGTTAACGTGCATAATGATTATTTAGAAGCGGATTTTCACGGAACAAATGAAAATATGGCAGAAATTTTGAAGACAGCAATTAAAAATGAGATACCTGTAGTTTCTTTTACAGAAGTTGATAGGAATATTGAATCTGTTTTCATGCATTTGATAGGGGGAGAAGGTAATGAAAATTAATCCTGTAGTTGAGAAAGAGTTAAAAACAACAATGAGAGGTTGGAGAGCTCCTTTGTTGATATCACTGTATTTAGGATTTCTCCTTTTAGTAATATATTTATATTTCTTAGCAAATGATCAATTGTATACTCATGGTCTTCAAAGTTTTAATCCGAGAGTGGCAATAAATGCTTTTAACACTCTTGCCTTTTTTCAGTTACTTTTATTATTGTTTATCACTCCCATTTTGACAGGTGGTGCAATAAGCAGTGAAAGAGAACGGCAGACTTTAGATCTTCTTTTATGCACTAGTTTTTCAACATATAAAGTGGTCTTAGGAAAAATATTTGTATCCATAGCAAATATATTGCTGCTTATTACTGCGTCACTGCCTATCATGGGTATTGTCTTTATGTTCGGTGGTGTTGAAATTTCTAATTTGATATTATTGTTTTTCTTTTATATAATAACTGCTTTGATGCTTGGTAGTTTGGGTGTATTTTACTCAACAATATTTAAAAAGACGATAGTATCAATAGTTATGAGCTATTTAACAATCGGACTTTTGACGTTCGGCACATATATTATTATGGCATTGTTTTACTTCTTTTTTGATGGATTTAGAACTGAGCCTAAATATCATGAACTTGTGGCATTCTTATTTGCTAATCCGCTTTTTGGGTTTGGCACTGTTATTGAAGAAACAGCTTCGAATAGTTCCGTTTTTGGAGCATTAGTAATCCTTTCAAAAGGGGATTTTGCTGCTAAGATAATTATAAAATCATGGATGATTAATTTGGGGTTTGATGTTTTATTCTCGGCTTTACTGATATTTTTAAGTGCAAGGAGATTAAAACATGTTAAATAATCAGAATGCTATAATATATTCAAAGGGCATGAGATACTTATTATAGAAATAATGAATTTGAGCTAAAATATTTCCATTTATTTCACAGCTGGTAACATTTTACTGGTGGGAAGTAATGGGATATAAGAAGAAGGTGAAAGTATGGATATAAAAGATATATTTAAAGCAATTAGACCTCTAAAGAGGAGAATTCATTTGAATAATGCTTTTACTTGTTGGACCTATGCTTTTGTTATTGCAGGTGCTTTGTCTCTCCTGTTATCTAGTGCAGCATTGTTATTTCCCATTACCTTTGTTAAGGAAAAGCTTATAGGAATATACTTAGGTGTTATTTTATTGTCACTGTTGGTTTCAATATTTTTAGGGCCTAAATCCATAAAGACCATTCAGATAGCTGATTCTTTGGGTTTGAAGGAAAGATTGATTACTGCATATCAGCTTCAAAATGAAGAAGGGACTATTATACAAATGCAAAGGGAAGATGCTTTAAAAGCATTGTCTAAGGCTGATTTTAGAACTTTATACTCCATAAGAGTACCAATCTTGAAGATATGTATTGGAACTGCTTTGTTGTTAGTGGTTTTTGTAACATCGCTTATTCCAACAATTGCAAAAGAGAGAGCTGAAATTAATGAGAATATAATTAATGAAACAAAAAAACAGGTAGAAAAGCTTGATAAAAAGAGCAAAGAAATTAAAAAATCCTCAGCCATATCAGATAAAAAACTCGAGGAAATAAACAAGGAAATGGATGAATTACTAAAAGATTTAAACAGTTCTAAGAATGAAGAGGATGCACTAAAAGCCTTGTCTAAGGCAAGGCATGAACTGGATAAATTGAAGAACAGCACAATACGCGAAGACCTGCAGAAGATATCCGAAAAGCTTTCTGACAATACTTTGTCGAAGGATCTAGGCGAAGCTTTGAAACAAGGGGATTCAGATAAAGTTGAGAAAGCAATTGAGGAGATGAAAGAGAAATTAGAGAATGCAGATAAGGAAGAGTTGAAAGATTTCGCTGAGCAGTTAGAAGAAGCAGCAGGCGAAATTACCGACAATGAGCTAAAAGAGGATTTGACTGCACTGTCTGATTCATTAAAATCAGGAGATATGAACTCCGCTGCTAATAACCTTCAAGCTCTTTCAACCAATTTGTCGAAATCTATTGAAAACAGTACCCAAAACTTAAGCACACTGCAGCAGAGTGAGAATATGACTATTGACCAATTAATGGAAATGCTAAACAGCTCAAAGTACGCCATATCAAAACAGGCAGGTATTAATCTGAATGTATCCCAAAGCAGTGGGCAACAGAGTAGCAGCCAAAACGGGAGTGCACAACAAGGTGCACAAGCCGGCTCTGGAGGTCAGTCAGGTAATCAAACAGGTAATAGCCAGTCTTCTCAGAGCGGTCAAAGTGGGCAGGCAAGTGAGAGTGGCTCAAATGAACAAGGAAGTCAAGGTGGTCAAGGAAGTCAGGGAGGCCAAGGAAGTCAGGGCAGTCAACAAGGTCAAAGTGGACAAGGCGGAATGGGCGGACAAATGCCGGGCGGAGGCGGAGGAGCTGGTGATGGTTCAACAAATAATGATGCAGGTTATAATGAAGGCGAGTCTTCAGGCTTTGGTGGAAAAAGACCCGGGAGTGGAAAGGAAGAGGAGCATGCAGCTATATATGCACCCAATAGATTAGGGGGAGATTCACAATCATCCCAAGTTAGCGGGACAAAGAATAACAGCGGACAAAGTCAGTGGAATGATGTGAAGAGTATTCCTTTTGGTGAAAACATCAAAGTTCCTTATAGTGAGGTGTATAGTGAATATAAGGATGAAGCTATGTCAGGCTTGAATGAGGCACAAATTCCATCAGGTATGAAGGATATGGTAAGAGACTATTTTACTACATTGGAGTAAAACTAACCGATAAAGCTAATTAGGACAGTAAACAATTAGACTTAAGGTGTTGAACAGGTTTATTATGAGTATACAGGGAGGTCGCAATGGAGGTTAATGAGAAAGATATTAAGAATGTTATAGATGCTGCAACTAGGATAGAGAAGGAAGTTGCAAAACACATGGTTGGGCAGAAGGATCTTATACGTCAGGTATTGATTTCAATATTTGCAGGAGGGAACGTTCTTCTAGAAGGCGTTCCCGGCTTAGGGAAGACTAGATTGGTTAAAACTTTAGGAAAAGTTATGGATCTTCAGTTTTCCAGGATTCAGTTTACCCCTGATTTGATGCCGGCCGATGTCGTGGGCACTAATATTATTACAAAGTCCGATGACAAGGGTGGAAATTTTAAATTTCAGTCAGGCCCGATATTTAGTAATATTGTACTGGCAGATGAGATAAACAGGGCAACGCCAAAGACTCAAAGTGCTCTTTTAGAAGCAATGCAGGAGAAGACAGTTACTGTGGGTAATACAACTTACACACTGCCTCAGCCTTTTTTTGTACTCGCAACTCAAAACCCTATTGAGATGGAGGGTACATACCCCCTTCCTGAAGCTCAAATGGACAGGTTTTTGTTTAAGCTCAATGTTCCTTTCCCTTCTTTAGGTGAATTAGTGGATATAGTATCAATGACAACTTCTAAGGAGGATGCAGAACTCGAAAGAGTTGCAACGGGGGAAGAAATACTGTCGATAAGAAACATAACAAGAGAGATTCCAATTGCTAAGCCTGTGTTGGAGTATGCGATTAAATTGGTACTTGCAACACATCCAACAAGTGAACATTGTGCAGAAGTGGCTAAAAAATATGTGCGTTTTGGCTCAAGTCCTAGAGGAGCTCAGGCAATAGTATCAACGGCAAAAATTCGTGCAGTGTTAGAAGGAAGATATAATGTTGCTTTTGAGGATATAAAGTATGTTGCCTATCCGGCATTAAGGCATAGATTTTTCCTGAATTTCGAGGGTATGTCCGAGGGTATTACGACAGACAAGGTTATAAGTGAGATAATAGCCGATATTGACAAACAGTAAATAGAAAGGTGAAGTCTAAGTTGAAAAGCCAACTTTTTGATAGTGATTTTTTAAAAAAACTTGAGCAGCTGGTCATATCCACTAAAATATCTCTTGCTGACGGTGCCTCCGGCAACAGAAAGTCAAGAGCTAAAGGTAGTTCTGTAGAGTTTTCTGATTACAGGGAGTACTCAATAGGAGATGATTTTAAAAGGATTGACTGGAATGCCTATGGAAGATTTGAAAAACTCTTTATAAAACTGTTCATGGAAGAGAGGGAAGCTCCCATCCACATTTTTTTGGACAACAGCAAATCAATGGATTGGGGTGAACCTAATAAAAGTATTGCGTCAAGAAGATTAGCTGCTGCTCTCAGTTATATAAGCCTTTGTAGTTATGACAGAGTTTCACTGGTTTGTATGAATGATGTTGTGGATAAATTTAAATCCGATTTAAGGGGGAAAAACTCTTTCAGTCAGATTCTAAATCTTATGGATAGCCTTGAATACAAAGGAACAACCGATATATTCAATACTGTTTCAAAATATAATTTAAAGAGCGGTAAAGGAATTTCAATAGTGATTTCCGATTTTTTTACAAAGGGAAACCTTTTAGATATGATAAATTATCTTCAGTTTAAAAAGCAAGAGGTTTATATTTGCCACATTCTAGCTCCCCAAGAGGTTGAGCCGGAAATTGGCATGAGCTTAAGGCTTATTGACATTGAGTCGGGTGAATTTAGAGATGTAACATCTTCACCGGCTCTTGTAAAGACCTACAAAAAGGTTTACAAGAGATTTATAACCAATATAGAAGATACATGCAAAGGACGCGGAGTAAACTATATGTTTATGGAGAGCTCCCTACCTCCTGAAAAGATGGTTAGAATGGTGGTGAACGGGTCATGACCTTTTATTCACCGTGGGCATTTCTAGGGCTCATTACTATTCCAATGATTATTATACTGTACCTATTAAAGCAGAGGCACAAAGATTACACCGTTTCAAGCCTTTTTTTGTGGGAAGAGGTACTAAAGGATTTAGAGGCAAACGCACCCTGGCAAAAGTTAAAAAAGAACCTTCTTATGCTTTTGCAGATAATTGCCGCGCTATTGTTGGTTTTTGCTCTGGCAAGACCTTTTCTAAATGCCGTTGGAAGTGATACACCTCATGTAATAGTTGCTATAGATACCTCTTTGAGTATGAAAGCAACCGATGTGGGAGAAAGCAGATTTGAAGAGGCAAAAAGCAGAGCAAATAAATTAATAAGCAATTTAAAGCCGGGGACGGCAGTCACTCTTATAAGCATAGGAAAGAGTGTAAATATTGAAGAAAATTTAAGTAGTGACAGAGCACGACTTCTTGATAAACTAAATAAGCTTAAAGCATCAAACAGTGCTTCTAACACAGAGGATGCGGAGAGTTTGATATCGTCAATAGTAAAGCAGAATGCGGAATCAAGGGTAGTTGTATTCGGGGACAGTGCAATAAATATTTCCGGTGCAAATGTTGAATTTTCAAAGATTTCAAATAACGGAGACAATTATGCAGTTACTATGATGTCTCACACAAAAACGGAAAAGGGCATTACCGTGCTTAGCAGAATTTCAAACTACAGCACTAAGGACGTTACAATACCTGTGAGTTTGTATGTGGATAAAAACGTTTTTGACGCAAAAAATGTGGATATAAAAAAGGGTGAAACGGCAAATGTCTATTGGAATGAAGTTTTGCCTGAGGCATCTCTATTAGAGACAAGAATTGATATTAATGATTCTTTGGCAATGGATAACAGAGCGTGGAATGCAGTTAATAATACTAAGAAAAATAAGGCCTTACTCGTCTCAGAAAGCAATGTTTTTGTTGAAAAGGTTGCCGGCTTGTACAATGGAATTGAATTATACAAGACTGGATATGAAAGTAGTGATGAGTGGAAAGGCTATGATCTGTATATTTTTGACGGATTTTTACCTAAAAAAATACCTGGTGACGGAAATATAATGGTATTCAATCCTAATGAAAACGAAATGTTTGATATAATTGAGACAGTTGAGTATCCCGAGATTACAGAAATGGATGGCAGCATATTCCGGTATGTAGAGGGTTTTGATTTTTCTATTGGTAAAACAAAGACTCTTAAGGTACCATCCTGGGGTAGGGAAATTTTAGAGGTCAATGGCGGTTGTGCTGCTTTTAGCGGGATATATAATAACAGGAGGGTAATGGTATTCGGCTTTGATATCCATAATACCGATATTCCCCTTACGCCTGCATTTCCAATTCTTATGGCAAATTCTTTAGACTGGCTGCTGCCGGAATCAATAAATAATGCTCAAAACGTCTATTCCGGTGAAGGAATCGAGTTCAACATAGATCCTAAGGCAAGGGAAGCTTTTATCGAAACTCCTTCAGGAGAAAAGATACAGATTGCACCTCCCTTTCCGGTAAAAGCCTTTGACAAAACTGATGAACCTGGCTTGTATACTTTAAGACAGAAAAGCGATGAAGGTGAGCAGCAATTTTATTTTACGGTAAATGTACCTTCACAGAGCGAATCTAACCTTTTACAAGGCGAAGACTTGGAGAATGACAATACAAAGGCTCCGGAAGAAGGCAGTCAAAAGCCTGTAAATACGGGGATGAATATTCAGCCGTTATTATTGTGGCTGATAGCAATAGTTTTACTAATAGAATGGTGGGTTTATACAAATGGTGTTTAGATTTAATTATCCTCTTTTTTTAATATTAATACCTATATTTATTGCATTTATACTTTTCAGAGCTAAACGCCTCGCCCGGCTGACAGTGGGGAGAAGGCGCATGATTATTGCTTTGAGGATTACTGTTGCCATATTGCTTGTATTAGGTATTGCAGGGTTTGGGCTAAAGAAGGTATCTGATAACACCACAACTGTTTTTGTGGTGGATAGTTCGGACAGTGCCTTAGACTCAAAAGAGGCGGCAGAGGGTTTTATTAAAGAGGCTATAAAGAGTAAAAAGAATTCCGACAAGGTTGCAGTAGTTAACTTTGGGACTAATACAGCGGTGGAAGTCGCACCTTCGGAAAATGCAAATTTTAATTCAATTCAGACAAAAATAAACGGCAGGTTTACCGATATAGAACAGGCTTTAAAGAATGCTGCATCACTGATTCCGGCAGAAGATAGAAAAAGAATTGTACTGATAAGTGATGGAGAGGAAAATGCAGGAGATGCACAAAAAGCCACTAAAGCTTTGTCTAATCAGGGCATAAGCCTTGATGTCTATCCTATAAAAAACGAAGTTGGAGACGAAGTTCTTATAAAAAAGATAGATGTGCCCGAAACATTAAGGCTTAATGATAAGTTTGAAGTATCAATAAAAATAAGCAGCAATGTGAAGACACAAGGCAAATTGAAGCTCTACAGGGACAGAGAATTGGCAAACGAGATAAGTGTAGATATTCAACAAGGTGAAAATAATTTTGTTTTCTCAGACACAGCTTTAAAAGGTGGGGTTGTGACCTATTCCGCCGAGGTTGAGGCTGGTGAGGATACCTTGAGCCAAAACAACAAAATGTCCACTTTCAGTTATATTGAAGATAAAGCGCGTATTTTGGTAATTCATGATAAGGGTGAGGGCGGTACCGAGCTTGCAAGTATAATGGAAAATGATGCAAACATTGAGATTACAGGCCCGGAGAGTGTGCCTTTGGATATGGAGCAAATTCAGAAATATGATGGGTTTATTATATCTAATGTGTCTGCCGAAAGGTTAAGCGATAAATTTCTAGATAATCTCGAAGTGTGTATAAGACACCTTGGAAAAGGCCTTTTGGTAACAGGTGGAGATGACAGTTATGCGCCGGGAGGATACTATAAGACGGTACTTGAAAAGGTTCTGCCTGTTAATATGGATATTAAGACAAAGGAAGAGGATCCTAACTTAGGCTTGGTATTGGTAATAGATAAATCAGGAAGTATGGCAGAGGGCCAATATGGAGTTTCTAAGGTGGAACTGGCAAAGGAGGCAGCCATACGTTCTAGCGAAGTGCTCAAAGGTAATGACATGATAGGTGTTATTGGTTTTGACGGCGCTTTTAAGTGGGTGGTAAAGACCAAAAAGGCCGAAAATCTTAAATCAATACAAGATGGTATAGGCACAATAAGGGCCGGTGGGGGAACTAGCATATTGCCGGCGGTGGAGGAGGCATACCTTTCACTGAAGGATGCCGATACCAAATTAAAACATATTATACTTTTGACGGATGGGCAAGCGGAGAAAACTGGTTATGAGGCGTTGATAGATAAAATGCGTCAAGATGGGATAACTCTATCAACGGTTGCTGTTGGAAGTGGAGCAGATACTTTACTCCTTAAAGCTTTGGCCTATGGTGGAGGCGGAAGGTTTTATGCAACCGATGAATTTACCGACATACCTAAAATATTTGCAAAAGAGACTTTTCTTGCAGGAAAGTCGTATTTAAACAACAGGACTTTTACACCAAAGCTCACAGCATACTCTCCTATACTTAGCGAAATAGATGCAATACCTTCTTTAGACGGTTATGTAGGTACGACAGCAAAAAGTACAGCAAGAGTAATATTTTCAAGTGATGAAGACGATCCTGTGCTTGCTACCTGGCAATATGGACTTGGAAGAACAGCCGCATGGACCTCTGATGCAAAAGGGAGGTGGACTTCAAGCTGGATGCAGTGGGAGCAGTCACCGAGGTTTTGGAAGAACCTTATTTCCTGGTTGCTTCAAAAGAAGTTTAAGGATGACTACAGCATTGCCGGTGGAGTTGTAAACGGCAAAGGTAATTTAGAGCTTACCTTACCTCCTGATGAAAGGCTTGAAAACGAAACGGTTGAGGCTACAGTGGTAAGTCCTGAGGGAAAAGAGGAGAAGATAACCCTTGAACCGTTATCACCCGGAGTGTACAACGGCAATTTCACAGGAGATGAAACGGGCGTATATATTGCGAATGTAAGCATAAACAGCAATGGCGAAACGGTTAAGAATATAAGCTCCGGTATAATAATTCCCTACTCTCCGGAGTATGATAAAATCGCCAAGAGTGAAGATAATGTGTTGGAAAGGCTCGCAATAGAGGGTGGCGGAAGGGTTTTGAACAATGGGGATGAGGTGTTTAAAGGAGAGCTTAAGCAAACCGTTGGTATAAACGATATGACTAATATTCTACTTATTTTGATAATAATTCTCCTTATGCTAGATATTGCACTTAGAAGGCTCAATATACCTTTTGAAAAGCTAGAACCTGTAATGAATAAGATAGCAGGCACAAGTGCAGCTTTAGCAGGTTTGTTGGTAAAGCCATTTAAAAGTGAAAGAAAGCTTGTTGGTATAGAGCCAAAAATTGAGAAGATTGAGGAAAAAGTTCAAAAACCTGATGTCCAAGTAAGGAAAGACAGTGCTGATAAAGTAAAGAAAGATACTGTCAAGGATGGTCCTAAGAAGGATGAGAAAGGTTCGGAACTTTCTAAGATTTTAGCAAAGCAGCGTAACAGAAAAAGATAAGAGGAAAGAAGTGACAACTAAAAATAAGAAATAATCTGGAATAATAAAAAGTTTGTTTTGATGATATTATTACCAATATGAAGAATGGAATGAAAGCAAAATGAGGGGGGGTAATATTGTGAAAAGTTATACGCTTATAGGAGTATTGTGTATTTTGTTGGCTTTATTAGTGGCTTCATGCAATGATTTCGGTGATAAAGAGGGTAAGCTTAATGAGGTTGTTAATGATCTAGACAATGTGAAGGATAGGTTAGAAGGAGAACTTAATAAAACTACAGATGTTTTAGACGCATCTCCTATGCCAACACGATTTCAAACTAATGCTGAAGGAAATAATTACACACAAATTAAAGAAGGTATAAAGTCACCAGATGGTGAGTTGGAAGCTAAATTAATCAGAGAAAACGACAAGATTTACCACTCTATCATTGTGATGGATAAAGACGGTAACCATTCAAAAATCGACCTGGAAAACGTAATGTATACAGGTACTATTAGTTTTGAATGGATTGATAGTACAAGAATTGCACTTCTTGGATATAAGAATCCATCCCTTGAAGTATAGTAGTTGTTAATGCACTCAAGAAAGCTGTTATTGGTGAGTATCATGGTATTGGCTTTGTATGGAATAATGATAAGACCAAGTTGTATTATGCTGTGCCCAGTCCCCATTTTGGGTCAGGAAAGATATGTGAAAAGATAGTGGATAATGAAGGAAACACTTTATATGAAACAGAAAATAATGAGACTTTGACTAGTCATATTGTTGTTTCAGAAAATGAGCAAAGCTTTATTTTTAGTGTTAATAAAGGGGACTTTTTGGTGAGAAAATACTTCCTTTTAAAATAGAGTTGTTAAATTAAGAAAGGTAATTTTATGATAAAAACAAAGCATAAAGAAAAATATTAAATTATTTATGCATATATAATTGAGATTATAGAAGGGCATCTTATGCCGGACAACACACATATGTTAGCAATCATACCACTTAAGATTAGTGTTTCAATTTTTATAGATAGGGAAAAAGAGTATGTAGATTAAAGACTTTTAAGAAGTAGTAGTCAGTAATTTGTTTGTCCCTAAAAGCGGACCAAAGAGGCATTTGTTGGTTTGAAAAGTTAATGTTTTAGGAATTAACCGGGTGAGTAAAGGAGTAAAAATATGAATAATAGAAAGTTAAAATTAATAACTCAAGTTTCCCACTTCAGAAAGTGAACTGAACCTTGAAAAACAATATTTTGATCTACAAAATAATACAAGAATCGTCCTTTCTGTGGTAAAATAG
>JGI24712J26585_10000904_pt1 | contig 25549 bp, 20 predicted proteins | sample BioPla3DNA2_FD_26585 | JGI IMG/M metagenome (IMG submission 26585)
GGAAAGGGAAAGGGAAAGGGAAAGGGAAAGGAAAAGCGAACAGAAACAGGGGAAAAACTATCAGCAGATGCGGCAATTGTAAAGACCTTTGCCCATGAAGCCGTATATTCTTAGAATGAATATGTAGTTGTACATGTGTCCTATATTGTGAACAAACATACAAATTTTTTAGAAAACAGCAAAAGATTAGTCCTATCTTTGAATGAATATTAGATTTTAACCACAAATTATGTTTTCAACAAGTACCTATACTTTGCGTAGAGCGCAATTGACAGAACGGATAAAAACAGGCTTGTTGCTTTTTCCGGGCAACGAAGAATCTCCCATGAATTACCTTGACAACACGTATCGTTTTAGACAGGATTCTACGTTTTTGTATTATTTTGGTTTTCATGACAGAGCAGGGCTGGCAGCCGTTATAGATGCAGATGCGGGAACAACCACTATTTACGGGGAAGAACTAACCCTGGACGATATTGTCTGGACAGGACCTATGCCCACTATTAAAGAACAAGCGACCAAGGCCGGCATTACTCAAACGGGAACCATGGCAGAGCTTGTTGCATTATTATCCAAGGCGGTGGAACAGGGAAGGGCTATTCATTACTTGCCCCCGTACCGTCCGGAACACACAATCAAATACTACCATTGGCTGGGCATTGAACCCGGGGCGCAAAAAGAACAGGTGTCTTTAGACCTGATCAGGGCGGTAGTGGACCAGCGCAATATAAAATCAGAAGAAGAGATAGCGTTGCTTGACCGGGCTGCCGCCATTTCTATGGATATGCATGTGGCCGGGATGCGTGCCGTACAACCGGGTATGAAAGAGTACCAGGTGGCGGCCGTTATGCACAAAACGGCCTTGGAAAACAATTGCCAGCTGGCTTTTCCTATTATTTGTTCGGTACGCGGAGAGACGTTGCACAACCATTACTACGGCAACACCCTCAAGGAAGGTCAGATGTTGCTGATGGATGCCGGGGCTGAATTGCCACAAGGGTATTGCGGTGACATTTCATCTACCGTTCCCGTTTCGGGAACATTTACCTCACAGCAACAACTCATATACGACATAGTAGAGGCGTCGCATCGGGCAGCCGTAGAGGCATTGAGGCCGGGTAAGCCTTTTAAAGAAATTTACTATACCTCTTGCCGAGCTATTGTAGACGGGTTAAAGGGCTTGGGTCTGATGAAAGGCGATACAGAACAAGCCGTCCGGGAAGGAGCTCATGCGCTGTTTTTTCCTTGCGGATTGGGCCATATGATGGGTATGGACGTACACGATATGGAAAATCTGGGAGAAGTCTGGGTTGGCTACGACGGAGAACCCAAATCAACACAATTTGGTATTAAATCCCTTAGGTTGGGCAGGCCGTTGGAACCGGGGTTCGTGCTTACCATTGAACCGGGTATTTATTTTATACCGGCCCTGATAGATCGCTGGGCATCTGAAAAACACCTGGATTCTTTTATCAATTACGACAAAGTAATGGAATGGAAAGGTTTTGGTGGCATCCGGAACGAAGAAGATTTCCTGATAACCCCGGAAGGTAAAAGACTTTTGGGCAAGCGGGAAGAAAAGGACAAACTGTGTGCGGGATACCGCAGCCTATAAGTTTTCAAGCCAGAATTTTTCCATGGTTCGGTACAAATGCAACGTTGTGTTCTTCCGCTCGTTTATGGAGTGGCTCCTCATGGGGTAGGTCATAACAGAGAACAACTTGTTGTGTGTAATCAGGCGGTCAACCAGCATTTCAAAACTTTGGTAATGCACGTTATCGTCTGCTGTACCATGGATTAACATAAGCGCGCCTTCCAGGTTTTGTGCAAAATGCAGGGGTGAGCCGTTTAAGTAACTTTCCTTGTTTTCTTCCGGAAGGCCCATATAACGTTCCTGGTAAATGGTATCGTAAAGTTCTTGTAAAGACACAAAGGCAACGGCTATGCCTGTATGGTATATATCGGGATGCTTGAACAGGCAGTTGAGTGTCATGGACCCGCCTCCGCTCCAACCCCAGATACCCACACGTGAAGAATCAATAAAAGGGAAATCCAGGAACAACTGTTTCATGGCCAGGGCGTGGTCTTCTGTAGCTACTATGCCAACTTTCCCATAGATGGATTTGCGCCATTCGCGCCCTCGCGGAGTTTTGGTACCGCGCGGGTCAATACTTACAACTACGTAACCGTGTTGAGCCATATACTGATGCCACAGATCGTAGCCGTCCCATCTGTTTTGTACGGTAGCTCCGGCCGGTTCTCCGTAAATGTAAACGATGACAGGGTATTTTTTTGAAGCATCAAAAAATGCCGGCTTTACCATCCAGGCATCCAAATCAACGCCACCTGCCTGTAGTCTGAAAAACTCCTTGGGAGCCAGTCCCAGTTTGTTGAAGGCCTGTTGAACGCTGCTGTTGTCTTCCATTACGCGAATGGTTTTGTGGCCGGGCAGCGAAATAAGTTGGTATTGGGGGAATGTACCGGAAGCCTGGTATTCATGGATTGCATAGGCCGAATTGGCAGACATCTGGTAGGAATGAAATCCTTTCATTTCCACAGGACTCATACATTCTGCCTGCCCCCTGCCGTCCAGGCGGCTGCGGTACAGGTACTGTTCTATGGGATTATCAGGAGAAGCCAGGTAATACACATAACCACCTTTTGCATCTATGTTTACAATCTGTATGACATCAAAATCACCACGGGTAATCAGTTGTTCCTGTGTGCCGTCACGTGATATTTTGTACAGATGCCGCCACCCGTCTTTTTCACTTGTCCATGTAAAAGACTGCCGGTTGTCCAACCATTGTATGTTGTCGTGGATATTCAGAAATGCGTCGTCACGGTCTGTCAGGATGTGATGCAGTTCCATGGTAGTTGTATTCCCCACAAATACTTTGTTGGTGTTCTGCAATCGGTTGAGTTGTTGTATGAGCACTTCTTCCGAGTCGGGAATGAATTCCATACGGGCAGGGTAATGGTTCCGGGGATCTCCCGGTATATCAAACCAGCGCGTTGTGGTATTTTCCAGGTTGACTACACCAATTTTGACAGCAGCATTGGTTGTTCCCACTTTGGGATAGGGAAAGGGAATGACCTGTGAATACAGGGAGTCAATGTTGTTGATCATGTAAAAAGTTCCCGTACCCCGGGTATCGGATTGCCAGTAGGCAATGGAACGGCTGTCCGGACTCCAGCGGAAGCCGTCGCGGCAGTTTAATTCTTCTTCGTAAACCCAGTCAAACGTACCGTTAATGGTGTAATCGTTGCCATCATGTGTCAGTTGCTCCGGAACATAACGGGTCAGGTCTTCTGCATAGATGTTGTTCTTACTTACATAGGCTACTTTTTTTGAATCGGGCGAAAATTTGGCAAACATAAGCGAAGCAGGTTCCAGGTGCTTGCCGAGTTTTTTTAACAGGCCGCTTTTCAGATCCAGCACCCAGTAATCTCCTCGGGTATGGTACCTCCATACGCGTTGGGTGTTGGTGAAAACAAGCAGCTTGGAACGGTCTTCAGACCAAGTGTAATCGCTTATGTACAAGGGTGTTGTTCCGTCTGCCGGGTCTGAGGGAAGGAGCCGTTCAGCCGGTACCAAAATGGTGCGTTTGCCACTGGCTGCGTGGTATTGTACAATATCAAATCCTTGCGCTTCAAAATTTTCCTCTATACAGGAATATGTTTTATTGTCGCTCATCCAGCGCAGGGAGCGGATGCCCCGGGGGCTATAAGCCCTGTTTTGAAAAATATCTTCAAGGGTAAGGGCCGGGATATCCTGTGCGGTAGCGTTGTGGGAAAGGGCAAATAGTGATATTAGTAAAGCAAGGAAGAGGCGTTTCATGATTCTGTGTTTTTTGGAATGCTGAGTTTGGGGTTGGTTTAACCTCCGGTGACGGCATGGAATCCGTGACTATGCAGGTCTTTTAAGATAGCTTGGATTTTTTGGGTTGTTGGGGGTGAAAAATCACCCTGAACGGGAAGCCGGCCGTGGTAGATCCGGGATTTTTTTGCTTTTCCATAGTTGTGGTAAGGGAGCAGGTGGATGGTGGTCAGCCGTCCCAGTTCTCTTAATTCCAGGGCGAAGGCTGTCATCGCGTCGATCTCGGCTTTTGTGTCGTTGATGCCGCGAAGGAGCGGTATGCGCAGGGAAAAAGGTACACCGGAGCGGGCTACGGTACGCAGGTTGCGGTGAATCAAGCTGTTGCCTGTTCCGGTGTACTTTTTGTGCACGGCAGGGTCCATAATTTTCACATCTGCCAGAAACAAGTCCGTATGCGGAATAACCCGGTGGACAACAGATTCAGGGGCTTGCAAACACGTGTCAACGGTGGTGTGTATACCATTTTTACGGCAGGCAGCCAGCAGGCTGATTAAAAAATCCGGCTGCATGAGCGGCTCGCCTCCGGTACAGGTGATACCTCCGCCGGAACGGTCAAAAAAGATCTTCTCGCGCAAAGCCAATTTCAGAATTTCATCAACCGCCATGAAGCGTCCGCACGTTTCCAGAGCTCCTGACGGGCAGGCTTCCGGATTTGTACGATCTTCGCAGGCTCCACAATGCAGGCAGCGTGACGGGTTAAACATGATAACCGGGTCGGGGTCCTGTCCTTCCGGATTGTGGCACCAGTGGCATAGCAAAGGGCAACCTTTAAAAAAAACATTCATGCGGATACCCGGTCCGTCGTGGATGGCATACCGCTTGATGTCAAAGATGCAGCCTTGTAATGGCTTGGCTTCAGAATCCTTCATTCATGGTGCGGTAAATGATGTCTTCTTGCAGGGAAGGCGCCAGGTGATTGAAATAGTCACTGTATCCTGCTACACGTACCATAAGGTCTTTGTATTGTTCCGGATCTTTTTGCGCCGCCAACAATGTTTTTGTATCTACAACGTTGAATTGAATGTGGTGTCCTCCCAATTCAAAGTAACTGCGTATCAGTTGCCCGAGCTTCTTTCTTTCGTCCTCGGTTTTTAGCATGGACGGGGAAAAACGTTGGTTCAACAACGTACCCCCCGAGAGGGTTTGATCCAATCTTCCCAGGGAACAGGCAACGGCCGTGGGGCCGCCGGTATCTGCGCCGTGAGACGGGGATGTCCCGTCTGACAAAGATTTGCCGGCTTTGCGTCCGTTGGGCAAAGCTCCCGTGACCGAACCAAAATAGACGTGGCACGTGGTAGACAGCATGTCCATGTGGTGTACACCGCCACGTGTATTGGGTTTGCCATCAATCAGCCGGAACAAATCTTCATAAACACGTACGGCAAGGTCGTCTGCATAGTCCAGGTCATTGCCAAAGAACGGGGTTTTGTTGAGGATGTACTGGCGCATGGGTTCGTCACCTTCAAAGTTACGGGCCATGGCTTGCAGCATATGCTCCATAGTCCATTTTTTGTCCTCAAAGATATGTTTCTTAAGGCTGGACAGGCTGTCTGTAATACTTCCCAATCCGGTGCATTGGATATAGGAGGTGTTGTAACGCGGGCCTCCGTCGTAATAATCCCTGCCTTTTTCAATACAATCGTTGATGAATACCGAGAGGAACGGGGCTGGCGTTTTTTCTGCAGTCAGCCGTTCAATAAGCAGGTTTACACGGATTTTTGTATCAATGATGTATTGAAGCTGTTTCAGAAAAGCGTCGTATAAATCTTCAAATGTCTGGAAGTCGGTTGCTTGTCCCGTTTGGATGGAAACCTGACGTTCCGTAACCGGATCCATTCCGTTGTTCAGCGTAACTTCCAGCACTTTAGCTACATTCAAGTAGCCGGTAAGTAAGTACGCTTCTTTTCCGAAAGCTCCCACTTCTATGCAGCCACTGCAGCCTCCTTCCCGTGCATCTGCGAGGGATTTTCCCTGGCGCAGGAGTTCCGGGATGTATACATCGGGATTGAAAACAGAAGGGTATCCGTATCCTTTGCTGATTACGCGGGTGCTTGCTTCTACAAAACGGTCAGGCGTGCAGGATGCAATGTGAACGGACAGTCCCGGTTGCAGCAGGTGCAGTTCCTCCAGTGTGTCCAGTGCTATGTAGGATACAGGGTTGACGGCATCTGTCCCGTCGGGCCGTACTCCGCCTATGTTGATGTTGGTAAAATCGTTGTATGTGCCGCTTTCTTTGGCGGTGACTCCCACCTTGGGAGGGGCAGGCTGGTTGTTTACCTTTATGAACAGGCAAGCCATCAGTTCCCTGGCAAAGGTGTCTGTAAGGGTGCCGGCTTTTATTTCTTTCAGGTAGAAAGGTTCCAGGTGTTGATCCAGGTGTCCCGGGTTCATGGCGTCCCATCCGTTCAGTTCCATGATGGTGCCCAGGTGGATAAACCAGTAGGCCTGGATGGCCTCGTGGTATGTTTCCGGGGCATGGGCAGGTACTTTGTGGCAAACACGTGCTATTTCGTCCAGCTCTGCAGCTCTGTGCTCGTTTCCGTTGGCACGGCAGGTTGCTGCCATTTCTTCTGCCAATGCAGCATGCCGCTCGGCAAAAATCACAATGGCCTGGCAGGAGATATCCATAGCCTGCAGCACATCACGCTGACTGTGGGCCGGAGTACCACCTGCTGCTGCAGTTGTTGCCGTTGCCGCCTCTGCTGTGGCGCCAGCCTCGGCCTGGTCCTCAAGTGCAGCCAAAGCACGGGCAATTTGTTTCCGGAAGTCGTTCATTCCCGTGTGGTAGATTTTCCCGTCCAGCGCTGTGTGACCGTAGGCACGCTGCTCGGCAAATTCTGTGAAAAGGCCGCTTTCATAAAGCAGTTTCCAATCTTGCGGGAGGATGGAAAAAAGTTTGTCTCTTTGCGTTCTGTCTTCCCAGAACGGGATGATTTCCTCTTTATAAATGCGTATATCTTCTTCTGCAACGGCATAATGTTGCAGTTCCCTGGTATTCAGGGTGAGCAAGTCATCAACGCTGTGGCAGGTAAGTTCAGGAAACGTAGAAACAGCTTTTGGGCGGGGACCCCTTTCGCCTACGATAAGCTCTTCATCTCCAATGTAAATAGTTTGTTTAAGGCACAATTCCTTAAAAGACATAGCCCGTAAAACGGGAACAGGGTAACGTCCGTTGTTTTCTTTGTAAAAACCGGTAACAATTTGAGCTCTTTCTACGCTAAGCGAGGGAGCTGTCTGGTAAGATGCCTGTCGGAGTGAGGCAATACGGGGGCTAATGGCATCCCCTGGTCTGTTGGAATTCATGGTGGCAAAAGTAAAAGATATTTTTTTAATTAAGAAAATTAATCCTATCTTTGCAACCCCTTTTACGTAAGGGGATAATACATAAAGTAAAGATTAACAACACATTATGCCAACAATTCAACAGCTTGTCCGTAAAGGAAGAAAGCAGATGGTAGAAAAAAGCAAATCGCGTGCATTGGATTCCTGTCCACAAAAGCGCGGTGTTTGTGTTCGTGTTTACACTACGACTCCCAAAAAGCCGAACTCTGCCATGCGTAAAGTTGCCCGGGTACGTTTGACCAACCAAAAAGAGGTTAACGCCTACATCCCCGGTGAAGGTCACAACCTTCAGGAGCACTCTATTGTCCTGGTACGCGGAGGTCGTGTGAAAGACCTGCCGGGTGTTCGTTACCACGTTGTGAGAGGTGCATTGGAAACCTCGGGCGTGGATGGCAGAACACAAAGCCGTTCGCTGTATGGTGCCAAGCGCNCCAAAGCGAAAAAATGATTTTTAATTGATTACAAAAACAAACAATGAGAAAAGCAAAGCCTAAAAAGAGGATTCTACTGCCCGACCCAAAGTTCAACGACGTGATGGTTACACGTTTTGTGAACAATTTGATGCTTCAGGGAAAGAAGAGTATTGCCTACGGCATCTTTTACGATGCATTGGATATTGTAGGTGAGAAAATGAAAGATTCTGAGAAGGCTCCTTTGGACATTTGGAAAAAAGCGTTAGAAAACGTCACCCCGCAGGTGGAGGTAAAAAGCCGCCGCGTGGGAGGAGCTAACTTCCAGGTGCCCACAGAGGTGCGTTCTGAGCGGAAGATTTCATTGAGCATGAAAAACATGATCATTTATGCCCGCAAACGTTCAGCACACTCTATGGCCGAAAAACTGGCCGCAGAAATCATAGCTGCATACAACAACGAAGGTGGCGCATTCAAGCGTAAAGAAGATATGCATAAAATGGCAGAAGCCAACAAGGCATTTGCTCATTTTCGCTTCTAAATGTCAAACGATTTACAATATATCAGAAATATTGGCATCATGGCCCACATTGATGCCGGCAAGACCACTACGTCTGAACGCATTCTCTATTATACGGGCAAGACCCATAAAATAGGAGAGGTTCACGAGGGGGCTGCTACTATGGATTGGATGGTACAAGAGCAGGAACGGGGTATTACCATTACCTCTGCTGCTACTACTGCTTTCTGGAATAATGCCGGGAAAAAATACCAGATCAATATCATAGATACGCCGGGTCACGTGGACTTTACCGTAGAAGTGGAGCGTTCTTTACGGGTGCTTGACGGAGCGGTTGCCACATTTTGTGCCGTGGGGCGCGTACAGCCTCAGACAGAAACGGTCTGGCGGCAGGCAGATAAATACAAGATTCCCCGTTTGGCATTTGTTAATAAAATGGACCGGGTTGGAGCCGACTTCCTTGCCGTTATTGAAGAAATCAAAAGCAGGCTGGGTGCCGTTGCCATTCCGTTGAGCCTTCCCATTGGTGTGGAAGATTCGTTTAGAGGAATTGTGGACTTGCTCTCGCTTAAAGCCTGGGAGTACGATACTGCCAGCAAAGACCTGATCAACTACAAAGAAATTCCCATCCCCGCATCTATGAAAGAAGAGGTGGAACTTTGGCGGGGGAAATTGATAGAGGCAGCGGCTGAGTTTGACGACAGCCTGATGGAAAAATATTTTGAAGATCCCGAGTCTATAAGCGAACAGGAAGTGGTGGCTGCCGTGCGCAAAGCAACTTTGGCACTGAAGATAGTTCCGGTAACGTGCGGGTCGTCCCTTAAGAATAAGGGAATCCAGTTTTTATTGGATGCCATTTGCCGTTACCTGCCTTCTCCGCTGGATATAGAAGCGGTTACCGGCATTAATCCCTATACGCAGAAAGAGGAAAAAAGAGCAGCCGATGCTCAGGAGCCGTTCTGTGGACTGGTATTTAAAATTGCAACAGATCCTTTTGTGGGCCGGCTGGCGTACATACGGGCCTATTCCGGAACGCTGGAATCGGGAAAAACCGTACTGAACGTGCGTACCGGAAAAAGGGAACGGGTTAACCGCTTGTACCAGATGCACTCCAACAAACAGAATCCCATAGAAGAGCTGCAGGCCGGAGGTATTGGCAGCGGTATTGGGTTCCGCGACTTGCGAACCGGTGACACCATTTGCTCTGATAAAAACCCCATTGTGCTGGAGGCTATCACATTTCCCGATCCCGTTATAGGGTTGGCCGTGGAGCCTAAAACACAAAAAGACCTGGATAAATTGGGGGTTGCTCTTTCCAAACTTGCCGAGGAAGACCCCACGTTTACCACCCGCAACGATGCGGAAACAGGTCAGACCATCATCAGCGGTATGGGCGAATTGCACCTGGAAGTTATTGTGGACCGCCTGAAAAAAGAGTTTGGAGTAGAAATCAACCAGGGAGCCCCGCAGGTAAATTACCGCGAAACCATTACGGGTACTACTACGCACCGGGAAGTCTTTAAGAAACAGACGGGAGGTCGCGGAAAGTTTGCCGATATTGTCTTTACACTGGAACCGGCAGATCCCGGAGTTACGGGATTGCAGTTTGTAGACCAGGTAAAGGGAGGCAATATTCCCAAAGAATATATTCCGGCCGTAGAGAAAGGATTCAAAGCTGCCATGGAAAACGGAGTATTGGCCGGTTATCCGATCACGGGCATGAAGGTAATTTTAACAGACGGATCGTACCACACGGTAGATTCAGATACCCTGTCTTTTGAAATTTGTGCCCGCCAGGCGTTCCGCAAAGCGGCGCCCAAGGCAGGCCCCGTTATACTGGAACCCATCATGGCATTGGAAGTAGTAACTCCGGAAGAATACATGGGTGACATTATTGGTGACCTGAACAAGCGACGTGGTCAGGTGAACGACATGGATTCCAAAGGTAACGCACGAATTATTAAAGCAAAAGTACCCCTGTCCGAACAATTTGGTTATATTACTACGTTGCGGACACTTTCCTCGGGCCGGGCTACCAGTTCCATGGAGTTTGCAGAATACGAAGAACTGCCAGCCAGTCTGGCACGTGAAATTGTGGAGAAAACAGGTTGGGGTGCAGGTTTCCACGCATCAAGCATAGAGTTTTAAAAAGAATATTGGTAAATAAAAAAACAATGAGCCAAAAAATCAGAATCAAATTAAAATCCTACGATCACATGCTGGTTGACAAATCGGCAGACAAGATTGTAAAAACCGTTAAGGCTACGGGAGCTGTTGTGAGTGGTCCCATTCCCCTGCCTACCAACAAGCAGATTTTTACAGTAAACCGTGCAACGTTTGTAAACAAAAAAGCACGGGAACAGTTTGAACTGAACTCGTTCCGCCGCCTGTTGGATATTTACAGCTCTACTCCCAAAACGGTTGACGCCCTTATGAAACTGGAATTACCCAGCGGCGTAGAGGTAGAGATTAAGGTGTGAGGTTTTTATAAAATCGTGTATATTTGCCGGAGCTATCCTGCAAAAATTGCATGATAACAGGGCCCATAGCTCAGTCGGTTAGTAGCACCTGACTCATAATCAGGGGGTCGCTGGTTCAAGTCCAGCTGGGCCCACGGACAAAGAAAACACTTGCGCGTTGCGCAGGTGTTTTTTTTGTCCGCGGGCCCGGGGCCCTTCCACTATGATTCCCCCACCACCGCCTCCCCCGGGGGAGGCCCTGCGGCCTGTGGCCGCGAATGGAGGCACTTGCTCGTTGCGCAGGTGTTTTTTTTGTCCGCGGGCCCCGGGCCCTTCATGAACAGGAAGGGTAGTAAGTAGCGATTTTCGTTCCGGCATGGCAACAGTCATATTATCAAAGAGTTGTGACGATGCACCCTTTCTTGGCACTTACTACCCTTCGGGCAAAAGGGTGTTTCCCGGCAAATTTTGCTAAGGGTAATAAGTAACAATTTCTACGAAAATAGATTAATGTGCAGAAAATCATAGTATTGTAGCGTTACGCTCTAAAATGGCACTTACTACCCTTCAGTAAAAGAAGTAATTTATTTGCGGCTTACGGCTGCGAAATGCTTAGTGCGACGCACTATTCTGGTTCCATATGTAAAGATAGGAAGTCAGCAATTTTGGCACAAAGCACGTAACGCACTATGTGTATGCGCATAACAGAGTTAGGGTTATCTTTTGTTACTTCCACAGTACCGGACATTTAGGGAGGAAGACTTGCTTTAAATGAGCTAATACAAGTATTACAAAAGCCGAGCTTAGTGCTATGGGGGGCATTGCTGCGCATGTAAACCAGGGTAGTGCCACGTACAATATTATAACAAAAGCGATATCAGGTACTAATTTTACTCCTTCTATTTTGTCTTTTGAGCGGGAGTCTGCTATTGATCTTGCCTCCGGCGAAACTATTGATTTCAGAGGTTGGTACATGCACGGCTCGGGCAACTGGCCTGCTGTGGACCTTACACTGCACCACAATGGTGGAATCACAGAAACGAATTTTATAAAATTTGCAAGAAGTTCAGTCACAGCAACTGGCAAGGCGTGCCACCTGCCAGCCACATATCACAACGGAGTACTTCACTTTGCCACGAACAAGTATACTGACAGCCGCGATAATATTGTGTACAATACTGTTACCATAGGCGGTCAGGTATGGATGGCCGAAAACCTGAAGTGTCTGTCTTCCGTTGTTGGTCCGGAAACAGGAAGCGAGGAAACAGGAAAAGAGACAGAACTTTATTATTATGTTTAAGGCTACTTTTTTAACGCTGAAAAATCTGGAAATGAAAATGTAGTTTCTGCCAAAGCTACAGAGAAATACCAAACGTACGTCGTGCTCTACAATTGGTCGGCGGCTATGCAGAGGGCACCAAGCAGTGACGCTAATCCCAGTCGTGTGCAGGGTATCTGCCCTAAAGGCTGGCACCTGCCCAGTGATGCCGAGTGGACGCAATTGATAAATTATCTTGGTGATGCAAATGTTGTGGGTGGTAAATTGAAAGCAACAACACATTGGGATTCCCCAAATACAGGAGCAACAAATGAAAGTGGCTTTACAGCTCTTCCGGGGGGCTACCGTAGCAGCAGTGGTACATTCAACTACATTGGTTACACCGGCTACTGGTGGAGTTCTACAGAGGGCGGTACAGGTAGCGCCTGGGGCCGGGGCCTGTACTACAGTAGCAGCTACGTGGACGGGAGCAGCAACGACGAGGAGCGCGGGTTCTCTGTCCGTTGTGTCAGGGATTAATAATTTTATTCGCTAGCCCAAGATTAAGGGTAGTGAGTGCTGCTATATTTCCTATCTCCACAACTAGTTAAATATCCGCGCGTTAGCGCACCGTCTTCAAAACCACTACTCACTACCCTTCAAAAGAATCGGCGGAACAGCAACGGAATATGCCACGGCTGGCTGTATCGGCACGGAAAATCCTCCCCACCTTACGGCGGGTCCCCTCCCTTTTCGGGAGCCAAAGTTTTCCTTAGCCGATACAGCCGGCCGACGGGTACAAAGCAACGCACTATGCACTATGTAAATATCCGGATATCAATCGGCCAAAAAGGATGGAATGAATAACAATCCATTGTTTTCAACAGATTTACACGTATTATGTGCGGATAATGTGTAAAAGCACACGAAAACTGCACGTAATATTGGCAAACGCGCAAAAATCTTGTTGTATTTTAAGTAATACATGTGCTATATCATTGTGCAGTCCCTTAAAAGCAAGAATTTTTCTATATTTGAAAAATACAAATACAAACTATTATGAAAACCAAAATTAAGAACAGTGTGTATTGGGTAGGGAAAGTGGACTGGGAACTGCAGAAGTTTCACGGGAACGAGTATTCCACCCACAAAGGATCTACCTACAACTCGTATTTAATACAAGAAGAAAAAACAGTTTTGATAGATACGGTCTGGAAGCCTTTTGCCAAAGAGTTTGTGCAAAACCTGCAGAAAGAAATTGACCTGAACAAAATTGATTACATCATAGCCAACCATGCCGAGGTGGACCACAGCGGAGCCTTGCCGGAGCTTATGAGCCTGATCCCCGATACGCCCATTTATTGCACGGCTAACGGCGTTAAATCGCTAACCGGACATTACCACAAAGACTGGAACTTCAGAACGGTTAAGACGGGAGATACCCTGGACATTGGAAACGGCAAAACATTGGTGTTTGTGGAAATGCGTATGCTCCATTGGCCGGACAGCATGGCTACGTATATGACCGGGGACAACATCCTCTTTAGCAACGATGCCTTTGGACAGCACTACGCCACGGAACACCTGTACAACGATTTGGTTGACCAGGACGAGTTGTACCAGGAGTGCATCAAGTACTATGCGAACATCCTCACCCCCTTTAGCTCGCTGGTGGATAAAAAGATTCAGGAAGTGCTGGCATTGGGTGTACCTATTGATATGATTGCCACCAGCCACGGCGTTATCTGGAGGGACAACCCCACGCAGATTGTGGAAAAGTACATTGCCTGGTCGCGTGATTACAAAGAAGACCAGATTACGCTTTTGTACGATACCATGTGGGACGGTACCAAACGTATGGCAGAAGCTATTGCTCAGGGAATCAAACAGGTCGATAAAAAGGTTACCGTCAAACTGTACAACATCTCCAAGACAGACAAGAACGACATGATTACCGAGGTGTTTAAATCTAAAGCCATTTTGGTTGGCTCGCCTACCATCGGCAAAGGTATCACCAGTAGCACTGCCGGTCTGTTGGAAGAAATTGAAGGCCTCGGCTTTAAAGGGAAAAAAGCGGCTGCATTCGGGACCTACGGATGGAGTGGTGAATCGCCCGCCAAGTTGACCGACTGGCTCAAACGTGCCGGATTTGAAATCATGGAAGATGGCCTTAAGGCGCTTTGGAATCCCACAGACGATAAGATTGAAGAATGCGTTGCTTTTGGACAGACCATAGCAACAGTTGCAAACAAATAGCAGCGGTTTCAAACAAATAGGCCAAATGAAAAAGCCGTTCAAAATGGGTCCGAACGGCTTTAACATTCATTATGATGTTGCAAAAGTACAAAGTCTTTTGATACAAACCAAATGACTGACAGAAGTTGGCAGTTGTTTTATGAACATTTGTTTGTTAACAACGGCCGTTCGGGGAATCCGTTTTTACCGGAAATCCCACGGTGCAACAGGACTGGGGTCTTTCCACAACCCCAGTCGTTGGTTGCGTGCTTGTTCTTCAAGCTGAGCGTAGTGTGGGGTTTTATCGTACTTTTTATAATGCCAGGCCAGGCCTAAACGTAGCATTTCTGCCGAGACGTCTTTGATTTTTCCGGCCCGTACTGTGACAACATAGCGACCCCACGGGTCCCTGGAGTGTACGGTTACGGTAACTTTTTTCCCGTGGATCATTTCTTTCAGTTTTTCTGTAGACACACTGCTGAAAGCTTGCTTTTTTTCGGGGGCATCTATGCCGTACATGCGAAAACGTATTTGTAACTTATCACGGTTGATGGCTGTAAACGTGTCGCCATCTGTGATGCCTACTACTTTTACCCGAAACTGCTGTGCCTGCAAAGAAAAAGCAGTGCACAGCAGTATAAGGACGATAAGGATTTTTTTCATGTGGTTACTTTGTTTGGTTACTTACCGGCAGGTCCGGTGTAGGTGGATTTTCCCAACCCTAAAATGGGAAGGAAAATCCAGGGGAGCAACAACAGGCCGACGGTAAAATCGGCTCGTTTGCCAAAACTTTTACTTAGTAAATTGTACATCCAGATGGTAAAAACAATATTGACGAGCGGGATAAAAAGCAACAATATCCACCACCAGGGCTTACCAACAACCTGCAACATTACAAGTGTGTTGTACACAGGTATCAGGCAGGCCCAGCCTGGTTTATCTGCTTTTTTGAAGAGGAGCCAGTAGGAGACAACCACCAGAACCTGGGCGTTCAGGCAAAGAAAGAGCCAAACAACAAGAAAAGGAATCAAAAACAAGAGATACCCGTTACCCGGGCACGCAAGGTTTTCAATGAAACATTCCATGATTGCCATTTTTAGGGTTAATAATCAGGGGGTCATGTATATGGCAAGATACAAAAAAATTGACACAGTACAACGCTCTTTTTTAGTATATTTGTATTATGGGAAAAACAGATATTGTAACGGCCGAATGGCTGGACAACATGGTTTTTGATACTACGGTTGATGGACATCATGTAATTATTGATTCAGATCCGGCGTTTGGCGGACAAAACAAAGGTCCTAAACCCAAGCCTTTTATGTTGGTGGCTCTTGCGGGGTGTACGGCCATGGATGTAATTTCTATGTTACGGAAAATGAGGGTTGTTCCGGAGCGTTTTAATGTCAGGGTTTTTGGCCGGTTGACAGAAGAGCACCCAAAACATTACAGTAGCATTCATGTTGTCTATGAATTTACAGGTGATAACCTGCCTATGGAAAAATTAAAACGGGCGGTTGAACTTTCGGAGAATTCGTATTGCGGAGTAATGCATGTGTACCGTAAAGCCATGGAATTGACTTCGGAAATAGTGGTAGAACCTAAACCTTAACAATAAAAATAGCAAGCATGAGAACGTACAGACAGGAATTTGTTGTTGAAACAGCAACGCGCCGTGCTTTTGTCAACATTACATCTCAGGTAGTTAAATGCCTGGAAGAGAGTGGGATTCAGGAGGGACTGCTATTGTGTAACTCTATGCACATCACCTCAAGTGTTTTTATTAATGATGACGAAACGGGGCTTCATTATGATTTTGAAAAATGGTTAGAACGTTTGGCTCCGCAAAAACCGTACGAACAGTACCGTCACAATGGAATTGAAAACAATGCAGATGCGCACCTCAAGCGCCAGATTATGGGACGCGAGGTAGTTATTGCAGTCACCAAGGGGCGCCTTGATTTTGGAACGTGGGAACAAATCTTTTACGGCGAGTTTGACGGACAACGTAAAAAACGTATTCTGGTGAAAATCATAGGCGAATGAACGGGTCATGGATGATCTTGCCCACAGGGTCTTTGTTGATTTCTTTGAACGTCTGCAGCCGGGGTTAGGTACTCTGGCGGGCCTTGTATTAAAGAAACTGGAAGAAGGACACCTGTGCCTGGATCCGGAAACCTTGGATCCTTCCCTGCCGGAAGAAAAACTGCCCCCGGGAATCCTCGAGCCCGGTCCATACCTTACACACAACCCGGAAGAAGTAAAGCCCTTCATCTTATACAAAGGCAATGTGTATTTTCAAAGGTATTTCAAATACGAAACAAACATTGTCCAAAAGATTTTTGCTCTGATTGAGGAGGAACAACATGTGCGACAAAAGCGCAAAGAGTTGTTGTACCAACACTTCCTGCAGGAAGATGTAGAACAGATGTTGCCGGCGTTGCTCAATAATTTTTGCATCATCACAGGAGGACCGGGTACGGGCAAAACAACATTAATTGGCAAGGTCCTACAAATACTTTACACAATAGATCCCAACTTGAAGGTAGCGCTGGCTGCCCCTACGGGCAAAGCCGCCGCCCGCATGAACGAGTCCCTGTCTAAATTAAAGAGCCAATTCCCTCAAATACCGGCTGCTTCTACGGTACACAGGCTGCTGGGAGCTATACAGGGCAGTGTGTTTTTTAAGCACCATGCAGACAATTTGTTGGAACACGACATGGTTGTCATAGACGAATCCTCCATGGTTGACGGAGCGCTGATGGCCAAACTTCTGGAAGCCGTAGATTCAACAAAACGGCTTGTCCTTCTGGGAGATAAAGACCAGCTGGCTTCCGTCGAGGCCGGGAGCGTGTTTGGGGATTTGTGCCATGCAGCTTTTACGCAAGGGTCGGTCATAGAAGACCATATTATTCATTTGATTGAAAGCCATCGGTTTAACAAAGAGGAAGGCATTGGGCTGTTCAGCCGTTCCGTATTGCAAGGAAGTACCGGTTGTATCAAACAATTTTCAGACAACCCGGATCCGGCTCTGAGTATTGATACGCAATATAATCAAACAGCATTTGAGGATTACGTAAAAGACTATCTGCAATACATCAAGGAACTTGATACAGCCAAAGCCCTTGAAAAACTCAACCGGGTGAAGGTCCTTTGTGCTGTGAGGGAAGGGCCTTACGGCGTGTACCACACCAACCGGCGTATAGAAGAATATCTGGAAAAACAGAACGGGAACAACGACGTATATCATAGTTTACATCCTCGGTATGGTTTTTACCACAACCAGCCCGTCATGGTAACGGCCAACCGGTACGATCTGGGGCTGTTCAACGGTGATATAGGCCTTATTCGCTATGAATACCCCCCGGAACCCGACAAAGAACTCCCGCCGTTGTTCGCCTGGTTCCCGGGACCGGATGGAAAACTGCTAAAAATACCTCCGGGATACCTGACCGGTTACGAAACAGTCTTTGCCATGACCATCAACAAGAGCCAGGGCTCGGAAAGCGACCGGATTTTGGTGTTGTTACCCGATTGCAAAGACATACCACTCCTTACCCGTGAACTGCTCTATACGGCCGTAACACGTGCCAAAGAGCAAGTGTTGGTGCAAGGCACCATGGAAGTACTGGAAAAAACCATCCTGCAGAAGATATCGCGTGTATCCGGATTGGAAGCCCGTTTACAAAATAAAGACCATGCCGTATGGGAGCCGTGATCTATCATGCAGACAGACCCGAGCCCCTGTGGCAGGCTTTGGCCGATACCCTCCACCGGACAGGAGACGTGTTCCGGCGGGAATACATCATCACCCAAACGGAGGGGATGGAAAACCGATTGAAAACGGAATTGGCCCGCAAGAACGGCATCTTTGCCCATTATACATTTCTGAAACAAGACGACATCCTGGAGCTTCTTTATACGGAACTGACAGGTAAGCAAGCCTATACGGCTGCAGTACGCCCGGCTTTGTACCGGCTGCTGGGTTCAGAAGACTTTAAAACAACCTTTCCGCACATAGCCGCTTACTATGATGTAGCAAACGAACAAGAGGCACATCTAAAGCGTATACAACTGGCCGGCAAAACAGCCGACTTGCTGGATCAATACCAAGTGTACCGCAGCGATAGGGTGCTGGAGTGGGAGGCATTGGACAGTGCTTGTCAGGAGCAAGACCACCAAGCGTGGCAACGGTGGTTGTGGCTCGCCTTGCGCGATAGATTCAAGTGGTACGTGCCCAAGCACAAGATGCAGGCCGAGGTACTGCGTCTGCTGCAAGAAGAGACGGGCCGGGAGAAGGCACGCCGGTTGCTGCCTCGGCTTACACTGTTTGGCATTTCTATTTTCACGCCGTTCTATACCCGGGTGCTGAACGCCCTGGCGCAAGCCACCGATGTGTATTATTACATGGTGCTTCCCGGCACGGAAATGCTCCGTCAGCAGGCGTTTGATAACTCGTTCAACTCGGCTTTGGGTGGCAATTATACGGTATTGGCCGAGACGCTCCCGAGGCCGGCAGAGTGGATAGAGGTTTTTGCTGAATCGGCGGCCTTGGACAGCACGAGGGCAGCTGCCAAGTCATCCGCTAAGCCACCCACAAAGCCACCCACGCTTCTGGCTACGTTGCAGGAGAGCCTGCGGAGGGACAGTCCGGAAGGCGGTTTTGTGACGGAAACCCAGGCGGTGGATGGGACGCTCGTTGTCAACGGGGCGTACACACCGGTGCGGGAAGTGGAAATCTTTTACAACTACCTGGTGGATTTGATGGAAAAGGGGGCAGGTTTGACACCGGATCAGGTACTGGTATTGGTACCTGATTTGGAAGCGTACGTTCCGTACATCAAAGCCGTCTTTGACAACGCTCCCTATCCTATTCCGTACTACATTGGCGGAGAGCAAACAACAAAGACAGATACCGTTATGCAGACGTTGATGGAGTTGTTGGCATTCGATGCCATGGACGCCTACCCGGCAGAGGAGGTAGTGGCATTGCTGGAAGAAAAACGCATCCGAAGAAAATACGGCATGGAGAACATGGCTTACGTAAGAGAAACGGTTAAAAACGCCAATATCCGTTTTGGCCTGGAAAACAAAGCCGATGATCAGACACAATACGTGGGCTGGACGTATGGTCTGGAAAAAATCATCATGGGCTTTGCCGTATACGACGACCGGCCCATGGCTTCTGTCCTGCCCGATGCCACGTTTTATCCGTGGAAAGAAACAGAAACGGCTACGGCTTACGATGTATTCCGGCTGAAAGCCTTCCTGGACGATCTGGTATATTACGCCGAACAACAGAAAGAGCGCAAAAGTTTTGGCGCCTGGAAAACGTTTTTGCTGGAAGAGGTTCTGGAACGTTCTGTAGCGTATTCCTTCCGGGACGAGGAGGAACTCACGCGTCTGTACAAAGACCTGGAGTACATGGAAAAAGTGTACGACGACCAGGAAATTCCATTCTCCGTTTTCCGATACCTTGCCACGGAGCGTTTCCAGCAGGACACCCTTTCCGGTGCGTATATGGCCGGTTGTGTATCGTTCCTGCCGGTGATTCCGGGCCGAGGCCTGCCGGCTAAGGTAGTAGCCTTTTTGGGCATGAACCGCGATGTGTTCCCACGGAAGGACGTGAGTCTGGGTTTTGATCTGATGCAGGACGAGCCGATGGTAGGTGATAGAAGCAAGAAGGAGAACGACAAGATGGCTTTTCTGGAAAGCCTGATGGCGGCCGAATCTTATTTTTACGTCAGCTACATTGGAAAAGATACGGCAACGAACGAAGTCCTGCCCCCATCGCTCGTTGTGGATCAGCTGCTCGATTACCTGGAACACCTGGCCCATGAAGATGTGCGCCATCAGATAAAAGATTTGGTGTATGTAGCCCATCCCCTGCACGGATTCAGTGCCCGATACAAGGTGCAAGACAAACGGTTGTTTACGTATTTGTACGCACCCACGGCAGCCGATCGGGAGCAAACGGATATTGAGGGTATAGATACTCCTACACCTACCGAACAGATACAAACGGAAACGATAGATTTGGATGCGTTTTGCCGGTTCTTTGTCCATCCTATTGAATGGTACTACCAGAAAGTACTGGGTATCCGGTACGACGACCCGGAACCGCCTCTTCCGGAAAACGAACTGTTTGACTCGGATTATTTGCAGTCCTGGGCTTTGAAAAAGCAAGTTTTTGAAGAAGACATTCGGGAGGGATGTATAGACCTGTTCCGTTTGGAGGTGTTGAAAGACAAAGGCGTAAAAGACGGGATATTGCCGTTGGCCGGTATGGCCGATTTGCAGATCAAAAAAGCTCTGGAAGATACGGAAGGCCTGCGGAACGCCTGGAAGGAACTCCTGAAAGACGTTTTGCCACATCCTTTCCCCATAGATATTACGGTGAATGGACTGCAGATACAAGGGAGCGTAGATACGATATACAACGGCAAATTGTTTGATTATTCATTATCCAAAAGCATATACAAACAACAGGTCAAAACCAGGATTACCCATTTGATTTTGTCTGCGTGCGGCTTTGGCGGTGCCGCAGTGTTATTTACCAGGGACGGAGACGTTTTGGAAGCTCCGGCCGTTGATGTATCTACGGCTCTGGAGCAAATGAAAGAACTGGTGGCCTTATTCCAAAGAGGGCAGACAGAGCGGCTGCCCATTGTGCTCAATGCTGTGGTAGAGGCTATGAAAAAGGATACGCCTGAAAAACAGATAGCTGAGTACAGGAAGAAAGCAAAAGAAAAAGCAGAGGGCAACATATATGCCCGTCAACCGGCAGATATTTATGTGGCCGCGGCCTGGGAAGAAGAAGTGTTTGACGGAGAAGAAGAGGCGTTGGCTCAACTGATAGAAACGTATTACCATTTGATCTTTCAACCGTGGGAATGAGTACAGAAACACATACAGATCCTCAACCTTTCAACGCATTGACTGTACCGTTGCAGGGAACGAACCTGATAGAAGCCAGTGCCGGAACGGGTAAAACGTATTCCATTGCCCTGATGGTACTGCGGTTGGTGTTGGAACAAGACAGGCCCCTGCGGGAAATCCTTATGGTCACCTTTACAAACGCTGCTGTGGCCGAGCTGGAGGTACGTATACGTCTTTTTATCCGCAGGGCGTACCAATACGCCTGCCGGGACCGGACGGATATTGACAGCAATATCAAAGCCATAGTAGATAATGCAATTGCACAAGGCGGCTTGCCGGAAGAAACGGTACGTGAGCGGATAATAGCCGCTGTCAATGCATTGGACGAAACGCAAATCATGACCATTCACGGTTTCTGTACAGACGTTTTGCAAACGTATGCTTTCGAGACGGAACAGGCGTTCAAATCTGAAATCCTTACCGACCAGACGCTGTGGATCACCCGTATCTGCAATACGTTCTGGAGGGAAGAAATAACCACGATAGAGCCGGACCTGCTGCAGGCCCTTGTTTATGAAGGAAAGCCCACGTTTGACAAAGACGGATTGACGGGTTTTGTAAACGGTTTGTTGGATGGAAAGGTGTTCATCCCCAGAGAAGGTGACAGGTTGGCGTTACCGGATTTGACGGTTGCACTAAAAGACATGCTGGCGCAGAAAAACAATGCATACCAAGCGTTTAAGGAGTATGTCCACAGGGAGTACAAATTATTGTGTGAGGCGGCTCAAAGCAACTACCACGCAAGAAATTTGGTAGCCGGGTGCAAAGGGCCGGCTGATTTTGTCTCGGCTTTTGAAAGCAAATGGGAAAAACAATATGCGGCAATATGCTTCCCGGGCGCCGTAGATTTATTTAGCCAATATGTACAACTTGCAGAATCGCTGGAGGAACTCAGACTGGACTATCTGGAATACTTGTACCTGAAGCTGCAAGATAGGGCTGTGGCCGATATGGAGCGTCTGAAAACCCGAAAAAACGTCCTGGGGTATGCAGACTTGATTCACAAGGTATGGCTGGCAGTCAAAGCCGGTCGTGTTCAAGGCGTACTGGCAGACAAGTACAAAGCCCTTTTCATAGACGAATTCCAGGATACCGACCAGAAGCAATACGAAATCTTCAGCAATCTGGTAGCCAATCCGGTTTTTTACATTGGCGATCCCAAGCAATCCATTTTTGGATGGCGTCAGGCCGATTTGAACACGTATAAAAAGGCTCGCGATGGCGTGCAACATGTCTATACCATGAATCGCAATTTCCGCTCTACGCCGCGTATGGTAACAGCGTTGAACCACTTCTTTTCTATAGGCGATCCGTTTTTGGATGAGGGCATTGGCTATATAGACGTAGACGCTGTACCCGGAAAAAAAGAAATGCTCCAAGACGGGGTTCCTGTTACACCTCTGTGGCTTTGTCAATGTAATAATGAAACGGAAGTTATTCGGGGTGTGGCCGACAAAGTGGTAGCATGGTTGAATGATGACCGGTGTCAAATACCGGATGGAAAGACCGGGTACCGTCGCGTCAAACCGTCGGACATAGGTGTCATTGTGAGAACAAACAAGCAGGGCAAGCATATCAAAAGGGAACTATCGCGTAGAAACGTACCTGCTGTGATACTGACCGATTTGCAGGTCTGGAACACCGACGAATCTCTGCAGATTTATTATCTGTTATTGGCTGTATTGTCGCCCAACCGGAACAACATCAGCCGGGCTTTGCTTAATCGGTATTTTGGGTATGGAGCGGAGCAGATTATTCAAATGGACGACCAAAAAGAATTGGCCCGATTCCGGATATTGAAAGAGGTGTGGGAAGATCAAGGTATTTACAATGCCCTTTCTCTATTTCTGAAAATGTACCGGGTACGTGATTACTGTAGCGTAGAGGATAACATGGAGGGGCAACGCGCCATAACCAATTACTTGCACTTAATGGAGTTGTTGCATCAAGTGCGGATACAAAAGGACTTGGGACCGGAAGAGTTGCTGTCCTGGATGGCTCGTAAAATAGGGGAATCTGCCGGAGTCGCAACAACGGATAGTGTGTCCGGTACCGATGCGCACGTACAACGCATTGAAAGTGATGAAAACGCCGTTAACATTACGACAATACATAAATGTAAAGGTTTGTCGTATCCCATAGTTGTAGCTCCCTTTTTGGACTTGAAATGGAATGATAAGCCAACCTTCCTGGCCTTTCGCTTGTCCAAAAACCCGGACGGCATAGAGCAGATGAAAGAAGGGGACTACGTGACGGCCATTAAAAGAGGGGGAACGTATGAGGAAACGGCCAAAATGCAATCGGCACAAGAAGACAGGCGGTTGATTTATGTATCCCTGACGCGTGCTGTGTACCATTGTTTGCTATGCAACAGAAGTAAACCCGGCGAACTAAAACCGTTCCTGGAAGCTGCTTTGGAGCACCCCGGAAATTGGATAGAAACGGAAGACTATACTGTCGTAGAACCCATAAAGAGATTGAAAAAAGCACAGAAAAAGGCTTTTGTAGAAACCGGCACCTTTGAAAGCCGCAACCCGTCCGGCGTGCCGCCCATGCCCTCCGGTTGGTACGTGGAAAGTTTCAGTTCTCTGGTACAGCACCTGCCGCCCGTTCCGAAGGAGGACTTTGCAGAGCCTGTAGCCCCGACACTTCCCGTCTCGGCTTACGACACGTTTATTTTTGAGCGGCTGCCCAAGGGTGTCAAGACGGGATTGTTTACGCATGCACTTTTTGAGGAAATCGATTTTACAAACCCGGAAGGATGGGAAAAAGTCATAGACCAAACGCTGCGTAAATATCCACGGTTGGTGCAGGAAGAAGACAAGGAGCACTTGCAGCGGTTGATGCAGCACGTATTGAATACGGAACTGCCGGATGGGGTGGTGTTGAACCGTGTGAGGCAGGAAGATAAGATTACAGAAATGGCTTTCTTTTATGAACAAAACGAGCGGTCGTTGACGACCGGTTTTGTGGATTTGTTTTTCCGCTACAACGGGAAATTTTATATATTGGATTGGAAGTCCAACCATCTGGGATATGCTGTAGATAATTACAATACGCAGGCAGTTGCAAGGGCTGTGGCAGCCAACCATTACACCTTGCAATACTCCATTTACACACGGGCGGCCCTGCGCTATTTGCAACAAAAAATACAGGACTTTGATGTAGAACGTGATTTTGGCGGGGTATTTTATTTGTTTATCCGCGGCATGAGGCAAGGCAACACAACTGGGATTTATTATAAAAATGCCGCACAAGTACTAGAAGGAATAGAAGATGTATAAAGTACCGGAGAAATATTGGGAGAAAACAGCGAAACAAGGAATTATTTGCCGGATATGTCCGCACGAGTGCCGTGTAAAGGAAGGCGGCATTGGGGTGTGTCGTACGCGCATAAACAAAGAAGGGGAATGGTATTCCCTGGCTTACGGAAACCCTTGTTCTGCGGGAATAGATCCTGTAGAGAAAAAGCCACTGTACCACTTTTTGCCGGGAACACGCATTTTCTCCATAGCCACGGCCGGATGCAATTTCCATTGCTTGAACTGCCAGAACTGGACCATATCGCAAACGGGCCCAAAGGAGTCGCATTCTTCCGGGTCGAGTGAGGGCCGGCAGTACCTGATGGTTCCGGAACAAGTAGTAGAGGCGGCTTTGCAGAACCACGTACCGTCTATTGCTTTTACGTACACAGAGCCTACTGTGTTTTATGAATACATGTTTGATACCGCTGTTTTGGCCCGTTCCAAAGGGTTGAAAACAGTGATGATATCAAACGGCTATATAAATCCCACTCCGTTGGCTGACCTTATTCCCTACCTGGATGCAGCCAATATTGACCTGAAAAGTTTGGATGACACGACGTACCGCACCCTTACGGGAGGACGGTTGCAACCCGTTCTGGATACGTTGCTGGCTCTAAAAAAAGCAGACGTTTGGATAGAGATAACCCACCTGGTTATTCCTCAAACAACAGACGATCCGGAGCATTTCAAAGCTTTGTGCCAATGGCTTATTGACAACGGCTTTAAAGATAACCCACTGCACATCAGCCGGTTCTTCCCCAGCTATAAGCTGGAACACCTGAGCCCCACGCCTCTTTCCGTTATGAGCAGGGCCAGAGACATAGCTATAGATGCCGGTCTTCAATATGTCTATGTAGGCAATATGCCCGAAGATTGCGACAGCCACACGTATTGCCCCCATTGCAACCGGCCGGTAATCAAACGCCACCGCTACACATTGCAGCAAGTATCTCTCACCAACGGCGCGTGCAACAACTGCGGCACATCCCTGCCCGGAATCTTGTTCCGGCTGTGATTATGTTTTTACATGCAAATACATAATTTGTTTGTACCTTTGCAAAAATGGAAAAGACATGAAATCCTTTAAGTCAGAAATAATAAGCCGGATAGAACTTTTCCCCAAAGGAAAGATATTTACCTTTGCTGACCTTGACTTCCCTATGGAAAAGTTTGCCAATGTGGCAGTTATCCTTTCGGATTT
>JGI24712J26585_10000906_pt1 | contig 25539 bp, 17 predicted proteins | sample BioPla3DNA2_FD_26585 | JGI IMG/M metagenome (IMG submission 26585)
AAAAAAAAATTGCAGAGCTCGAGCAGAAAACCGGGTTGGACGCACTGAACCGAACCTTTTACCTATCGACGCCCGCCGCGCTCTATCCCAATATTGTGCCGAAACTTGGTGAGCACGGACTTACCGCAGAAAATTATCAGGGAACGCCGTGGCGCCATGTCGTTCTCGAAAAACCGTTCGGATATGATTTTGAGAGCGCGATGGTGCTTGACCGGATGCTTCACAAAACATTACAGGAACGGCAGATTTACCGGATTGACCATTATCTGGGCAAGGAGACTGTTCAAAACATTTTGATGCTTCGATTTGCAAACATTATTTTTGAGCCGATATGGAACAGCAACTACATCGACCATGTACAAATTACCGCAGCCGAGTCAATCGGTGTCGAAAATCGTGCCGGTTATTATGATCACTCCGGGTTATTGCGCGATATGTTCCAAAACCATATGCTGGCAATGCTGTCATTGGTCGCGATGGAAGCTCCCGCTGCTTTTGATGCCAATTCATTGCGCGACGAACAACTTAAGCTTATCCAGTCAATCCGGCATTTCCCGCAAGACGAATTGGATAAATATATTATTCGAGCCCAATATGAGCCCTCAGATTCTGTGCCGGGTTATCGGCAGGAACCCGGAATTGCCCCGGACTCTGTCACGGAAACCTATGTTGCCGCTAAAATAATGATTGATAATTGGCGCTGGCAAGGTGTGCCGTTTTATATGCGTTCCGGCAAACGTCTTCGCCGTAAAGTCAGTGAAATTGCTATTACTTTCAAAAGAGTTCCGCATTCGATTTTCCCACAGTTACGCCCCAGTGATCTGGAACCGGATACTCTGGTATTGAATGTCCAGCCGGAAGAAGGGATGACTCTATCAATTCAAGCCAAACAGCCAGGCCCGAAACTTTGCATGGGCAGCCTCTCGTTGAATTTCAGTTATGCCAATGTTTTCGGCACCAATATTCCGGATGCATATGAAAGGTTGTTACTGGACTGTATGCTTGGCGACCAGACATTATTCATCCGCAGTGATATTATTGCCGCCTCATGGCGTTTGTTTACTCCGGTTTTAGAGGCTTGGCAAATTGATAAAAATTCGCTGCTCAGCTACAAATCCGGCAGTGATGGCCCGGAAGAAGCCAATAATTTGTTTGGCAAAAGCAACTTTTTCTGGCGCTCACTTCAGGCATAGCCGCTATCAAAAAAAACGATTGCATTGGGGAATGTAATTGTTGTTGCCCTGCCCGTTACATCAAACGGCTCAATTTTATACATGTATATTGCCATAAATGCATCTGCTAAACTTCGCGCGCGCATAATGCGCGCGCGAAGTTTAAAGAGAAAAACAGTCGATTCATCGGGCTACGGCAGCGCAGCTATTTTGAGCAAACAAAGATATTTGCGGTGAGTTCAAAGAAGAAGCGTCTAATACTGCATTAAGTTATTGCGCTTTCCTGCGAAATAGTTTGACCGTCCACTCTCCGAGGCTCTGAAATAACACATAAAGCCCGGGAATAAAAATAATGCCGAGAACAGTCGCCAAAATCATACCGCAAAAAGTAGTAACCCCGATAACTTGACGGCTGCCTGAGCCTGCCCCGGTCGCAATCACCATGGGGAAGACCCCGAGTACAAAAGACCACGCGGTCATCAAAACGGCACGATATCGAGTTCCGGCGGCGATTATCGCCGAATCGTAAATGGACCTGCGTTGTTCGCGTAACTGCTTAGCAAATTCAACAATTAAAATGGCATTTTTACCTGACAATCCCACCAGCATAACCAGGCCGATCTGCGAATAAATGCTTAACGGCATTCCCCATATTTTCATACCCAGTAAAGCTCCAAGCATCGCTACGCCGATAGAAAGAATTACTGAAACGGGCAGAGTCCAGCTTTCGTACTGCCCTACCAGAAATAAATATCCGAATAGCAACGAAAGTGATAACAGCAGTAGGATTTTCCCTTCGTTATTGCGTTCCTGATAGCTCATATCAGTCCAGGCAATCCGGTAGCTTTTGGGCAACTCGCGGGCCGCCAATTCTTCAAGCTGGCGCATCATTAATCCACTGCTGAACCCTGGTTTAGTAATCGCATTATAGTCGGCAGCCATATACTGGTTGAATCTGCTTATAATGCGGGGTCCGACTATCCTGCGCAAAGTCGCAATCGCGCTTAGCGGAACCATTTGCCCGCTGTCGGTTATAACATTGATCTCTGCGACCTGACTGATTGAACTGCGGAATTTCGCGTCGGCTTGAATTTTAACTTTATATGAGTAGCCGTAGAGATTAAAATCATTGACATATAAAGATGCCAGCTTACTCTGCAAAGTTGAAAAAATTCTGCTGACCGGAATACCGAGGGCTTCAGCCTTAGCGCGGTCAATATCAAGTTGCAACTGCGGTGTTGCCGCATCATATGAACTGAATCCATACATCACCGAGGGCAATTGCATCGATTTGCCGATAAAACTGCGTAAAGTCGATGCAATCTCATGCGGGGTCTGACCTTCAGTTGCCTGCAACATCATGCTGGCGCCGCCGGTCACCCCCAAACCCATAATTGCCGGTGGTTTGAAAGAGTTGATTTGCGCATCGGCAATTCGTGAAGTAACTCCGATAATTTTTGCGTAGATAGCATCAATACTCAAATCTGGCGATTTGCGTTTGTCCCAATGCTCAAGTGTGACAATCATCATGCCGGTATTCTCGCCACCACCGCCGAGAATACTGAATCCGGCAATGGCCATAACGTCTCTAACTCCAGGGATAGCACGAACCGCCTTATCTGCTTCCAGCATTACTTGCTTGGTACGATACAGGGAAGCGCCGGCCGGCAGTTGAACATCGGAAAATATGGCGCCTTTGTCTTCGTCGGGAAGAAAACCGCCCGGGGTCTGTTTGAAAATATAATAATTGGCAAACATTAACCCGGCAAAAATAGGAACCATAATCACCAGCTTGCGAGTCAAAAATCCGGAAACGCCAAGGAAGATATTTTTGGCCAGATCCAGCCCCCAATTCACCGGTCTAAATGTAAAGTGATTGATTCTGCCGAAAAGTCCTGCCGCCTTTGCTTCCGAAACCGACTTACTGCGCAGCAAGACCGCACATAATGCGGGGCTCAAAGTAAACGCCACCGTTGTTGACAGCACCAGCGCGGTACAAATAGTTAATGCGAACTGCCGGTAAATGGTACCTACCATTCCGCCGTAAAAACCGAGCGGCGCATAAGCAGCTACTACTACCAGCGTAGTAGCAATCAGCGCACCTGAAATCTGATGCATGGTTTTTGTGGTCGCTTCTTTGGGCGAAAGGTTTTCATCTTTGATTAAACGTATCGTGTTTTCAACTACTACAATGGCATCATCAACAACTGAACCGATCACCAGAATCAACGCAAACATGGTCAGCACGTTGATGCTGTACCCAAAAAGCAACAATATCGCGAAAGTACCAATCAGAGAGACCGGAATCGCAGTAGACGGGATAAGTGTGGCCCGCCAGTCCTGCAGAAACAGATATGTGATTAAAACCACCAAAGTGAGGGTCAGCAACAAGGTAACAACAATTTCTTTCAAGGTTACTCTAATAAATTCTGTAGGATCGTACATCAGGCTCGCCTTCATCCCGTCCGGGAAATATTCTGAAAGCTCTTTGACCTTGGCATTAACGTCGTTGATTACAGAATTGGCATTCGCTTCGTTACTGCGGTAAATCGCCATCGCCACTGCGGCGGAACCGTTATAATAGCTTTCGCCGCTATAATCGCTGGCGCCAAGTTCCACGCGAGCGATGTCGCCAATGCGGATCTGTCGTCCATTATCAGCTGTTTTAACAATGATATCCGCGAATTCGCGTTCAGTAAAAAGGCGTCCTTGTGTGTTTATTTTGAACTGCATCAGATGATTGCTCTCTTCAGAACCTACGGATCCTGCCGCCGCCTGAATATTCTGGTTGCGGATAGCATTGACAATCTCTTCCGGTCTCACCTGCAAAGCCGTCATATGGAACGGGTCAAGCCAAATCCTCATGCTGTATTCCTGTTCACCGAAAATCATGACATCACTGACGCCATTGATTCGTGCCAGCGGATCTTTGACATTCATGCTGATGTAATTGCTCATATACAGTTTGCTGAATTGTTTTTTTTCTGAGGAAAAGACATATACTGCCAGAATGTCGCTATTGCGCTTGAGAACATCAATGCCAAGAGCTTTAACTTCAGTTGGAAGCGATGATTCGGCGCGTCTAACTGCGTTTTGAACATTAACCTGAGCAATATCAGTATCAATTCCTGATTCAAAAGTTATTGTCAGCGTGTAAGTGCCGCTGTTGTCTGAATTAGACGAGAAATAAACCATGTTCTCAACCCCGTTCACCTCGGATTCAATTACCGATGCGACGGTGTCGGCCACAACCTGTGAGCTGGCTCCCGGATAGATGGCACGGACGATTATTTGCGGCGGCGCCACCTCCGGATATTCCGCTATCGGCAGATTAACCAGACATAGAACACCTGCCAGCATGATGGTCAGGGACACTACAATTGCCAGACGTGGCCGGTTAATAAAAGTATCTGAAATCATATTATCGTTTCCCGATTTCTACTTTGCTGCCGGGAACAACTTTATTATTACCGCTGACAACCACAATTTCACCAGGCTCCAGTCCTGATTTTATCAACTGTTTATCGCCAACAACAGTATCGACAACGATGTCTCGCCGGATAGCAGTATTTTCCTGGTTGACCACGTAAACATAGCTTCCGATGCGATCAATCATTATCGCAGACAATGGGACAGCAACCTGTTGTTCATCACTTTTTTCAGATAATAATACTGTAACATAACCTCCGGGAATCAGTTTCATTTGCGGATTCTCAAAAGTTGCCCATATCGCGATGGTACCGGTTCGTTCATCGACTTTATTATCAACCAGAAGAATTTTACCTTTCCCTGAAAACGGTTCACCATTAGCCATCGTAATCGACATCGATGCTGACTCTTTCATCTCTTCATTGGTCTTGAAAAGATTCAGGAAATCCCGTTCACTGATATAAAATCTTATATATATCGGATCGACCTTGACAATAGTGGCCAAAGGTTCGCTGGCACTGTTCACAAAGTTACCGTAGGTATAACGCAATTTACCGATACGGCCGTCAATTGGGGCAAAGATTCGCGTATAAGACAATTCATTTTGAGCATCAACCAGCGTTGCTTTGGCGCCGTCATGCTTAGCCTTGGTCAGCGCGATAAGCCTGATTGCTTCTTCAAGGGTAGCCCTTGAAATAGTATCTTTATCGGCAAGCATCTTCTGGCGATTATAGTTACTGGTCGCAAAATCCAATTCAGCTTCGATCTGGTCAACTGTAGCTTTGGCTTGTTCAACCCTTGCTTTATAGGTGGTGTCCTCGATGGTCATCAAAAGGTCGCCCTTTTTGACCATTCCGCCTTCAATAAAATTTTGTGAAGTCAAAATCCCGGCAACGCGTGCCGATAACTGTACTTCTTCAGACGCCATTATATTTCCGACATAGCTTTTCACTGCGCGTTCGACCATAATTTCAACTTTGGCANCTCCAACCAATGGAGCCGGCATTTGCGGCATTTGCGCAGAAGCACTTATCGCGCTTACCGTGGCCAACAAAACAAGTTTATTTTTTATTATCTTTTTCAACATTTTCCGTTATCCTTAATTTATCTGAAACTTTTAAAAATAATCTTTCCAGCAGATCCTCAAAAAGTTTTTTTTCATCTTCAGAAAAATCTGTCATTAATTTATTCATTTTTAAACTTAAAAATTGACCGATTTGCTCAATCTCAGAATACATTTGATCAGTCAGCCTGATGCTTACCGCACGACGGTCAACCTGGTTCTGACTCCTTTCAACAATCCCCTTCTGAACCAACAAGTCAATCATCCCCGATGCGGCTGCCGCACTGACATTAAGCCGTTGCGCTATTGACTTTAAAGTCAAGCCGCCGGGTTCTTTGTCGGTCATATGCATTATCGTCCTGAACACCCGGGATTGGCTGAACGTAAGATCTTTGAATAATTTCACCAACTCTGTTTTGTTCAATTCCTCTGCAGAGTCGCGTAAATAATCCGACATCACAAACAATTTTTTCCAGATATCGTTTGATAGGGCAGACATCCGCCTGACACCTCTTGGTTAATTAGTTAAGGAACATTAAATATAATCAATGCTTAAGTAAATTCAAGTGGAAACAATACGAGTTTAAGGATTTTTCTTAATTCTGAAAAGCTACCAACTGATCCGGCAAATTTTTATCGGGTTATGCTTTTAAACTTCGCGCGCGCATNATGNGCGNGCNAAGTTTAAGTGAAGACTTAATGCCGATTTTTGTGTTTATTACATATTGTCCAGCAACGCGGTGAAGTCGGCGACTGCTTCTTGCGGTGTCGCCGGGTATAGCGAGCCGCCGCCAATGGTCAACACCCCATCGAAGTTACGACAGCGCAAAATGGAGATGATCTCCTTGATCTCGGCGCGACCGCACGCCAGACGGGTAGAAATTCCGTCGCGGGTTCCATCATTGACATCAAGCTGAGCCATGTAATTGATGAAACGGTTGGCGTGATATGCGCTGAACGGCGCCATAACCGCTGGACAAATCCAGACGGACCACCGTACAAGACAACCTGAAAAAATCCTGAGGCGGTGTGTTCGCACCATCCCGGCCGTCGTCGGTTTCTGCGATATGACCCGGCAAATCAATGTAACTGGAGTTCATGGAACCTTGAGATAATCTGTAGATAACGCCGGTGTAGGAAGTGCGATCACTTTTGAGCGGTAGCAAGGTCTTTGAAACCTCGAAATCCTCTCTTTCGGCGGGATGATGCTGAATCGGACAACTGATGTCAATAATTGCCATAAAATATGCCTCAAAATAAACCTGAATTTTTAGAAAAAAATGCCCCATATAGTAACATTTGAATTTGACATTATCAAGTATATGCCGTCTTAGAAATTTAACGCCACATAAATAGAGGCGGCATGGCTCTGTATCGGTTTCCCGGAGTGCAAAAATTTCAAGAAATTTCCCGTTCTAAACTTTGCGCGCGCATAATGCGCGCGTAAAGTTCAGGAACACCTTTTGAAGCCTTTCTGCCTAATAGATTTCAAAATCAAATACCGGATCCATAACGAATGATCTGCCGGCACCAGTTGAATTGGAATTATGCGAGATTAGTGTATACTGGATTTTTTACAATGGGTAAATTATCTTCAGTTTATCACGGATTCAGGTGTATGCGTTATCCTTACCGGATTTTGATGCCGGCTAAAAATTAAATGGAGTCGATTATGGATAAGCTTCGTATCGGTGTAAGCAGTTGTCTGCTCGGGCACAAGGTGAGATATGACGGTCAGCACAAGCAGGATTCTTATATTACGGATATTCTGGGGCAGTATGCCGAATTTGTTCCGGTCTGCCCGGAAACAGAGTGCGGTCTGCCGGTTCCGCGCGAAGCAATGCATCTGACCGGCGATATTGATCGTCCTCGGCTGGTCACAATCCGCAGCGGCATTGACTTGACGGATAAAATGAAAAAGTGGGCGGCCGTCAAGCTGGATATGCTGGAAAAGGAAAAGCTTTGCGGCTTTATATTCAAAAGCAAATCGCCGAGTTCGGGTCGATACCATGTCAAAGTTTACCCCGCCAATGGAATCCCGGTAAAGCAAGGTACCGGTATTTTTGCCGCGGCATTGGTCGAACGTTTTCCACTGTTGCCGGTGGAAGAAGAAGGCCGACTGAATGACAGGGTGTTGCGTGAAAATTTCATAGACAAAATTATGGTCTTCGGACGTTGGCGCGAATATGAGGAACACGACGGCTCCATGCCAGGTTTGCTGGATTTTCACAGCCGTCACAAATATATGCTGATGGCGCATTCGCCGGAAAGCGTTACCGCGATTGGACAGATCGCCGCTTCCTACAACCGCAGAAACCTGAACGAAATCAGAACACGCTATCTGGAAGGACTGATGAAAACTCTTGACTATAAAGTTACTTCGAAGAAAAATCGGAATGTCATGATGCACCTCATGGGGTACTTTAAGAAAAATCTTTCTTCAGCTGAAAAGCTGGAACTGCTGGAACTTATGGACCATTATGTCGATGGCTTGCTGCCGCTGCTGGCGCCGCTTACTATGCTTCGTCACTACAGCCGCAAATATGATTGCGAATTTCTGCAGAATCAGTATTATCTCAACCCGTCGAGCGCGGAACTTAATCTGAAATATCACCTTTGATTCAAAACCTTTTCCCCGGATAAAAAGATGTGAAAGGGACGTTGTGCCAGTCTTTGCCGTAAGTCATTGATTATCAACACCTCAATTTTTGCTCTGCGGAAGCTGCGGTTCATTTTGCAATGCCGTCCCGGCAAAAATTTCGGTTTACTTATTTGTGATTATGGGTCAACATCTTAATCCAAACAGCAAACGACAGCAACTGCTGAAATAAAAACGAAGATGAATATATGCATAATGTCATCATCGGATTTATATTGCTTTGCATTCTTTTTATATTGAGAAAATCAGCGTTAACAATACCAACAAGAACAGAAGTTGAATCATGAAAGACGCAGGGTTTCACAGTCTTTGGATTGCCGGAATCATCTTTTCGATTGCCGGATTCGCAAACGGGTATCCGTTAATCGGTGGTGTCGCGCTGGCAATGCTTCTGATTCTTGTATTCGGCTGGCTCGACGCAAGACAAGTATAAAAAGTCTCAAACTGGAATAATACCCGAAATTTTGCGCACGTTTGATGTTTCAGCTGATGATAGATGAACCGTTGTGCCTGCGGAAGCCACTATAAACAGAAAAGTGCCGCTCAAATGAGTTCGAAAAAATCGGCGGTAAACTTCTGCATGCTGGTACGTGTTCCGACTTTTTCAGAAGAAAATACAATAATCGGTTTGGAAAGTTCGTCTTCAGATTTATATTAAAAGTCCTTTCAATACCCCGTGGTGTAATGGTAGCACAAGTGGTTTTGGTCCATTTAGTCTAGGTTCGACTCCTGGCGGGGTAGCCATTTTACCTGAATCCGTGATAAAATGAAGTGTAACTGTTGTTATCGCACTTAATTGATAATAAGTTATAATAACTTCGCCGACTCACCCATACGGATTCAGATTTACTGAATCTTCCGCGTTTTGACTTTTTCATCGCAATATTTGGCGATGGTTCTTCGATCGAGCCCGGCAAATTCTGCGGCAGCCTGATAACTAGCGAAGCGTCGGTATAAACTCCGGCAATAACACTGCATCAATTCCTGCATATTCATGTTACCAAAATTCATTTCCGCTTCGCTGCCTCGTCTGATGTTTGGAACATAGCGTCCCCGTATCAGCAGATTGCGAACACATTGTTCCAGTTCCCTGACGTTACCCGGCCAGTGATAATCCAGACCCGGACTGACCGCAATAATACGCATCGCCTCAGCGGTAAATACTGTAGATTCGGCGGCGCCTAGGATACGTGAAGCCAGAATGTTGACAAAACGTTCCAGTTCCGTCGGATCGCCGCCGGTCAGTTCGCGCAACGGAATGGTAGTAATAGTATCGGCGCACAGCCGGTAATAGAGATCTTCGCGGAAATTACCCGCCGCACATTCATTTACGAGATCGCGATTGGTGGCGGCGATAATTTTGCCGTTAAAAGTCCGTTGTCGATTATCGCCCATCGCCTGAAAATGACGGCTTTGCAGAACCCGGAGCAGTTTTACCTGCGTTTCCGGGTTGATTTCGCCGATTTCATCAAGAAATACACTGCCGCAAGGGGAGCACGATTCAAGATAACCTTTGCGATCTTCAAGCGCGCCGGTATATGCTCCTTTGCGGTGACCGAAAAGTTCGGATTCCAACATTGCTTGAGGCATGGCGGAAAGCTGCAACGGAATGAAACAGGTCGTGTAATCCGCGAGAAATTCCCGGGTTGAAGGGTCAAATGGAATGTACTGCGAATATGCCACCGCCTTGGCTACCAACTCCTTACCGGTTCCCGATTCCCCTTGAATCAATGTCGTAATCTGATTCATACGGTCAAACATCACCCGTTGCCAGCGATGGATGTCGCAGGTAAAAATTGATTGCCAGACCGTTGCGCGCAGTTCTCCTGCCGCAATGCTGCTGCCGATAATAAAGTCGAAAATATAATAAAACGCGCGGTGAATCTGAAAAAAAATGGCGAAAGTTTTTGCCGGTTCATATGCGCATTCCCCGGCGCGCCTGGTAAAGCCGAGAAAACGTCTGAAATCATTTTCAAAATCACGATAGCAATCGAAACGAATTGAATGCGGGGTTGCCATCATCTGTTCCACCATTGGAATGCGGTATTTTTCAAAAAGGTGGTAGATCATCACCGGTTCAATGACCGCGCAATCAGCGCGGCTGACCAAAACACCGTTCAATCGCGCGCTAAGCTGTTCGGCATGATATTCCGCCAGTCCGGCTATTTCGGAAATGTCTTCGCTCGTTGCGTTATGCATATTCCAGACATTGCCGGGACGCTTTTTTTTCAGGATAATTTCCTCAAGTTGCAGACGTTCCGGAGTAAACGGATTGGTGAAAATCAGATCGCCGAGCGCTTTCAATACCGGCAAGTCAGCAGCACCATAAATACTCATCTCTCAACCCTCCATAAAAATAACCGGCAAATCAATGTTTGTGAATATATGTGCATAATATGTATAATGCAAGTTCATTAAATGAACTTAACCTGAAAGAACGATTGTACGTCGTGATTTTATAAGCATCTGCGAATAAACTAGTTAGATAGTTTTATTAGAATTGGCATCATCTCTGCTTTTAAGATAAGCGCACAACAAACCATAGGAGGTGCAGAATGAAGAAACATCGAATTATCAGAATTTTGTCGGGTCTTGCCGCAAGCTTTGCGTTTGTGGGAGCAACTTTTGGAGCGGGAACCTTGACTCCGGTAGTTTCAGGGCAGAAGCCGGCTGAAATCCTCAGTCATCAGGTACAGGTTGTCATCAACAACGGTTTTGCAAAAACCGAAGTGATTCAGCGATTCCGCAATAATAATGCGGAAAAGATGGAAGCGCTGTACAGTTTTCCACTTCCGAAATCGGCAAGTCTGTCGGAGGTGACGGTTCAGCATGGAGAAGAACTGATCAACGGCGAAGTAGTTGAGCGCAAGACGGCAGACCGGATTTACGGCGAAGAGAAAGCCAAGGGCGCCAGCGCTGCCAAGGCCGAAAAAAACGGTTACGAGGATTTCACTTTTTCGATTGCCAATCTGGCGGCAGGCGAAGAGGCACAAATCCGCTTTGTCTATTACCAGCCATTGCCGGTGGATACCGGGGTCGTGAGCTACGTTTATCCGCTGGAAGAGGGTAATACGCGCGACGCAGTGGCGGAGAATTTCTGGCTTCGTAATTCCAAGGTGTCCGGCAAAACCACCGTCCAAATAGAGCTCAGATCGGCGTGGGCGCTGGAAAGCGTGCGCAGTCCCGGACAGAATCCGGTTGCCAGTACCATTGATCTGCCGAATGGCGTCGCCAAACTGGAATACGAACTCAAGGACGGGCTGGCCGGTGATTTTGTTTTTCATTATCAGTTGGTCGAATTGCCCGGACGCCTTGAAGTGATTCCGTATCGTGCGCCGGGAGCGAAAGAAGGCACATTCATGATGGTGTTGACGCCGGGCATTGATTTGAAGCCGATTGAACGCGGTGCGGACTATGTTTTTGTCCTGGACGTGTCAGGCAGCATGAACGGCCAAAAAATCCGGACTTTATGTGACGGAGTCGTGCAGGCCATCGGCAAAATGCAGCCGCATGACCGTTTCCGCATTGTCACATTTTCTTCAGACGCGGCGGAAATCACTCGCGGCTGGGTGCCAGCGGAACCGGAAAGCGTGCAGCATTGGAGTCAGAAAATTCAGCAGTTGCAAGCCGGCGGTGGAACGAATCTGTATGCTGGAATGAGCACCGCATTGAAGCGAGTCGATGCTGACCGGGTTACCAGTATTGTACTGGTTACCGACGCTGTTACTAATGTTGGTCAAATCACGCCGAAATCATTTCATGATCTACTGAAAGAAAAAGANGTCAGGGTTTTCGGATTTCTGATGGGCAACAGTGCCAACTGGCCGCTGATGCAGACGATTTGCGAGACTTCCGGCGGTTTTTATGCCGGAGTATCCAACAGCGACGATATCATCGGCAAAATCCTCCAAGCCAAAAGCAAAATCTGTTATGAAGCGCTTCATGATGCGAAAATTGAAATCAACGGGGTGAAAACTGCGGATTTGACTGGTCAGGCGTTTAAAAAGCTTTATCGTGGTCAACAAATGGTAGCTTTCGGACGCTATCTCGGAACCGGCAAGGCTGAAATAANNTTCNAAGCCAAATTGAGCGGACGTCAGGAAACATACCNTTGCCGGATTAATTTCCCCGAAACCGACACCGACAATCCGGAATTGGAACGTCTCTGGGCAATGGCGCGGATTGAACAGATCGAATATCTGACCGCAATCGGCAATGTGCCGGAAAGCGAAAAAGCACAGATGATCAGCGATTTAGGCGTTCAATACCAACTGGTTACTGATGAAACTTCCATGCTGGTGCTGACTGATGAAGCGTTCCGCACTCACGGTGTCAAACGACTTAACCAGGCGCGGGTGGCAGTGGAACATGCCGCACAGAGCGCGCGAGTCGCCGCGCCAATCAGAAATTATCGTGTTGATGTGCCGTCACCGCAAAATAACCGCCAACCCCACAGTCAGCCCGCGAATAATAATTCAATGTTCAGAAACAACGCTCCCCGATTGGGCGGCGGCGCGGTCAACTGGCCGCTGTTGGGAATTGCCCTGCTTCTGGCGGGCATTGCGGTTACCAGAACTGCGTTCAAAAAAGAAGTCTGACAAAAATAAAAATCCATTCACGTGCGAAACATTCGCGCGTGAATGACTTAAAAAAGAGAGGGCTGGAATCATGAACGATAAAATCAAAAACATCATAAAAGCGGCGGCGGTGCCATCCGGAATAACCGCAATCATGCTGACGTTGATGTTTTTTCCGGCGTTTTCGACCGCTTTGGAATTACGTCTTGATCGGGTATTTTATCTGCCATCATGGCTGACCTGTCATCTGGTCCATTATTCGTGGCGGCATTTCGCTTTTGATGCGGCGGTATTTCAGATCTTGGGAACTGTCGTGGTGTTGCAGGGCGGAATGCGGCGACTGTTGGCGGTCTGTGCTGCGGCATTATTGGCGGTGCCGTTGGCGGTGCCGCTGCTGTCTCCAGAACTGACGGCATATCGCGGAGTTTCTGGAATTGATACCGCGCTGGTGGCTGCGGCAGCCGTTCATCTCCTTAAAGACCGCGTTCTGCCGGTGCGTATGGCAGCTGTTGCCGTACTGGCTGGAATATTATTAAAATCATGTTTTGAATATCAAAGCGGACTGTGTCTTTTTGCCGGAGTCGATATCTTCGAACCGGTTGCATCAGCGCATGTCGCAGGTATGTTATCCGGCGGTGCAGCTACGGCGGCCGCAATCATCAAATTAAAAACAAAGGTGTTGCAATGAGCAGAAAAAACTACAAATTTATGGAATGGCTGCTTAATGAACTTCCGGTATTGCGGGAAAAATCAGTACTGGAACAAGAAGCGTCCGAACGTCTCGACGTATATTATCGTAAACAGTTGGCGGAAGCGCCGTCGCCGCAAAAATATCTCAGCGGAGTGCTTTCCGCTTTCGGTGCTTTGCTGATCGGGCTTGGACTGGTTCTGCTGGTCGCGTTCAACTGGGATATGTTACCGAAAATATGGCGGCTCGGCATTGCCTTTTTGCCGTTACTGGCGGCGGCGGGGTTCGGCATTTTTACTATTGCCAAAGACAAAGACCATCGTTGGCGCGAAGCTTCAGCGGTAATCAGTATGGCCGGTGTCGTCACTTTGACCTCGCTGGTATCGCAGATTTACCATCTTGACGGCACATTGGAAAGCTTTATGCGCCTGATTCTGCTGGTTACGCTGCCACTGCTTTACATTTTCAGGAGTTACGCTTATGCAATTATGTATTGTATCGGAATATTTTTTCTAGCCAGAAGCGATAATCAGTGGCTTAATTTCGCGTATTTTATGGTACCGTTGCCTTTTTTGATTTGGAATCTGCGTCCCGGTACTTCAAACTATCAATCGGCATTTGCACGCTGGCTGATGCTACCGTTGAGTTTATTTCTGATCATTTTGATGAAAAAACAAAGCGACGCGATATTCGGGCTGGCGGCATTTTCCGCGATGTTTTATAGCGGCGGGATGTTTTTCCGTGAACGCGGCGTCAGCGGTTTGCGCAATCCATGGTTGTTTGGCGGCTGGCTTGGTATTACGTTGCTGTTGCTGTTTGGCTGGGGTGCCAGAAGCGGAATCAGCGATTCGTATTTTGTAGCGGTCGCGGTTGGCATTTCACTGTTGATAAGCATTGTATTCGCTTGTATTCCCCGGAACGTAGAGAAAATTTCCGGTGTTATTGCCATGGTTTTATTTATGGTCTGTGCAGCAACAATATCAGAAAAGCAGCTTATCAGTTGGTTTTGCCATGGTATTCTTCTGGCGCTCGGAACAGCGAACATCATTCAGGGAGTCCGGCGGCGGCGGATTATTTCGTTCAATGCCGGTATGTTGCAGGTGGCATTGCTGGCTTACGTACGCTTCTTTTCCGATGACTTCGATTTGTTTTGGCGCGCGATTGGCTTCATGACTATCGGGGTCGCCTTTGTGGTGGCCAACATCATACTCAGCCGCAAAATCAGAAATTATAACGAAGAAGAGGTGTCCAAATGAAAACAATCAGACTTATCGCTTTTATTCTGACTATAATTGCCGGCATGGCATATCCGATTTTTAAAATTATCAGAATTGAATATCCGGCGCATGAACCGGTGGTTTACCGTTTTCGCTCCGGCGCGGTTGATCCTTATGATCCGTTCCGCGGCCGCTATGTCACGCTCCGNCCATTGCCGGACCGGATTCCGGATGACGGAGCAATATACCCTTATAACGCAAGACTTTACGCCTCGATCGGCAACGACTCCGACGGCTTGGCTACGGTGCAAAAACTTTCTACAGTCCAGCCTGAAAACGGCGATTTCATAATTGTTAAGTACCGCAATAAAAGGGTTGACTGGGAAAATCGGGAAAACGCCGATAAAAACAAAAAATACCACTTCTTCAACTTGCCGTTCTCGCGTTATTATCTCAACGAAAAACTCGCGCCCGAAGCGGAAAAAGCTGTTGCTGATGTTACGCGTGCCGATACTTCAGATTGTATTTTGAAGGTAAAAGTCTATGACGACGGTCATGCCATCATTGATGAGTTGGAAATCAAAGGGATACCGCTTCTGGAATACTTGAAAAATCGCAGAAAATGAACTTCTAAACTTCCCGCGCGCATTATGCGCGCGTGAAGTTTAAATACGTCAGTTACGTTTTTTCCCGAAGACATATAGACGATGAAAGGCAGTCGGATCATGGTGCGCCGGCTGTTTTTCTATTTTGATCAAAGCGATGATCTGACCGCAGATATAGTTCGATGTCCGATCCTCAAGTAGCATCGGATGATTGTTGAAAGAATGGAAGTATTTAATAATCAAAAACATACCATAAATTTATAGTTTCAGCTTCTTTTTACAGGGGAAAAAACATTGCAGTAATAACAGCACTCCATAAACTACATTAATTTTATGATTTAGTTTTGTATTTTCTGTTAATGTTCATATATTTATTACCAAGCGTTTATAATCTATACAAGCTGTTTTTTAGATAACCAATTGGAGGATTTCAAAATGAGAGTTGGGACAACTGCTATTCTGGCCGGAAGTACTTTATCATTGTTGTTCGCTGGATGTCAAAATCACAATATGCTCAACACCCGAGGATATATTCCTGCTCCGGAGAGTGAATATACCGCGCCGTCGACTCCGCCGGCACAATCTCCGGGCCTGGTTGTTGAAACCATTCCGGTAAAACCGAAACCAAGTTTTGAGCAGGAGCAAAAACCTGTTCAATACCAGCCGACTGAAATCATAACTAAACAACCCGCGCGTCCGGTAATTTCTTCTCCAGAGAAATATACAGTTAAAAAGAATGATTCGTTGAGCAAAATCGGTCGTCAATATGGTGTTGGCGCAGCAACTTTAGCCGCTTACAATAAAATTGACATCAACAAACCGATTCATATTGGACAGGTTATCTTAATTCCGCCTCCGGGAACGGAAGTTGATATCAGCAATGTAAAATTGAAGCAGATTACCAAGCCGAAAGTCACAAACACAACCCAAGCCACGAGCAGCAAAACTGCCGAACTTTCCAATGGGTATTACATTGTGAAGCGCGGCGATTCAGTTTCGCGTATTGCTNCTCGCTTTAAGATTAAGCGTGCCGATCTTATGGCTGCAAACAACATTAATGAACGCAGTATCCTTAAAATCGGACAGAAAATGGTTATTCCCGGCAAAACTTCTGCCATTGTTGAAAAGTCGGCAGTCACAAAAACACCGGCCGCTACTGCTCCAGTAAGCCCCGCTGCTGAAAGCGTCGTCCCTGCAGCCAATGGTTCTGTTGATGATATCCTCAGCGATGTTAAAGACCCTATATCAAATATACCAAGCGTACCGACACTGCCGAGTGAAAATACTAACACCAATATACCGTCAGAAAAAACACCTACTGCAAACATTACGGCTCCAGCCGATACTTCTGTTCCGGCAGTGCCCCCGGTAGATTCAAACAAGCGTTCTTCAATCGAAGTCACCACCGATACGACGCTGGCGCAAATAGCTGCGCAATACGGGGTTAATCTGGATGCGCTGAAAAAAGCCAACCCTGACATTAAAGACGGACAAATCATCAGAGCCGGAAGAATTGTTTTTCTTCCTGAGCTTTAATCATTTGTAACATTTATTGCGGACTGGAAAGATTAATTTCCAGTCCTTTTTTTTGATATTAATGATATTATGATTGATGATCTTGGTATAATTTTTGCCGCCGGCGGCTCCGGACAACGCTACCAGAAAGGCAATAAGTTGTTTGAGCCGATAGACAGCGAACCGCTGTTTATACGCTCAATACGCAATTTCAGTCCACTGTGTCATCCTGAAAATGCGGTTCTTGTAACTGCTGAAATGTTCGAACCTGAATTTCGTGATTATCTGCAAAAGTTTCTACCGGAATATCCGTTGAAAATTATCCGGGGCGGAACTGAACGAGCTAACTCCGTGCAGAACGGTCTGGCAGCACTGCACAAAGATGTTAAATTTGTGGCAATTCACGATTCCGCCCGCCCCCTGACAGAACCGTCTTTACTTCTCGAGTGCCTCAAGATTGCACGGCGCTACGGCGGTGCGGTGCCCGGAAAACCCGTTTCGGACACGCTGAAAAAAGTTGACGAGTCCGGAATGATTGTCGCTACGGTTCCCCGAGAACAGTTCTGGCATGTTGAGACTCCACAGGTTTTCAATCGGAAACAGCTGGAAGACGCCTATCANAAATCTGTGGTTGATGAATTGNTTTTCACTGATGACGCTGCTGTCATGGAATATGCCGGATATCAGGTAAAAATGGTTTTCAACCATGCCTTGAATCATAAAATTACCTGGCAAACCGATCTGACCGGAATTCAAAACATTGTCAGAAGTCAGAAGCACACCGCCAACTGATTCGACAATTAAATTGCATACGGCCCATTTGCAGTTTATATTTTGACTAAATAAACTTCTAAAACAGGAAAAATACAACCAAAGAAAGAGTCAGTCTCTTGACTTTTTCATAATAGGTGAAAATATGGCGCTTAATCAATCTCCTCCGGTAATGATACTTTGCGGCGGCAAAGGAACACGTCTGCGCGATGTTACAGAGTTGCTGCCCAAGCCGATGGTACCGATCGGCAAACAACCGATCATCTGGCATATCATGCGTAGCTATGCGTCTTTCGGAATAACTCGTTTTATTCTTTGTCTGGGCTATAAACGTGAAGAATTCATTGATTATTTTCTGAATTATCATGCAAGATCAACCGATATAACAGTAAAACTCGGGCGTAATCGCAGTATTGTTTATCATGATATATCAGGTGAAGATGATTGGGAAGTAACTCTGGCCGATACCGGACAGGAAACCATGACCGCGGGAAGAATTCGCCTCGCTGCGCGTTATCTAAATGCTGATGATCGATATTTTCACCTTACTTACGGAGATGCCGTAGCCGATATCGATGTCGATAAACTGATGGAAACTCATCTCAAACAGCAAAAATTGCTCACGCTGTCTGCGGTAAATCCGTCAGGACGCTTCGGTGAGATGACTATAGAAAAAGGGATCGTAAAAGGATTTTCAGAGAAACCGGCGATTTGTGAACGCCACATTAACGGCGGTTTTATGGTTATGGAAAAAGCGTTTATCGATAAATATATTCCCAAAGAACGCGATATGTTTCTGGAATCAGAACCCATTGCCAAGGCTACTGCCGATGACGAAGCGGCGGCGTATTTTCACCATGGATTTTGGCAATGCATGGATACTCCGCGTGAGCATCAGCTTCTTAACGAACTCTGGGATTCCGGCAAGGCTCCCTGGACCAAATGGTGGAATCGCAATGTTTAACAATGTTTACGCGGGACGACGGGTGCTTATAACCGGCCATACCGGATTCAAGGGGTCGTGGCTGGCTTGCTGGATGCAAAAACTCGGTGCTGACCTTCTCGGATATGCGCTGAATCCGTCGACCAGCCCGTCACATTTTGATTTGCTGAAACCATCAATAAAATCGGTTTTCGGCGATATTCGCGATACCGAAATGCTGATCCGCACGGTCAAAGAATTTCGGCCGGAGATAGTTTTTCATCTGGCAGCTCAACCGCTGGTACGACAATCGTATCAGATTCCGGCAGAAACCTTTGCCGTCAACGTTATGGGGACAGTAAATGTTTTGGAAGCATGCCGTCAATGCTCAGACATTCGGGCAGCCGTAATGGTGACCAGCGATAAATGTTATGAAAACCGGGAACGACATGACCCCTATCGCGAAACTGATCCGCTTGGCGGCTTTGATCCCTACAGTGCATCCAAAGGTTGCGCCGAGTTAGTGACGGCTTCTTACCGGAATTCCTTTTTCCCTGCTTCAAAATATAATTTTGACCATCAGATGCTGTTGGCATCTGCCCGTGCCGGNAATGTCATCGGCGGCGGCGACTGGGCTACCGACCGTCTGGTCCCGGACCTGATGCGCGCGGCGGCTTCCGGAACAACGGAAAAAATCCGCAACCCGTTAGCGATAAGACCATGGCAACATGTACTTGAACCGCTAAGCGGCTATCTGCTACTAGGGGAAAAACTTTTGGAAGGTTATATTCGTGCCGCTTCCGCATGGAATTTCGGACCACAGAGTGCAGACCACGTTACTGTTGAAGAAACCGCTACGGCCCTGGCACAAAACTGGAACGCGGTAAAGTTTACCGTCGAACCTCCTCCCTCTGCTCTGCATGAAGCTGGGATTCTCAAACTTGACTGTTCTAAAGCTGCCGAGCAACTTAATTGGCATGGAGTATGGAATCATCAAAAAGCCATTGAAAAGACTTCGGCCTGGTACCGCCGTTACTATGAGAATGGATTGCTTAATACTGACGACGACCTTGAAGCCTATCTCCATGACGCTAACCGTTCCAACCTGGACTGGATACGCTGATTTATCGTGTTTAAAGTCTTTTGAAAGCAACCCTTTCTACTTCAATTGATATTTTAACTCTGATCAAGGTTGTTAATCAAGCATAAAGCAGTATTTTAAAGTTTCAATTGAGCAGAAAAAAAATTGAATTAAGAGTACAAATGGAAGAGCCTGGTTTCGTATCCCNAAAAATGATTTGGGGGATAATCATCGTATTTCTCCTGATCTATATAGCCCCGCTCGGAGTGCGTCCGATGTTAACACCGGACGAGTTCCGTTACGGTGAAATTCCTCGAGAAATGATTGCGTCCGGAGATTGGATTGTCCCCAAGTTAAATGGTTTTCGTTATTTTGAAAAACCGATATTCGGCTATTGGCTTAATGCGGTTTCAATTTTAATTTTTGGCGAAAATGCTTTCGGCGTTCGTCTGCCAGTGGCCATCTGTACCGGATTGACCGCTTGGCTAATCTGGTTCATGGTTAGGCAAATTCGTCATGATGAACAACTTGCGTTGCTTTCAGCTGCGGTTTTTCTTACTTCCGGCTTAGTTTTTGGAGTGGGAACATTTGCTGTACTGGATGCTCAGGTAAATTTATTTATTACCGCGTCAATGGTATTTTTTCTGAAAGCGTCAGAGATCAGGAAATTCAATACTCCCCAAATATTATGGCTGATACTCTTTGGCATCAGTTGCGGATTGGCTTTTTTAACCAAAGGTTTTCTGTCTTTTGTGGTTCCCGGATTGGCTATTTTCAGCTATCTGGCATGGCAAAAGCGCTGGAGGGAAATCTTTATTTTGCCGTGGATTCCATTAGCCGCCGCAATTCTGGTCATATTGCCATGGGCAATTGCTGTTCATCTGAAGGAGCCTGACTACTGGCGATATTTTATTGTGGTTGAACATTGGGAACGGTTTCTCGGCAAGAACGATTCCCAGCATCCCGAACCGTTTTGGTTTTATATTCCGATATTCCTGGCCGGGAGTCTGCCCTGGGCTCTGATGTTGCCTGCGGCTTTTTATTTATGTCGAAAAAAATTGGTGGAGATTTTTCGCGATCGTCTGTTCCTTTTTTCTTTTTGCAGCGTCGTGTTCCCATTCCTATTCTTTTCGGCTTGCAGCGGTAAACTTGGAACTTATGTGCTACCGTGTTTTCCCGGCTGGTCAATACTTACGGCATGGTTATTGCTGGAAATGCTCAAGAATCCCAACGGCGAACGTTATTGCAATATCCACAACCGGATACTGGCGGCATTGCTGATTGTCGGAGCACTGGGATTTGTCACTTTTCAACTGCTGGCAGAGTCCGGCTTTTTTCGCGGAGTTTATGATTATTCGGAAAAAGCGATCTGGCTTACGGCGGTAGCGGGCGGACTGATTTCTGCATTATTCCTGGTATTTTCGGTTAATTCGAAAACTATTTCGCAGCGTCTTTCGTGGATATTCCTGTTTGCGGCATTGCCGCTCGCGATGTCCATGCTGGCGGCGCCAGGTCGTTTTTTTGAGGGAAAAGCGCAGGGTGTTGTGCTTGAAAAATATACCGATGCAATTCCAAAGGACGCAATTGTTGTTTCACATCCGAACATGGTTCATGCGGCATGTTGGGTTTTCAAGCGTAATGATATTATCTTGTATGGTTCATCCAATGAAATGCGTTACGGACTCGAATATCCCGACTCCAGGCATCGTTTAATTAATGACACAGAATTACATAAACTTATTAAAAACACACCGGAAGGCAAGCTGGTTTTCATGATGCGGGGCGATTTCCGTGAAAGAATACCGGCGGCACCTTACGAAATCTACAAACACAATCTTATGATTGCAAGGTATTAAATAAATGAGTAAAATTCGCTTTTTCATGAAGTTTTTATCCAGTCCCAATACCATAGGTGCGATATGGCCAAGTTCTCCTGGATTGTGTCGGGCAATGATTTCCGGCATAAACATTGAACAGCTTGATTCGGTGATCGAACTTGGTGGCGGCACCGGAGTAATCACCAGATGTATCGCCGATTCTGTAATGCCCAATGCCGCAGTAATTTCAATTGAACTGGACGCCCGGCTGGCTGCCGATATTCAACGTAATCTTCCAAGAATCACGGTCGTCAATGACAGTGCAATCAATTTGCGCCAAATTTTGGATAACTACAATCTCAAAAACGCCAGCGCTATTGTTTCCGGATTACCCTGGGCGATTTTTCCGGACAAACTGCAAACCGATATTTTAGACGCTATTATGCAAAATCTGGCACCGGACGGATTTTTCACCACTTTCGCTTATGTACAGGGAACATATCTTCCTGCCGGTCGACGTTTTCGCAAATATTTGCATCAACGCTTCAACTCAGTTGAAACGTCGCCAGTTATCTGGCGGAATTTGCCTCCGGCTTTTGTTTATCGCTGCAGCAAGGTCAAATTATAATTTGACCTGAAGCTGCATCGCTTTCGCTTATGAGTGATCATTACTCTATTTCAATGTATTTTTTTTGACACTGTGACAAAGTGACGAAAAAATCGTCACATTCAGAAAAATGACAAATAAAAATTTCGCATCATTCCACAGTAACACTTTTCGCCAAGTTCCGGGGTTGGTCAATTTCACATCCACGTTCTTTTGCAACATAATACGCAAAAAGCTGAAGAGCCACAGCAGTGACAACCGGAGCAATAAATTGAGAACAAGCCGGAATAGTGATGATATCGCTTACCAGATCCTTGAAAGACTCGTCGCCAGCTGTAACTGTAGCGATAACTGGCGAACAACGCGCGCGGCATTCCTGAATATTGCTGATCATTTTTTCTTTCCCCGGCAAATCATTGGCCAAAGCGACGACCGGGACGTTTTCTTCAAGTAAGGCAATAGGACCGTGTTTCAGCTCTGCGGCATGATAGCCTTCGGCATGAATATAACTGATTTCTTTAAGCTTCAGTGCGCCCTCAAGCGCAACCGGATAAAGATAGCCTCGTCCGATATAGAAAAAATCTTCAGCTTCAGCATATTTTTTGGCAACAGCTTCAATTCCACTTCTTTGATCAAGTACTTTTTTAGTTAATTCAGGAATGGTTTCAATCTCCGCAATCAAGCCTAACGCATTTTGATATGACATCCGCCGGTTTCTTCCGAACAGCATCGCCAACATCAAAAGAACTGTCACTTGGCAAGTAAAAGCTTTTGTTGAAGCGACACCGATTTCGGGTCCTGCATGAAGATATATGCAATGCTCTGATTCTCTAGCAATAGTCGAACCTACAACATTACAGATCGCGGTAACAATAGCGCCTTTATTGGCAGCTTCACGGACTGCAGCTAATGTATCAGCAGTTTCGCCAGACTGACTAACCGGCAAAACCATTGTATCCGGTTGAATAATCGGATTTCGATAACGAAACTCTGCTGCCTGCTCGACATCTACCGGAATTGAAGCCAAATCTTCAAAAAAGTAACGTCCTACCATTCCGGCATGCATGCTGGTACCGCAGGCAGCAATCACAATACGGTTGATTTTCGATAGTTCGTAAGGCGAAAGGTTTAATGCATTAAAATGTGCATTTCCAGATCGTAAATCTAGTCTGCCGCGAATCGAATTGCCGACCGCTTCAGGTTGTTCGCAGATTTCCTTAAGCATAAAATGCTCGAATCCGCTTTTTTCAACGGCTCCCGGCTCCCAGTCAATTTTAGAAATATCACGATTGACCGCGATATTATCGAGGTTACGGATTTCTACTCCACTACTGGTCACCTGAGCGACATCATGATCATTCAAATAGATGACTCGCCTGGTGAAAGCAACCAGCGCAGCGGCATCACTCGCAATAAAAGATTCGCCTTCTCCGAGTCCGATCAGTAAAGGACTGCCGTGACGAGCAGCGATAATGGTGCCTGGAGATTCCAATGAAATTACCGCCAAACCATAAGTTCCATTAACTTTTTTTAAAGCGGTTGCAACAGCTTCAAGCAAATTTCCATTATAACACTCGCTGATAAGATGGACTAAAACCTCACTGTCGGTTTCGGATTTAAAAACAATTCCCTTTTCCTGAAGCTGCGTTTTAAGACTTTGGTAGTTTTCTATTATTCCATTATGAACAATCGCAAACCTATGTTTAGCATCAAGATGCGGATGAGCATTAATTTCCGAAGGAAAACCGTGAGTAGCCCACCTGGTATGAGCGATTCCTGTTCCGTTTTTTAATTCCAGTCCAACCGTATCGCTCGCTTTTTTTTCAAGGTTAATAACTTTGCCAATATTTTTTATTTCAATTATTTTTCCATCATTCAAAAGCGCCATTCCAGATGAATCATACCCCCGATATTCAAGTCTTTTAAGCCCATCTAAAAGCGTTTCCGGCACACTGCGCAACCCAACATAGCCTACAATCCCACACATCCTTTTTACCCCGTAAATAATTATTTATCGTCAATCACAAATCTAGTAAAAATAAAATAGCATTATTTCTGAGTTTATACCAGTTTTTCATTAATCATAAAAAACAGTATAATGTATAAAATTATGGTATCCTCTTTATTATTATGCCGTTTCTGTCCTTTAGCTGAATCGCGGAGTGTAATTTTGCGTTTTTTATAGCAACCTTTCCCAATCTGTTACACGCAATTAGACTATTTGTCCAATTTAATTATATCATTACCGTTTTGTGATCATTCTTAGAGCATTTGGAATAAGTGACGGAATATCGTCACTTATCATTCCACAGCCCTTATCACTTAATTCGCCAACCAAACCATGAATGAAAACAGCAGCAGTTATAGCGTCAAAATAATCGTCTATTTTATTTAAGTATGAAGCAATTATACCAGACAGGCAATCGCCAGAACCAGCCGTGGCAAGATTAGAGTTTCCAGAACAGTTAATCCGATACCTCGCATCCGGTGATGCGACGACTGATCTGAAGCCTTTTAATACAATGAAAGCCCCCGTCACTTCCGCAATTTTTACTGCTTGAATATGACGATCAGATTTCAAGTATTTTGTTAATCCGAAGCCCTTTAGAAGTCTTTCCATTTCACCTTGATGAGGCGTTAAAACGCGGACTCCGTTATTTTTATAAATACGACGACTATTACTGATTATATTCAAAGCTCCAGCATCAATAACTACAGGTTTATCAATACTTAACAGATTTTCTACAAAGTCGTCATTTCTCCAGTGATCACTCATTCCAGGGCCAATAACAATACTGTCACTATCGTCAATAAATCGTCTTACTTGCTTGTCATTAAGATTAAAAAAACCTTCTTTATTATCTGAAAAATAGACTATCAGTGATGCCGGATAATTGGAAAAACGGTGATTAGCGGTTACCACCCGACAAATACCACATCCCGATCGAAGTGCCGACATTGACGACAGTATCGGAGCACCGCCATAAAGCGCTGAACCACCAATTACCAATACGGAACCTCTACTATTTTTATGGCTATTATAAGCAACCTTTTTAAAAAATTTACAAACATCATCAGAAAAGACTGTATCTAATAAAGATTCGTAATTATCGCTGTCGATACCGATATCGACACAACGTAAAATTCCACAATGTGAAGGTCCGTCATTTTTAAAAAAACCGATCTTTGGATACCCTATTGTGACGGTTAAATCAGCAATAACTGACGGTGAGGCCGCCACTCCATTGTCACCATTTAAGCCAGAAGGAATATCAATGGATACAACCGGAACTCCGGATTCGTTAATTTTCATTATGACATCTTGATAAGATTTTTTAATCTTACCCTTAAAACCTGTCCCTAACAGACAATCGATAACCATATCTCCGCGATTTATTATCAATTCCGATATCGGC
>JGI24712J26585_10000907_pt1 | contig 25526 bp, 11 predicted proteins | sample BioPla3DNA2_FD_26585 | JGI IMG/M metagenome (IMG submission 26585)
GCTTTTATAATTTTAGTATTAATGGGCAATTTAACAACTATGAAAATATTAGCAGAAAATGGTGTAGCTGTTTTTTGTAGAGACATTATAAAGGATTATAAGTTATTAACCCATGTTAATAAAGAGGGTATAGGTTGGTTACATATTCCTGATGTTTGTTATACACCAATAATGAAGTATTCAGGTGGAAAATATAAAGAGAATAACTTTTTACAGAAGCCTAATATGTATGGTGAAATATATGTCACAGAGGGTGAAAGTGCAAGTATGTTAAAGAATATAGCATTAGAATCTGATAATGACATAAGTGATTTAACTATTATACGAGGTTCAGCTAAGGGTAGTGCAACGGACTTAAGACATGCAAATTTTTCTATTTTACGCAAGTGTAGTGGTTTACTTAAGGAACAAAAAGTGATAGAATTATGTGATAAGGGTAGAATAAGAAAATTTGATATTATAGCTGTATTAGATATGACATTAGGTGAGAAACATGAGTTTCAATATACAAGCCGTGATAAGTTCTTAAATAGTCTATTAGATAGAGCTAAAATTAAAACTATTAGTGAAATAAGTAATAATAACCATGTAGTATTATTACAATGCAAAACTGAAATAGATACGCTAATGATAGTATTATTAGAAAGAAAAGAGGGGTGTTAATTTTTATGAATAACAAGAGAGCAAAAGTGTTCACAAGAGCAATATGTCTTGTTTTAGCAACATTGATGATATTAGGCACATTTGGTACATTAGTATTTGGTGCTGATATAAAATATGTTGATGACAAGGGTAAAACAGTAAAGTTGAATGACTTTAGAGATACTGCGGGGCATTGGGCACATGACACAATATTAAAGTGGGCTGATTATGAAATGATAGTAGGTTATCAGGGTAATTTCATGCCTAATGAACCTATGAAAAGAGGGGATGTAGCAGTAGTATTAGATAGAATGATGGGCTTAACTACTATGTCCTATAATTATTTTAATGATTTGCCAAATGATGCCTATTATAGAGACCCAATGTTAAGATGTGTAGCAGCAGGTTATTTTTCAGGTACAAGTGCAAATACTGTAAATCCTTTGGGTAATACAACAAGAGAAGAAATGGCAGTAATCTTATGTAGAGTATTCCAAATAGATACAAGTAATACAGGAAAGACAAAGTTTGTAGATGATAATGAAATAGCTTCTTGGGCAAGACCAAGTATTTATGCTTTAAGTAAATTAGGGTATATGAATGGTGATGGTTATAGAGTAAATCCAAAAGCTAATATCACAAGAGCAGAAATTATTCAGTTGTTTGATAATATAGCAGAGGTATTTATACCAAAGAAAGATACAACAAGGCAAGGTTCAACTTTCTCTATTGATTCAAGAAGAAATCTTGTGGCTGCAAGAAATATAGATTTGAATAGGTCTTCAATAGGTAGAGATTTAATATCTACTCAGAGTGTTAAAACATTGAATTTAAGATATACAAATGTTTTAGGTAGATTGATTGTGTTAGGTTCAACAAATGTAACATTTAGTAATTCAGATGTTAGTAGAGTAGAAGTATATAATAAATCAACCTTAAATGGTATAACAAATACAATAGATGAGGTTTATATTGCTGAATATGGAACAGAGAGTACATTAGATGCAATTCCAGAGNGTTTAATATTAGAGCCAGGTGTTAGAGTAAAAATTGCAGGTACAATGTATGAGAATACAACTACAAGAACAAAGACATATTATGGTTTAGATATAAAAGCGGATATTGCAGCAGAGCAAGGTTATGTAATAGGTGGTCCAAAAATCAGTGGTATAAAAGTATCACAGACATTTGATAATACTGTAATATTTAATAGTATTAAGATACAATTAGGTGAGTCAAAAATAAGTGAAGTAGGGGTAATATACTCTAATAGTTCATTAGTAACACCTACTTTATCGAATTATGACAGAAAAATAAAATACACAAGTTATTATACTGATAATTTAGAGCTAAATATTGGTACAATATCAGGTGAAAGAACATATAGAGTTTATGCTATTGATAGTAATGGTTTAATTAGTTATAGTTCTCCAGTAACATTGAAGGCATATTCTTATAATATTGATTTAGAAATCTTTGATGTTAATTATCCTCAAACTATCAGAGCAGAGGTATTATTCTCAGGTACTAACATTCCAGAAATTTCAAGTGTGAAAGTGTCACATAATACAACTTCTTTATATGCAGAAGATATAAATGTAGTAAATATGTCACAAGCCAATGTTGAAAAACAAGACATAGATAAGTATGGTAAGAATGTTATTAGATATGTAGGTGAAGTAAAATCTGCAACTGAAGTAGATAAAACAACAGGTGAGAGAGTATATATTCCACCAACAGAGTTTGGCTATATCATAACATTTAAGGAGGGTTCTGTTGTAAAGAAATTCCCTGTACTTACAAATGCAGTACCAGATGGTATAGCACCAGTAGATACATTAACAACAGGAAATGCAAGATTTACAACAAATAATAAGTTAGAAGTAACGAATAACTTTATCAGAACAAGACACGTAAGTATTCAAGAAGCAGGTATAATTTATAGAGAAGTTCCAACAGGTACAACTATTAGAGAGCCAGAAGTAGGTGGTTCAGGTTGGAAAACACAAAGTAGTTATGTAAATGTAGGACTAAAAGATACAGCGTCATTCAATGCAACTTTACCTATATCTTCAACAACAGGTGAAACTCATTTTGCAGCTTATATTAAGACAGCTAATGGTTATTTCTATGGTGAAGTGAAGAAAGTTCAGAATAATTGGGTAGGTGCAGAAAAAGGTCCGAAAATAACAGGAACACCAGAAGTTCTTATATTAGATGAAAATACAGCAGTTGTAAAAATTCCTGTATCATTAAATAGAACTTTGGATTTAAATAAATATGGTAGTATTGTTAGCTTTACAGAGTCAGGTGGTAGAGAAGTTACTTTCTATGACGGTATGAGCTTAACTCAAGGTAATGTCTATGTGTCTGTTAATAAATCATATATTGTTTTAACATTTGATAAATTATCAGCAAATAAGACTTATGATGTGGTATTACAGTTATTTGATACAGTAGGTGATGCTTCAAATGCTTTATCATTTAACATTGATACATCAAAGATGATAAATATATCATTAACAAATAGAGTAGAAACAACTTCTAAATTGACATTTGATATAAACATATCAGGTTTTTCAAATTATAATAGCATATTTGCTACAAAAAATGTAGAAGTGCTAAACGTAGATAGTTCTGCATCTATTGATACCTCTACTTATCCTTGGAAATTAGTAATTAGAAATGCTCCAGAGGGTAGATTTAATGTAGTAGCTGAATTTACTTATTATATTTCAAGAAGTATAGGTGATATTAAATCTGTTACTTTTGAAAGAATATTAAGTGTTCAAAACTAATAAACTCGGCTATTGAAAATCATTAAAGGGGACATGAATAAAGTGTATGGACAGAAATTCATACACTTTATTCTATATTAATATTGAGAATGTCGATAATAGAGGTGTGAAAATGCGAAATAGGGGTAGAAAATGTAGGATAAGAGTTACAGATTCTATAAATGAGAAGTTGGATGCTATACAAACAAGTAGTTCATCTGATGTATATACACCTAAACAGGATGTAAGTAATAACTTTTTAAGCCTTGTTGGGGAGGAAGCTTATTTTGGAGTTACAGAGGAAGAAAAGAAAAGAAATGAGAAAGCCGAGAAACGAAGTATAATGAAAAGAAAAGTTTTTAATACCTTTATTTTTTTGGCGGTTTTGATAGGTTTTATTATTTTTATAAGTGTATTAGTAAAAATATATACATAGGGAGGTTGAGAGAATTATGAAATCTTTTAATAGAATATTATCTTGCTTGTTATTAATAGCTATGTTGTTTACCATACTCCCTGTGGATGGTTTTATTGTAAATGCAGACAGTGCGATAACACAAGGTAATACAGGAACATTAGCAAATGGTGGTACAAGTAATCCTAATGGTGGTGTAGTTACTGGTTATGGAACTTATAGGGCAACATTTAGGGTAACTATAAGTAGAGATAAAACTCTTTATAATAATGGTACACCAGAAGCCAAAAATACTATGATTGAGGCTTATAAATATAAGTATCCATTTATAGATACATATACAGAGTCTTTATTATTTCAACCATATGATATTTATATGGGTAGTAATGCAGGTTCAGGGTATTATGAACCTTCTTCTAAACAATTTTTTTGGAGTACAGCGGGTGCAAAGCATGATATTATAGTTAAATTGCAATCGCCATCAGGAAGTGGTTCAGGACTTAATAAATTTAAGACTGAACTTTTAAAAGATGGGTTTGGTACAGATACAAAATCAATAACAGAATTAGCAGAAGGTAAATGGCAAACTTATGTTGATAGAATATCTTATTCTGATGCATTACGTATGTGGAATTATATTCTTGGTCCAGATGGTGGAACATATCATATAGATGAAAGAATAGTAGAACTTGTTTCCTTAAAAGTAAAAAATGTACCTAATTTAATGGAATTACCTAATGCAGATAGAGAAGATATTTCAGCAGGTTATTTAGGCTTGTTAATGTCTTTATATAAAATTGCTTTAAATCAAAATGCGAATGGTAATTTAGGTGATTTGGTAGGTAATTATTATAGAGCTATAGAGGATTATGTTTCTAATAATAATATTTATGAAAAGCCAGTAGGTATTGTTATAGATACAGCTATACCTATGGTATTTCATAAATTATCACCTTCTGGTTCAGTATATATGCATATACCTTCTATAGATTATTTAGAATATACAGCTTTAATACCTCAAGATGCTTCTATAAGAACTCGTGATGGAGACCAATTTGTAAAAAACAATATTGGTAAATATAGTGGGGTATCTGCTTATGGTTATACAGGTATAAAAGGGGTAACAAGAAATCAGTTAATTGCAGGGGCTTCAGAAAGTCTTGAAGATATACCAATAGAAGAAACAAAATATGGAAATGGTCCTTATAGAGTAGCTGACTATGTATCAAGTGTATTACCAAGAACGGCTCACCAAGCAAGTATATTAACAGACCCTTTCTGTTGGGGTGGTGTAGTACCTGGTTGGAATAAAGAAAGGTTATCAGTAGGTAGAGGTTGGGCTGAATCTTATGAATATAACACTACTGTTCAAGCTGGATTTATGGAAATGATGAATTTCTATTCAGACGGTTCTACTGATATTGATGGTTTCTTAATAGCTTCATATCATATAGGTGATAGTGAACCTACTGTTTATTATAAAGTAGATGCAGCTTTAAAAGCTATGCAAGAAAAAGTTTGTGATACAATAGCCAAACCTAAATCTCCTAATCAAGTGACTTTTGTTGTAAAAGCAGAATCAAGTGCTATATCAACATTAGAGGCAAGAATTAAGAATGGTGACCCTAATGTATCAGTAGATATATCAGGTAAAGTTCGTAGAGAAACTTATGTAAATGGAAATTTAGTTAAAGAGAAAGAAGATGTTACACCTTTATCTAATGAACTTTCAAAAAAGAGAACAGGTGAGGAACTTATAAGTTTCTTAAAAGGTTCACCTCAAGTTTTAATTGATACTACTGTTTTTACAGATGAGTTTGAGAGAGATACTGGTGGAGCAAAAACAGTAACTTATAAATACTATATAGAAGAATTAAAAATAAAAATAGGTACTTCAGAGTATGAATATAACTGGGATAATATTTGTACCATAGAAAATGGGGTAGCTATGAACTATGCTGAACATGTAATGACAACATATCGTATTGGTGGTGAGCCTGTTGAAGATATAGTAATACCAAAACCATCTTCAACAACTGATTTAACAATAACTAACCCTTCTATAAATGAAGTAGAATCAACTTTAATCAATAGATATGATTTTAGTACAGGTGGTAATACTTATGCTGAGGTAAAGAGTAATACACCTAATAATGAGAAGTATGAAGCAATGGCAGGTATTCCTTCTACAGAAGAAATTTACTTTTCAGCAGGTGGTAGTGAATTTAAGTTAGCAATAGTATTACAGTATTGGATGAATGAAAAGGGTGTAGATAGAACATATAGAAGTTATTATTCTGGAACTGATTGTGAGTATAATAATGATGTAGCAGGTAAAGGAGATACTTGGAAGGGTATTACTGTACCAAGTGCATCAGGACCAAGCAGTTCAGATTATACTTTAACACATAATGGTGATGGAACAGTAACAGCAACTTGGACTGGTAGTATTCCTTGGACTGGTAAGAAAGAAGTAAATGGTTCTTGTCCTTTTAATGTAACTGCTGACGTAGATACTTGGGATTGGTCTGCATATAATACTGCATTATCACAAGCTCATGCTTGGGAGAATGTATTAAAAGGAACAACTATAAGCTGGACAGCAGCAAGTGATAAGCAAACAAGAGAATATACATTACAACCAACATTTACAAGTAATCAAAAAGATTCAAATGGTGGTAATAGTGACCAACCTAACGGTGCTTCAAAAGGTGTTGCAAAAGCAGGTAGCCACGGTGATAAGACAGTATGTACTGGTAGTGGTGAAAACAGAACTTGTACTACAACACCTCACGGTGAGGATAAACCAGGTAGTGCATCAAATGGTACAGCAGGTAGCTATACAATTACTGTAACAGCTACAATTAAAGACCATATGATTTGTGGTCCTTGTTGTGGTCATACATTACCAGCTATTGAAGATACTTGGAAACAAGGTATTGTATATGATTATGTAAAGATTTCACAGTTAAGATTATACAAAATTGACCAAGCTTCAGTAACAGGTATGGAAGAATTAGTAGGTACAGACGAAATATTTGCAAACATTAAGTCAGGTGACCCAACTTATTTCTTAAATATAGCACAATTAAATCAAAAGACAGACCCAATTCATCCATTTCAATTACCTCTTAATGCGTTTGCGGCACATAGAAATACAATATATAGTGGTGAAAATAGAACTCCATCTCAAAGTAGCCAACATGGTAGATTGAGATATTCTGTAGAACCTCAGCAACATGATAAGGTAGAGTGGAATGAAGGGGTAAGAACAAATAAATGTGATGGTTTAGCTACAAGTAATAACTTTGGTAAATCTTCTTCAAATAATGTTAAGCCTTCATTAACAGTAGGTCACATAAATGCTTGGGCAGTTGGAACATTATATACTAATAGTTCTTATGCAGAAGATTATAACCATCATATGACAAGAGATGGTTTAACAAATAAAACTGCTTATTCAGATAAAGCAGACGATAAGGATGTGCAAACAACAGAATGGAAGAAATTTGATGAAAGAAGAAGAACAAAGAATGTTGCGACTGTAATTTCAGACTTTTTAATTCTTCAAACATCAGGTGGCGACCAAAGTATATTCTATTTCCATAAACAAACAGAACCAACAGAAACACAAGAACATTTCCAAAAAGTAAAGGCAACAGAAGAGGAAATGTTTACAAATAACCCTGCTTCTATATTTAATAAAGCAATAACTAATTGTGTAGGTGGTGAGTCTGTAACAACTTCACCTGTAAAAGTAGATGCTGACTTTATAAATATAGGTGGTTATAATGGTAATTATAAGGATGTAACAGCAGGTCCAGCAACAGATGGCAAATATGAGCCTTATAATACAGTAACAAAGCAAAAGTTAGCTGTAAATGGTATTCAAGTAGGAACATTTATAGATAATGACCCAGCAGGTACTCTAAAAAGACCAGCAAGAACTGGTAAATTTATGATGTATGAAGATGGTATTCAAATAAAACCAACAGCAGCAAATAAGGTATATACTCCAAATACACCTAAAGTATTCTATAAACAAGTAGTTGCGTATTATTCAAATGACTATGATAGATTAGATACACAGGGTAGAAGAGTAGGTGCATTATTCAATATTGGTATAGGTATGGAAGCAAGTAAACAAGTTGCTCAAAACCTTGTAAAATGGGGTGACCAAGTAGGCTTACAGTATAATACTACTTATTCAAGCACTATAAAAGATGGTGTAAATTCAATAGTAGTATATACACCTGTATCAGCCGAAGATGCAACAATCTTACCTTTAGGGGGTATAGATTTGAATGGTGATGGTGATACAAAGGACCCAGGTGAAAATAGAGACCAAAGAGCAGATGGTGTTCAAGTAGTAGATTTAAATGCACAAATCAATAAGTTTAAGATTTGTCCTTTAGACCCTGCACTTTGCGAGTTTAGAACTTTGAACTGTAAGTATTTGCAAGATACACAGTTAGCAGCATTTGACTTTGAGCCAACATATATAGTAACAGAAAGACAGAATGTAAATGGTAATTTAGAGACTGTAAATGTTACAAAGAATAATACTTATCAATCAGGTGGTAAGTGGATAACAACAAATAAAATAACAGGTATTGAATATGTATTACCAACAGGATTTACAATAGGAAATTCAGGTGTTATAGGTACAGGACAATACTTAAATGCTTTTGGTACAAGATGGTCTATACCATTTAGTGATTTAGGTTTATCAGCAGATAAATCAAATAGAGTATCAGTAAGTATGGACTTCTATATGAATGCAAATGCAACAAATAAGTCTATGTTAGTATCTTTCTGGAACTATGATTTCTGGATAAATCCAAATGATGGTACAAATTTTGGTGTATTTAATACAGGTGATGGTTTCCAAGGTGTAAAGGGTGCAGGTGCAGTAACGGGTAATGCTTGGAATAGAAAAGTACACGTTGAGTTAGTTTTTGGCTTCAATAATGTAATGGATTGTAGTGCAAAAATTGATGGTGTTCCAGCACAAATTACAGTAAAGAAAACAGAACCAGTATGGCAAACAGTAAATGGTGTAAGAAAACTTGTAAATCAAGTAACAACTGTTACAGATGTGAATAATGCACCAGAAAACTTAACTAAAGAGAATATTGGTAATACAATAAATATCGGAAGTTGGGGTTATGGTGACTCATATCCAGCAAATTTCTATATTGATAATTTAGAAATCTGGTTAAAGGGTGGTACTCATACTCATAATTCAAGTTGCTATACAAATGTAAAAGTATGTGAAACTTCAAAGATTCACGTACATGACGATAAATGTTATGTAAAAGAAGATAAATATAACTGTGATTATGCTTTAAATGCAAATTATCAGTTAGATTGTGGAAAAACAACAACAACAGTAGAAAACTGTACTGGTGTATTGAATACAGGTGGTGCAGCAAAAACTTATTATAGATTTGCACATAATTCAGGATGTACTTATAATGGTTATGTACATTTAAGTACAAGTTCATCTACTTGTAGCTTGTGTGGTCATAGTTGTGGTGGTTATTCAACACAAACATTGCCACCAGGTAAAGCAATTTGGTATCATAATAACTTATATGCAAATACACATATAAGTGATTCTTCAACAGTATGTACAGAATGTGGTAGTAATGTAGGTTCAGTAATTTTGAATTCAACTTATACTTCACATACTCATACTGCTGAATGTTATCACGTACATAGTGGTACAGCAGGATTAGATTATCCAAATGGTTGTTATACAAAAGCAACAGAACATAAGCATAATAAAGCAGGTGGTTATGTATTAAGTTGTGGTGAAACAGAAGGTGTAGGCGCTGGAACTGTAGTGTTTGAAAGTGGTGCAGCACAGGCACATACTGTAACTTTACCAGCTGGTGAATATAAATTAGAGGTTTGGGGCGCACAAGGCGGTAATAGTGATTGGCATACAGGTGGTAAGGGTGGATACTCAAAAGGAATAGTTACATTAAATAAAACAACAACCCTATATATAGGGATAGGTGGACAAGGAAAAAATGCAGGTAATACTGATAGTGCTATAGCAGGTGGTTATAATGGTGGTGGGGCATCTTATGGTTCTTCAAGTTCTCGATTTGACGGTGCAAGTGGTGGTGGTGCAACACATATAGCAACATCTAATGGGTTATTATCTTCATTAAGTGGAAATAAGAGTAGCGTACTTATTGTAGCAGGTGGTGGTGGTGGTGCAGCAGGATATAGCAGTGGTACAGGTAATGGTGGTTATGGTGGTGGTGCAACTGGTGGAAATGGTGGTGTAGGGTATGGTTCTTATGGTTACGGAACAGGTGGAAGTCAAAGTAGTGCAGGTGTAAATGCTTACACAGGAAGTGGTAATAGGGATATGACATTCTATACAGGTGGTTTTGGTTTTGGTGGTTATATGACTACAACTTCATCATCTGGTGGATGGATAGGCGGTGGTGGTGGTGGTGGTTATTATGGTGGTGGTGCAGGTGGAGCAATTAATTCTGGTGGTGGTGGTTCAGGTTACATTGGTGGTGTGACAAATGGTCAAACAATAGCTGGTAATGTGTCAATGCCTTCTCCAACAGGTTCAACACAAATAGGTCAATCTGGTAATGGTTATGTAAAAATAACTACTGAGGGTCATGTTCATCAAGGAAACCCAACATCAGGTGGTCCTTGTTATATTTATGTAGAGGGTTCAACTTGTAGTAAAGTAACTGCTGGTACATTACAATGTACAGGTGAGTTGAATACATTAAGCGATTACAACACTCATATTCATTCAGCAGATTGTTTAACAACAGCAGTAACTTTACCTTCAGTAACATTTAACTATACAGGTGGGGTACAAACTTATACAGTACCAGCCGATGGTTATTATATATTAAAGGCTTGGGGTGCTTCTGGTGGTGGTGCAGATTCTCAACAAACAGGTTCTCATAAAGGTTTAGGTGGATATACAGAGGGTAGAATTTACCTAAGAAAAGGTGAAACAATTCAAGTTTATGTTGGTGGTGAAGGTAAGCTATCAACAGGTTTAAATACAGGCGGTGGTTGGAATGGTGGTGGTCATGGTGGTACTAATGGTTTTGGTGGTGGTGGTGCTACTGACTTTAGATTGTCAAACGACCATACAACATTCAGAAATGATGAATTACCACCAGGTGCAAGTCCTACTACAACAAAGAGCTTATTATCTCGTATAATGGTAGCTGGTGGTGGTGGTGGTGCAGATAATTTAGGTGATGTATTAGGTGGTGCAGATGATGGTAGTGGTGGTAATGGTGGTAATTTAGTAGGTCAAAATGCAAGAAAAGCTGGTGTTTTAATATCAGGTACAGTAGCTACTGGTGAGCATACTTCAACTGCTACAAATGGTGGTGGAAGTGGTTTTGGTGGAAGTCAGACAGGTGGTTACAGATTTGGTATAGGTGAGTCAGCAACTTATGCAACAGACACAGGTGGTGCAGGTGGTGGTTACTATGGTGGTTTAGTATCAAATCATAATAATGGTGGTGCAGGTGGTGGTTCATCATACATTTCAGGTCATGCTGGTGTAAACTCAATGAGTATGTATGGTGTTCATAATGGTAGTGTAAATCATTATTCTGGTAAGATATTTACTAACACAAAGATGGAACAAGGTATTAACAGAGGAGATGGTAAGGCAGAAATTATACCTGAAAATCCTGCTGTAACAAATATCCTTGATAAAATAGTAGCAGGTGAATATAATGCTACACAAATGAAGCAATATTTAGGTCAAGAAGTAATGGAATTGTTATGGGGACCAGAAGTAGTAATGTACACTTGGTCTAACTGGACAACTTCTAATATGAAAGGATTTAATAGAACTTCATATGGTATTGGTTCAACAATATCAGCAGTAAGTAATAATCTGCGTGTAGTTCAGAATTCAAGTAATTGGGAGTTCAAAGTTCCTGTATCAGTAAATAGAAATATCTTAACAAAGATTGAAATAGTTCTTGATAATAATACAAATGCAACTGCAGGTGCGGTAGGTGCTTCATCAGGTGAAAGTGTATTACCAAATGGTACAGCACAATTAACTTCATTTACAATGCAAGCAAATACTAATAATCAGAAAGTTGTAATAATACCAAAAGACACTTGGGTAGAGAACATAGGTACTCTATGGTTTGATATAACAAGTGGTGCGAAATATGATGGTAGTATAACAATCAAGAGTATTAAATTGTATGGTTATGGTCATGCGTTAGAGGGTACTGGTGAAGTTCTATTAGATGTTGTGAAAACACCACAAGATGGAACAACAACAACAGTAGTACCAAAATATGTTAAGAAAACTACAACAACAAGATATACAAATGGGGTAGCAGGAACACCAACTACAACAGAAGAAGAAGTAACAGCATTGGGTTCACCAAGTACAACTGATAAACCTATAAGTACAAGAACAAAATTAGTAGGTAATGGTGATACTTGGGAATTCTCATATACAGGTGGGGTACAAACATTTAATGTACCTGCATCAGGAAATTATAAATTAGAAGTGTATGGGGCAGAGGGTGGTACTTCAGGGTATGGTGGTAAAGGTGGATATGCAGTAGGAAATAGAACATTTACATCAGGTCAAATAGCTTATATATATGTAGGTGGACAGAATGGTTGGAATGGTGGTGGTTCAGGTAATCAAGCACAAGATTCAGGTGGTGGTGCTACTGATATAAGAGTAGGTGGCACAGCTTATAGTGATAGAGTCATTGTAGCAGGTGGTGGTGGTGGTTATGGTGGAAATAGTAGTAGACTTGGTGGTGCAGGTGGTGGTGATACAGGTTCAGATGGTTTAGGTAGTGGTTCAGGTGGAACACTTAGACGAGGTGGTAAAGGCGCAACTCAAACATCAGGTGGTGCGGGTGGCCCAGGTGTAAGTAGTGGTGGTTCAGGTAGTTTAGGTCAAGGTGGTAGTCAAACATCAGGCAATTCATCATCAGCAGGTGGTGGTGGTGGTGGTGGTTATTATGGTGGTGGTGCAGGTGGTAATGATTATCCTAACTATAATGATAGAGATGATGGTGGTGGTGGTGGTGGTTCAGGTTATGTAGGTAGTTTGAGTAATTCAAGTATGTCAGTAGGTGTTCAATCAGGTAATGGTAAAGCTGTTGTAACTGCTTTACAAGATATTTATTCTGGTGATGATGTTTTTGATAGAGTTGCAGTAACATACTATGAAACAACAAAGACAGTAGTAACACCACATACTGTAGTAAATGAAACAACAACAAATAAGTTTGAACCATTAAAAATCACTTATGCTGGTGAAGTAACAGAGTATAAGACATTTGGTACTTATACATTCACAGCACCAAGAGATGGTAAGTATTCATTTGAAGCATGGGGTGCTTCTGGTTCTACTATAAATAACGGAACATCTGGTAAAGGTGGTTATACATATGGTGAAATTACTTTAAGAAAAGGTGATGTAATCTATGTATATGTAGGTGAAAAGGGTAGTGGAAATTCTGAAGCAAATCCAACTTATACATTTAATGGTGGTGGTTATTCAGGATTAAATCATGCTCATTTAGGTGGTCGAGGTGGTGGAGCAACTGACTTTAGATTAGTAAATGGTTCTTGGGATAACTCTGCTGGTCTAATAAGCAGAATAATGGTAGCTGGTGGTGGTGGTGCAGCAGGTTGTGCATCAAATCACTTAATAAATGGTGATGCAGGTGGCTTAGTAGGTTTTGACACATTAAATGGTGGAACAACTTACTATGGTTATGTAGCAAAAGGTGGTACTCAAACAAGTGGTTTAGTAGGTAATAGAAACGGTCAAGCGGTTTCTGCATCTTATTCAAAAGCAGGTTTATTTGGTAAAGGNGCTATCAATGCACAATGTGGTGGCGGCGGTGGTGGTGGTTATTATGGTGGTGGTTCAACTTACACAGCAGGTGGTGCAGGTGGTAGTTCATTCATCTCTGGTATGGCAGGTGCTAATGCAGTAAATGCAAGTGGTGTTCATACAGGTAGTGCAAATCACTATTCAGGAAAAGTATTTACAAATACTTTAATGAGAGCTGGTAATGAGACAATGCCTAAACCAACTGGCGGAACAGAAGTAGGACATATAGGCGATGGTTATGCAAAGGTAACTTATATAACAGAAAAGCCAACAGGTTCAGAAATAAGAAAGACAATATTAGATAATGTAGATTTAATACCTTCTTATTTAGAGAATGGTCAATGGAATCCAATCTTCTTATGTAAGGGCATACCATTAAATCAGCATATTCATACAGATAATTGCAAGACTTATGCAATATTAAATTGTACTGAGCCACATCATAGTGGAGAACATTATGACGGAAGCAATAGAATTTGTTGGGACGCTTGTGGTAATGACAATAATCATAAGATAGTTAAGGATGAAATTGAACTTGAACCAGGTGTATTTGTAAAAAATGCGAAGTTCTTACAAATAGACCACGAGTTTACAGTATATTTCCCAAATACAGGTGACTTTAGAGGAAATGACGCATTAGGTTTAAGCACACCTCAATCACAAACAGGTTATGGTTATGCTAACAACATGGATACTACACAATGGACGAGAGAGAAGAGGGTTAAATTCCCATTCAATGTAATCCATAAGGGTGAAATGTATATGGCTGGTAATTGGATAGAGTTAGATGTGAGAGAAACTTACTTTGATTTCTATTTAGTATTAGCTAATAGTGAAGCAAGTAATGCGCCTGTTGAGTTTGAAGTTGAGGCAATAAATGCAGGTACAGCATATAATCAGAATTTACAGTATAGAGCAGCATTGAAAACAACATATGCAACTGCATTAACAAATTTCAAAACGAGTTTGCAGCCTAAATTCTTAGAGTTTGTTACAAATGGTTATAAAGCAACTGACGAAGCAGGTAATGTACAAGGTTACAGAGGTTACTTTACTTGGAAACAAGCACAAGAAACTTCAGTTTTAACAGCAGCTAAAAACCAAATGAAATCTATAATTTGGAGCGATTTCAATGGTGGTACAGGTAAAGCAAACACAAATGATGGTACACCAGTAGCAAATTCAATCAATGAAAGAGCTAAACCTATAACAACAAATGACAACAAGAAAAGACCTTCTAACCTTTTAAGAAGTTCAAGTTTGGAATCATTACATGGTGGATACAAGTATTTCTACTTAGATGTAATAGGTAGAATAGGTAACTTTGCAATAGTGGATACAGAGGACTACAGATTTAGTAACTTCTTCAAGTTACCAAAGACTGACCCTGCTGAATGGTTAGTGGAAGGTTTCATCTACAAAGTAGAAGAAGCTGTACAAAATTACTATTTAGGAGACCAGTTTGACATAAGAGGTAACAGAATAAGTGAGCATACAAAATGGCTAAATACTTATGGTACTCAAACATGGATGCAAGGAACACCTCAAAGTGGTAGAAATGTAAATAATCCAAACATTAAGACTCAAGTATTAACAGGTGGGGTAAATAACATTGAGCAGTTAAAGAAAGAGCAATTAAGATTTGGGTATGATATATATGCTTCTATAAATACCATAGGTAATTATCAGAAGGGTAGAGTGCTAATAACACCTTACTATTATGCCTTAAACTTAGAGACAGGTAGTGTAGTACCATTGGATGTATATATTTCAAAAGATGGTATTTATGAGCCAGTAAATCTCTTTAATAACTCAACAAATGGAAAATACAATGAACCTGTTTATGAGTACAATATGAACCTTGATTGGACAACAGAGAGTGGTAGAAGAAACTTTGTAGGTCAGGAATATACTGAAACACAAAGGGTAGCAGAGTTTGGTAAGGTTGATGTTTATGATTACAGTCCTTATGGTGAGAATAATATCCCACCAGAAGATTTTGAACCTACATATGTAAGAACAGAGAATTATACAATACCTAACGGTGCATATAACTATTTAGGTAATGCACAGTCAATGTTATTGAACCCTTCTCATAGAACTTTCGTAGGTAGTGAAGAATCAAATGGTAATGCAACAGAAAATGCAAAATGGGGATTAGACAAGAACCCAGGTGATAAGATACCAACAGTTAATTTCAGTTTATCAGCACAAAGATGGCACTTCAAGATTGGTATTCCTTCATCATCAGTATTTGTAAGACATGGTTTTGAACCTACTCAAATGAACATAGATGAAATTATGGATAATGATAAGTATGCTATACTTTCAACTTTATCAGTAGTTGCAATAGGTACAACTTGGGATATCGAATACAAACAACCTTGGGTATCGTCAGTAGAAGTAAATGGTAAATACTATGACGTTAGTAAGTCAAATCTACCTCCAATAGTAGCGGTCTTTGCAAGTGATAAGTCTTCAGTTCAGGATGTTGACATAATAAAAACACACTAAACTACAGTTATAAATAAAAACGGGGCATATAAGCCCCGTTTTTTACTGTTATAGAATAAGAGAGGGGTATAAAAACTATACTGTTAAAGAGGGGGGTTGGATATATATATGCTTAATAAGGTTAAAATCACTCTTGTATTTATTATTATGCTGATTATCATACTTCCTGTAAGTAATGTCTATGCTCATACTGTGGATGATGTCCGAGATATAGTAGGTAAGGATAGAATAGATGAGACCTTTACAGAAAGTGAGATAGCAGAGATAGTAGAAAGATACAATAATATAGAACGTGCCAATTTAATAGCAAAAATGTTTGAAATGGGTAAATCCATAGACGTTGATAGTGAAACAGAGAAAGAATATTTAGCTTTAGATAAAGAAATCAATGGTTTAAGAGATAAACTAATTACCGATTTCAAGAGTGGAAAAGCGACAACTGAAGTATTAAAATCGAATACAGAATTAGCATCAGCACTATATAAAGTATCCTCTTTGAAAGAAAGAGGTGTTCCTTTGGAAATAGAATATATAGAAAATAAATGGGCTGATGATTACCAAAAGGTACAAGAAGCATTAGAGAAAATGTCAAAAGATTTTGAAATAGGGGTAGTTGGTGAAGGTTTAAGAAGTCCATTATATAGTGGTTTTGTGATTTCTTCCCCATTTGGATTTAGATTGGACCCTATAACAAAAGCAGAATTAACATTTCATAATGGTTTAGATTTAGCAGCAGATACAGGTGACCCTGTCATGGCATTATGGAATGGTGTAGTAAATGCAATATATGAATCTGAAACAGGTGGTAAAACAATAGAAATTAGTCATGGTGATGGTTTAATAACTAAATATTTACATTTAGATAGTATTAGTGTAAAAGTAGGTCAAGTAGTAAGCCAGTACCAAGTAATAGCAGGTGCAGGAAATACAGGTACAAGGTCTACGGGGCCTCATTTGCATTTAATAGTAGAATTAGATGGTGAGAAAATAAATCCAATTTATTTATTTGGTAGTATGGGGTTAAATGCTTTTAAGACATATTTAAGTTATAATCCTGATAGAAATAGAGAGTTAAAAGATGTTGAGAACAATATAAAGTATCAACCAACTAAGAATGAAGAAGTAGTAGAGGTTAAACCACCAAGATATGAAAGGTCAGATGTAGATATACCAGAGGGTGCCATACCTGCGACAGCAGAGGGCAATATAGAAATAAATCCATATAATCCTTCAGAAACAGTATATAAGAACCCAAATCCAGAAAAAGAGGAAGCAGTTGAAACTCCATCAGAGTCAGATAAGGATAATAATAAGGAGTAGGTGTTAATATGAGAGAATTTTTATATAAATATAAGAACCAATTAGTATTAACATTAATACTACTTATATTGGGTATAAGTACATATTTTGTATATCAAGTAAGTAAAGATATAATAACGCATAGTGTATCAGTAATATTAGTAGAGAGAGGTGATTTGGAATACGAGTTGAAGATAAGAAAGAGTGATAATGCTACAATATATAGGGAAGGGGATACCGAAACTGTATTAAGTAAGATACCAAGGTTGGGTAAAGAAAGATTATCTCTTCCAGATATGTCAAAAATAAAAGCAGAAGATACATTAAAAGGTAGATTGGCTATAAATGATTTAACATGGGATTTAACTTTTTCAGATAGTTTTAAGTATATAAAATATTTGATAGAAACAGATGGGTATGAAATAGAAATGTATGCTTCAACCCCGCAGTTCATAGAATTATTTCTTGTTAAAGACAATGCATATAAAAGATTTATAGTATTTAGAGAAATGCTAATGATGGGGGATATGTTTGATAATTCCGAATTACCAGATATAAAAACATATTTTGAAAATTATAGTAATTTAGAGGGGGAAAGTAGTTATGAATAAACTAAAAGATTTAAGAGTAATACTGGTTATTGTTTTGGTTATCTCTTGGATAGCTGCAGGTTTTTTGTTTTATTATTTTAAAACAACAAGTGACGCTCAACTATCTAATAAGGATGTTGAAATAGCGGAATTACAGAATTCCTTAACACAAATTGGTGAATTAGTACCTGCATATATAGTAAATGCAGATGTACCAAGTGGAAAAAAGGTTGAGGAAGCTGATTTACAATTAATAGAAGTTCCTTTAAGTATGTCAACAAACTTAGTTAATGATATAGAAGAATTAATAGGAAAACATTATAAAATAGGACTAACAGCAGGTACAGTTATTACAAGTGATTCTATATATGAAGAAGTAATAACTTCAGATATGCGTTATTATGACGTTTTAGTTGATGTGGTACCTATTGGTTTAAAACCAGGTAGCTTTGTAGATATACGTATTAAGTATGGAACTGGTGCTGACTTTTTGGGTATAGCACATAGACAAGTAGCAAAAATAAATGGTAATGCTATAAAGTTGATTGTTACAGAGCAAGATATTCATATGTTTAGTACTATGTCAGTAGAAAATTATATTTTTAATGAAATAAAACCTTTTGATGAAGTAGGTGCGTATATTTATGCTATTGAGTATGTTGATGGTGGTATACAGGATAAAGCAGCAGATTATTTTGCACCAAGTGCATTAGTACAAGCAATTATGCAAAGTGACCCTAATATGCTAAGTAGGGAGGACTATTCACCAAATGATTTATTATTAAAGAGAAAATTAATTGAGGCGGGATTACCTAATATAGAAGGTGCAACAGTAACAGATAAATTTAGAGAAGAAGTACAAAAGAGTATAAAAGAGGGACAAAAAATTTATGAAAAATCTTTAGAGGAAGAACTAAAGAAATCACAAGGAAAATAATAGAGGGGGAAAGTTATAAATGAAGCAGATATGTTTAGTAGGCCCTATAGATAAAAGAATATTAGCTTACCCTTTAATAAAGGTAGCAGATTTAGTAGGAAAGTTATTAGTTATTACAGATGATGCAAATTTTAGAAGATTTGCTGATAATTATGAGAAAGAATTCAATAGAGCAAATAGTGATTTTGTAATTGTTAATGATATTTCTCAAGATAATATAGAAAAAAATTATAGAGTAAATAATTATGACTTTGTAATTTATATGACTACAAGTGACCTTATAAAAGGTTCAGATAAAGTGGTTTATTGTCATGGTATGAGTAAGACAGTATTACCAGAAGAAACATTGACTAACCTTGAAGATATTGAGCACTCTAAAGTGCTCATATCTCAGGGCAAATCAACAGAGAAAGATGTAATATCAGTAAGGGTAGATAAGCTAACTATGGGGTATGTTTGGGCTTGTGAGGAAGCGAAAAGTTTTGTACCTTTAAAAGATAGTGGTTTAGCTAAGATTGTAGCCCATTTATTTGCTGATTACATAGGTGTAGGTAAAGATGAATTTTGTAAATTGTTAATGAGAGAGGAGGGTTAATAGTTATGATAGTAGCCGTAATGTCACCACACACAAGCCATAATGGAAATACAATAACAGCTTCATTGTTGGCTTTAGGATTAGGAAGTATGAATAAGAAGGTGCTATTAACTCATTCTAATGCTATTTCTCAATCATTTTACACATATTTTGGTTTAGAGCAGTATGAAGATAAGACAACAACACCTACACAGTTAGTAAAGTTGTTAAGAGAAGGTGCAATTCAGCCAGAGGCAATCTCTGACTATTGCAAAGAAGTAACTGATGGTGTGTTTGTATTTACAAATAATAAAACAAATTTCTCTGATAATGATATGTATGAGTTTTCAGATTTCATTATGCAATTATCAGATTATGACTTTATTATTTATGATATTAACAATTTAGAAACACCAACAGCTACAGAAGTCTTAAAAAATGCTGATGTAGTAATAATGAATTTAACTCAATCCATATTAGAATTGCAAGAGTTTAGTGCTATGAAAGAAAGTTTAATGAAACGTTGTAAAAATAAACAAGTAATTTTAGTATGTAATAAGTATTCAGGGATTGCTGGAAAGCAAAAAGACATTTCAAAAATGATAAATGAAAAGGCAGACAGTAATGTAATTCATTACAACCCTTGGATACAATATGCTTGTAATAATGGCAAGTTATTAGATTTGTATAAAACCATTAAAGGAAAGGGTGATAAACTCATTGAATTAGATAAAGATATTTTAAGATTAGCAACTTTAGTATCTAAGGCAAAAATAATGGTTTCAAAACAAAGATTAAACAAGGGTAGTTCTTCTTCTACAACAGGAAAGGCTACAAAAGATGGGGGTGCTGTAAATGATTAATACTATACTTATTGTAGTAAGTATTATAGCAGGATGCCTTATCCTTTTTAGCATGTATCAAAAGGCTAAATTACAGTCTGTTGAGATTATTGAAGAGGATTTTACAACCATAGATAAAGTAGTTGAGGCTGTAAAACTTGAAATGGTTGAAATTATTAAAGAAGATTATTCTTTGGGGTTATCTGATAAAGAGTTTAATGCTTTATACAAAAGAAAAGCAAGAATACAAGATGCCTTAAAAAACTGTGTTTATGGTATAGATAGTGCAAAGGTAATTGTTATAGAACTTATTAGGTCTTTTATAGCTGATAACATAAAAATAGAAAAGATAAATGATTTATTAGGTTTGTCTGAAGGTCAAGACCCTTCAGACCATACTAAATTTGAAATCATTATGTATAGTTATAAGAAACAATTTGGTAAAGATGCACTTGCAAAATGGGTAGATAAAAATAATTTTGCAAGAGAAAGAAATATAGAAAATTCAACAAAAGATTTTTGTTATTACATAAGTATTGATGATTTGCATAGGTCATATGATGAAGAAGATATACATTTAAGTGATGACGAGAAAATAGATATTCTATCAATTTTAGTTTATCAATTATACAAAGGTTTTGGTATAGTAGATACATTAAGAGAAATGAATATCAACGGTTTTAATATGGGTACTTCTGGTAGTATTCTTAGTAATATAAACAAGCAAAAAGAGGGTATAATGAAAGCCAATAATGCTGTTTGGCTATATTACAGAGGTAAATACATACATTTAAGATTTATGAACTATGGTACTGAAGAAGAATTAAAGAGAATTGTTCAGTTATTAGTAAGATATAATAACCCAGGTCCTTTGACAGCAAAGAGGGGTTATCTTGTTAATACAATGTATGACAAATCTCGTATTCTTGCTTTAAGACCACCAGCATCAGAGTATTGGGCAATATTCGTAAGAAAGTTCTCATTATCAGACTTATCACCAGAGGCATTGATTTGGAAGAAGAAAAATGAGGATGGTACTACAGAGATTATAGCTAATAAAGGTGATTTACCAATTAAGTTAATAGAATATTTAATGAGAGGTCATATCACTTGTGCTGTAACTGGTCGTCAAGGTTCTGGTAAAACTACTCTAATGAGTTCAATCATTAGATATATTGACCCAAGATATACAATCCGTGTATTGGAAATGGCACCAGAGTTATATTTAAGAGAATTGTATCCAACAAGAAATATCTTGTCAGTACAAGAAACAACAACAGTAACAGCAGCAGAATTACAAGATGCTTTGAAGAAGTCAGACGCAGCCGTTTCTATCGTAGGTGAGGTTGCTACAGACGTAATTGCAGCCAGAATGATTCAAATGGGTATGACAGCTTCTATATTTACAATTTTCTCTCACCACGCTAATACAGCAAGAGACCTTGTATTCACATTAAGAAACTCATTAGTAAATGCAGGTGGGTTCTCTAATATGGATACAGCAGAGAGACAGGTATTAGAAGTTGTAAAAATGGATATACATTTGGACTATACACCAGAGGGTAAGAGATACATTGATAGAATTTCAGAAATTATACCTTTGGAAGAAAAAATTCCATATCCAGAGTTAGAGTCAACAGACATAAATGGTAGTTTGGCAAAGATAACAAAAGAATATTATGAAAGACAGACAGACAGAGTATCTTTCTGGACACAGGATATCTTAAGGTTTGACTTAGAAACAAATACCTATTATGTAGCTAATAGAATATCTCCAGCATTAGAATCAAAAATAAGATTCAATATGGATAAAGTTACAAGAAAAGAATTTGATAAATTTATATTTACAAATTGGGGTAGAAGAAAAGATAATAACTTTACAGAAAAAGACGAAATTGCAGAAGCTATGCTTGAATATGCAAGAGAAGATGACGCAAACTGTAAGGTTATGGAATATATAGACGATATAGACGAAAACGGGGAAATGACAACAATACCTGTTTGTACGTTAGAAATAGTAGATGAAGGAGTTGTGACTTCTGAGGATATAGAGGATGTCGAGTTATTCTTTAACTTCTTCGATGGTGAGGTGAATGTTTAATGCCGATATGGATTATATTTGTGTTAATAGGTATGATTGCAGTAGCAGTTGTATCTATGCAAATGGGTAAGAAGTCACAAAGAGCGCAAGAGGCAACTAAGCTTTCTTTTTATAAGAAAGCTTATGCCAAACTTGCAAAAAACTTTATAACGCAAAAGTCAATAAGAAGTATTTATACACAGTTATCTAATTTATCTGTGTATAAGAGAGAAGAATTATATAATTTGACTACAAAATACTTTTTAATGTCTTGGGGTGCATCATCAGCACTAATTCTTATAAGTTTTGTAATGTTTGATGACTTTATAACAGTTTTAATGTGTTTAGCATTTGCTGTTTTATTAAATAGAACTATTATAGATAAGCAGTTAGATAATCAGTATTTTAAGGTTTTAGAGGCTACAAGTAAAGCATTAGGTTCAATAAGACAAGAATATATGAGAACTGGTAGTGTTGTAGAAGCTATAAATGAGGCTGAAATAGACGACATTTTGAAGAGACCATTCGATGAGTTATATACAATATTGACTTCAACTGATGCAGAGTTAAGATTGCAAGAATTTTATGCTGCAACACCTTTTAGAACTTTACAAACATTAGTAGGAATTTGTCATAATGTTAATAATCAGGGTGATACAAGAAATACAACAGGTGAATCAAATTTTGTACAGGCTTTGACAATTCTTTCTACTGACGTAAATGCTGAAATAACAAAAATAACAACACAAAAGAAAAAGTTTGGTAAGATAGAGTATCTACCTTTCTTACCAATATTAGCAATAGGCTTGATAGAGAGTTATTTTACAGGTATAATGCCTGGTACGGCTTTAATATACGGTGGTCCAATAGGGTATATATGTAGAACATTAACAATAGTTGCAGCTATAGTATGTTATTCAATTATATCAGGTATTAACAGAACTGTGCCTGTAAAAGAAAATGATGAAACAGAGTGGGCTCTTAAATTATTAGCAAAACCTAAGTGGAAAGCATTTATACATAACATAAAAGCAAAAAATAAGAAAGCATACTTCTTACAAAGGAGATTTAAAGGTGCTTTATCAAGACAGACAATAGAATCTTTTTATACAAAGAAAGTGGTATATTCAGGAGTAATATTTATTATATCTATTTTAACAGCTTTTAGTGTTATTTCATTAGGTGGTGCTTATGTAAAGAATAGTACCCAACAATTATCATTAGTAGCTACAAATGAAATGGAAAGATATTCAAAAGAGTCTATTTTGGAATTAGACAATAAATATTTTGAACAAAGATTAGCTTTACAACCTGAAAAATCATTAAAAGGTGAAGTAGAAGCAATAGTACAAAAAGTTCAAAAATTATTTGGTTTAACACCAAAGGGTAGTATCTTGGATAAGCAAGGGAAATATCCTAATTTAAGTGAAGATGCTACAAAGGCATTAGTTCAATCATATATGCCTGGTTTAACAGATTTACAAGTAATAGACCAGCTAAAAAGGTTGGACGATAAGTTTGTAACTGTAATGAATACAAAATTTCATTGGTGGTTGATTTGGGTATGTTTCTTATTTGGTTATATAGGTTGGAAAATACCAGAATCACAGTTAAAGATAAGACGTATAATGGTAAGAACTGAAGCTGAGGATGACTTCTTACAGTTACAGACATTAGTAAGTATATTTATGACAACTGATATGGACACATTAGATACTTTGTATGAAATGTCACAACATTCAAGAATACATAAAGAAATGCTTACTTATTGTTATCATAGTTTTCCAGCAAATCCAGAGTTGGAATTAACAAGACTTCAGGCAAAAACGCCATTAACAGAGTTCAAGAGATTTATAGGTAAATTGAAATTGACTATAAATGACTTATCATTAAGTGAAGCTTTCTCTGATTTAGTAATTGAGAGAGAACAAATTATGAGAATCAGGGAATTGACTATAAATGCAACAATAGATAAAAAGAGGGGTTTATGTGGTCCTTTATCTCTAACACCATTAGGCTTTATGGTAGTAGGTGAATTACTAATACCTTTAGGATATTTAGGTTACAGGGAGTTTATGAATGCCTTAACTATGATGTAAAAACACGTTACATAAATAACAAAATAAGGACATAAATAAGTGACAAAGGACATAAACAGTTTGTTGGACTGCAGTTAACATTATATTAGCTTGTAAGTCAAACAGAAAGTTTGAAAATAATAAAAATAAAGAATTATTTATTTAATAAGGGGGAAACCAATAATGGAAAAAGAAATTTCAAGTGGTACTATGCTTGGTATCGTGCTAATTGCATTAGCTGCCGTAATAGGTTTAGGATTTGGTGTATTTGCTATAGCTAAAGGTGTAGCAAATGAGGGTGTTGTAAACGTACAAGATAACTTAGGAGCAGTTTCAGAATCAGCATTTACTGATTTCGACCAAAAAATCGTAACAGGTACTCAAGTAATGTCAGCTTATAAGCAGTTCCAAGGTAAGGCAGTAGCTATCCTTATCAACACACAAGCTATGACAAAGGGTGTTAGCAGCTATAAACAACACGAAAATATCTATATGTTTAAGATTGACCAAAAAGGTTATGTAAACTATAATGCTATCTTATCTAAAGATGCTGACGGTAAACTTCCTGCATCAGCAGAGGGTGGAGACCCATTAAAGGATACTGGTTCATCTGGATTAGACTTAAAAGACGGTATTGTAAGTACAGAAAATGGATTTAGTATAGATACTAATGGTAAAGTTATATTTGATACTGCTATTGGTGGATTTACAAAAGCTGGTAACTGTGAGTTCATTTCAAGCTCAGCTAAATTTGATGCAAACTTGATTAAAGATGCTTCTGGACAAATTGTTGGAGTAGCATTTACACAGTTAGCACAATAATTTAAGCATATAAGAGAATACCCACTCTTGGTGGGTATTTTTTTTATGTCTATATATG
>JGI24712J26585_10000910_pt1 | contig 25509 bp, 18 predicted proteins | sample BioPla3DNA2_FD_26585 | JGI IMG/M metagenome (IMG submission 26585)
TTATTATCCTATAAATCCTTTGATTTCTCAATCTATATACCACTAATTTTTACTTATCCACAAATTTTTCCGCAAGCTATTTCCTAAATGATGATAAAAAAAAGCCGATAGCATAACATATTGATACGCTATCGGCTTTCTAGAAAACTATTTCTCTTGAAGTATTTTCATCAATCTCTCGTAATTCTTCCTAATACCGTCACCTTCATCAAAGACACTTCCATTTATTACTTTACCAGAATATTCACCATTCTCGAACACATAATATTTTCTATCATCCTTTGGTATAAACTCAATTACCATTTCGTCAGGTGCTATTTCCAATGTATACTTAATACTAATCTCAGGAGTTCCTGTCGGTTTCTCATCTAACAACTCTAATTCTGTAATATAAACCCCCACTATAGACCTATAATAGTTTCTGAAGGCCTCCTCAGCTTCCCTACCTTTACTAATAACATCAATTCCATCAACTGTAAATTTGTCTGCTTCAGTGTTTGAACTGTCACTTTCTATCTGTGATACAGTAGTTTTACCGTCAATACTAACCACAACTTCTGAAACATCATAGATAAACGGAGTGAATATGAGAGACTCACAAACTTCTATCGGCTGAATATCTAAAAAGGATAATGACCCTTTTTCAATTGTAAACACTTCATTACTGCCGTCAAGCCTTCCATAGTATAGGGAATCCCCCTCAATGCTCTTACCTATGAACAGTTTTACATCCTTATCAGCTGTAGCAGCTTCAATAACATATCGTGGATTATCTAAACCATATTGGCTAAAATCTTGAGCATTCTCTTCAATGTAAGTACTTGCAGTAGCTCTAACAAAAGCATCAAAAATTGTAGTAAGTCTAACTAAATCGGCATTCCCCTTTAAGGGCTCTTTTATCTGCCATCCTAATTCTTCGGTCTTTTCTGCCGAGAACACCTTCTTACCTTCCCTATCTAGTTCAAACTTTATTACATCAGTAGAATAAACATCAAACACGTATTTATTTCTAAGCTCATCCTCAGTTACTATAATGAAATCTGCAATAAAGGTATAAACCACATACACATTGTTTGAATCCCCTGTTTTCATGTAGTAAGCCTCTTTTGTAGGAGTCAGACTACCAACTTCTAAAACCTTTTGTGTCCCATCTGACATTTTTATAGTAAGACGATACGGATTATCAAGCCCATACTTGTCCAACGAAACAGCATTTTCTTCTATTAGCTTGTAAGCATTCAAGTCTGATGAGTTAGTAATTAGCGACTCTATGTTTGTGATATTAAGGGGAAAGTTTCCACCTGAAGTCAATTCCCATTCTGTATCTTTCTTTTTAAGAGCATATTTTCCTTCAGTACTCTCAATAAAAAACTCTGTTACTTGATCGCCGTCAAACTCAGATAAAGAAATGCTATTTAAAGTATTCTCCCCAGCAGTACCACCCTTTGGCATTCGTTTAACTGCTACAAGAGCACCAACAAGAACAAGCGATACTACTACAAGAATAATCATATTCCTGTATAATCTCATAAACGCCTCCTCCTTAACCACACAAATATCCCAATTCCGATGATCAAAAACGGTACTACTAAAACAGTTATTATTATTAATCGTCTTGCACTGTTGCTGGTCAAATTAATAACATCATAAATATTGGTCTTTGGTGCTGTTACAAAATCATTTGTAGTGTCACGCATCCAAGATAAGCCTGCTAGGAAAAAGCTCATAGTATTCTGAGAATAAGGAGCTAAAGTCTCAAATCCTTTATCGGAAATAACATATGCGTTTCCATATACAAGCAATTTTGCATTGTATGCACTGTTATAATGAGCTGCCACACCAACTAAACATGGACCCATAGAATCATCTTCATCACTCACTCCATAACTTTCTCCTATGGATTTTTCACTTGAGGATAATAAAGGTATTATGTTTAACGGCTCCTTTTGGTTATTTAGTATGCTAAAACTTCTTGTTTCGTTCAGCAAAACAAAAAACTGGCTTAAGTCCTCATTTCCTGTTATTTCACTTGTCTCAACCTTTGGTAAAAATGTATAAGGGTCATTAGGATAGTGCCTTGATTCATCATTTTCTCTAACCCTATCATAGTTGATACTTATGTTATACTCATTTAATACATATTCAAAGTTCTCAAACTTCTTGTCTGAATTTACAGGTTCAAATAAAAATATACAATTGCCGTCATTCTTAAAGTATTCAAGCAACCTGTCTGCTTCAGCTTTGGAAAGGTCAGTTTTAGGACCCGTAAATATAACTATTTCTGCATCTTCAGGCACCTTACTTTCTACTGCAAGGTTTAAGGTTTGAACAATATAGTTACCATTTTCCAATATTTGCTTTAGCCCAAGGTACTCATTATTAACACTTCTTTCACCATGACCTTCAACAAAGTAAACTACAGGAGTATATTCGCTTGTAACATACTTGATAGCACCAGTAACACTTTGCTCTACTACAACATAACGATCCCCCGTATTATAATCCGAATAAAACATCTCCTGTGCAATAACTTTTTTAGATTTATTACCACAGTTAACAACAAGATCCTCTAGCTTAACTCCTAACAAATTATCTGGATCTATTTCTCTAATAATATTAGGATTCATATCAGGATCTATAAATTTGACCGTTACGTTTGGAAAAGCATCATATTCATTTAAGATTTTTGATAGCATTTCCCCCGCATCACTGTAATTCTCCAACATTTTCCTGTCGCCTAAGAAAACGATATTTACTTCCTTGTCCAATTCATCTAGAATTTTTTTTGTTTGATCACTTACAGAATACATTTTATTAGCTGTAAGGTCCCATTCTATATTAAGTAGATCCGATTCTGCCAATATATTAACTAATACACCTATTACAACCACTAATATGCTTAAAAATGAAAACAAACTGCCATATTTAAGATTTTTATTTTTAAATATATTCTTCATTCAAATCACCCCTGACTCCAACGCTTTTTTTCTACTACAATCATTGTTAAAGCTAGAAACACGCCTATCAAACTAAAAAAGAAAATAAAATCCCTAAGACCTATAATACCATATATAAATTTTCTAAATCTCTCAAAAAAGGAAATCCACTTTGCTACATTAAGAGCTCTACCCGTTAAAACATCAAGAAAATTGTGTACAATCCACACAAGGAATAAGCCTAACGATCCTAGCACTGCTGAAACTATGGAATTCTCCGTCAAAGAAGATGTAAACACTCCAAATGCAACAAAAAATGCTCCCATCAAAATATATCCAATATAACTTGTAAGCATTGAGGCCACATTTAATTTACCTGTTATAGCAATAATAATAGGATACATCCCTGTCACTGCAATCATAAGCATGTACACTGTAAACGCTGCCAAATATTTCCCCATAACAATTGAAGGAACACTATTAGGCGAAGTCATCAAAAGAACTTCTGTTCCATTTTTCTTTTCATCAGCGAATACTTTCATTGTTAGAATCGGCAAAATAAGAGCTAATAGCATACTAAAAGAATATACTACAACTCCGAATAATGTTCTAACTGGTCCTACGACCCCATAAATAGGCAATAAAAAATTCAGCGATAATGCTAGAGTGTAAATACCCGTTAATACATATGCTAAAGGAGAATAGAAATACGCTTTTAGCTCTCTTTTATAAATTGCCCACATGATTACTCATCCCCCTTTTCTTCTTCTGAAATTTCTTGTTCAGACACTTCTTCGTCATCTGTATCTTCTTTAATATTTTCCTGATTATTATTTGCAATGGCGTTCGGATCCTTTGATGTGATCTTTAAGAACGCTTCCTCAAGGTTGATATTTACAGTCTTAATCTCTAATATAGGATAACCGTGCTTTGCCATTTCAAAGAAAATAGGCTTTCTAAGATCTACTTCTTTATCAGCTTCAACCAAGAACTCTATTGCATCTTCCAATTTTGCATTTTCTTTTACACTGTTAACGCCTTTAATCCCTTTAAGAGCTTTAATTACTTCTGCTTCAGGTCCGTCAATTTTTACAGAATACACCGCTGAACCTTCAACACTCTTTGTAAGATTTTCCGGAGTGTCAACTGCTACTATCTGCCCTTTATTTATTATGATAATACGTTCACAAACCGCACTTATTTCTTGCATAATATGAGAACTTAAAATGATGGTGTGATCTTTTCCTAGAGCTTTAATCAATTTCCTCACTTCGATAATTTGAGTTGGATCAAGACCAACCGTAGGCTCATCAAGAATAAGAACTTCAGGATTGCCTATAAGTGCTTGTGCTAGTCCAACCCTCTGTTTGTATCCCTTTGAAAGATTTCTTATCAATCTGTGTCCAACATCGGATATCTTTACCAGCTCCATAACATCAGATACCTGGCTTTTCTTCTTTTTTCTTTCAACCTTCTTGAGATCACTTACAAAATCAAGATACTCTTTGACTGTAAGATCTGTGTAAAGTGGAGGCTGCTCAGGTAAATATCCCACTCGCCTTTTTACTTCTGCAGGATCCACGCTAACATCATATCCACTCACCTTTACTGTTCCACTTGTAGAAGGCAGATATCCAGTTATCATATTCATCGTAGTAGATTTACCTGCCCCATTTGGCCCTAAAAAACCAAGAATTTCACCTTTTTCTACTGTAAAATTCAAGTCCTTTACTGCCTTTATTTGACCGTAAGATTTAGTCAAATTCAGCACTTCTATCATCGTGTTCTCTCCTCCCGTTTGTTCATCGTTCTACATATGCACGATACATATTTCTATTATCCTAAAATTGTTTTAATAAATTGTGAACAAATTGTAACCATTTGTTTATTATGATGTTTTGAGAAATATATTATGACTAGCATATTATATAGCTTTTTCTAGTTGTTTTCAAGATTTATTTCCCTCCTTCACTTTGTTTAAATAGTAAAAACTAAGGGGTATCGAACCCCTTCGTTTTTGCTCCTTTCATTTCATTCCAAGGAGCGTAATCAAAAAAGATCTTCCCGTTTAGGAAAGACCTCTTAATCTACTTATGCCTATAAGTGATAGATTATATGTATTTTCTATTTACTTTGAAAAAACTCGAAATAACCGGTCCAAGTGCTGAAACCCCTGCTACAAGAACCCAATCATGATATGATAGTGGCACTGTTTTAAATATTCCCTGAAAAGTAGGTATGTAGACAACACCAATAATCATTATTAGTGAGCACAACACTGCCAAAACCAGCGGAATATTGTTAAAAAGCGGTATCTCAAATATGTTTTTTCTCTCCGATTTACATTCAAATACGTGTATTAGCTGGGTCAGTACCAAAGTCACAAATGCTCCTGTTCTTGCTACAGTTACATCACCGCTAAAATACAATACGCTTACAAACACCAACAGAGTACACAATCCTACAAGCATGCCCCTAAATAATATAAGATTTAATAACCCGTTGGAGAAAATATTCTCCTTTGCACCTCTAGGCGGTCTCATCATTATATCCTTTTCCGCCGGATCAAGACTCAATGCAATAGCTGGCAGACCATCGGTCACAAGATTAACCCATAATATTTGTATAGGTAGCAAGGGCAGCGGCAGCCCTAAAAGCGTTCCAAAAAACATGGTTAGCACTTCACCTATATTACATGCAAGCATGTATCTAATAAACTTCCGTATATTGTTGTAAATAACCCTTCCCTCTTCGACAGCTGCCACTATAGTTGCAAAATTGTCGTCTAAAAGCGTCATGGAAGCAGCCTCTTTTGTCACATCAGTCCCTGTTATCCCCATTGCAATTCCTATATCAGCTTCCTTTACGGCTGGTGCATCATTTACACCGTCGCCTGTCATAGCCACTATATGCCCTTCTTTTTTTAATGCTTTTACAATTCTTAGCTTGTGCTTAGGCGAAACCCTTGCATATACTGATACATCGTTTATTATTGACTGTAGCTTTCTGTCATTCATAGTTTCAAGTTCTGAACCGGTTATTACCTTATCATTCTCCGAGACAATATTCAATTCTCTCGCTATCGCACCTGCCGTCACTTTGTGATCACCAGTTATCATAATAGGCTTTATTCCTGCAAGTTTACATTTTCTCACAGCGTTAACAGCTTCTTTTCTCGGAGGATCTATCATACCTATCAATCCCACAAAAACTAGTTCTTCTTCCAAATGTGCTTTGTCATAATGTCTAGTATTAAGCTTCTTATAGGCAACCCCTAATACCCTTAAAGCTTCCTTTCCCAATTCATCATTTTTTCTAAGTACTAAACGTTTTTGATCTTGAGTTAATTGACGAATACCGCTAGAAGTATATATATTAGTGCATCTGTCAATTATTATGTCCGGTGCACCTTTGGTAAACGCAAAAATCTCACCTTTCTTTGTATCACATATTACAGTCATGCATTTTCTATCCGAATCAAAGGGAAGTTCATCAATTCTCAAAAAAGTATTGTTCAGCATTTGCTGTGTCAAACCTGCTTTTGCACCTACAACTAGCAAAGCAGCTTCTGTAGGGTCTCCACTTAGTTGCCACTTTTCCTTTGTGGAAAACACTGATTTCACCTTATTTATAGCATTGTTGCTTTCCTCAGCTATTCTTTCCATAACAGCATTATTACACAAAGTTCCAATTTCCATTGCAAGTTTTAGACTTTCTATGCTATAGGGTTCTATTTTTCTACCTGCTATGGAAAATTCGCCTTCACTGCTGAGGGGTCCTCCATTAATTTCAACCATGTTTCCACCGGTGTATATCTTTCGTACTGTCATTTTATTCTCTGTCAATGTTCCTGTTTTATCCGAGCATATCACACTAGCACATCCTAAAGTCTCAACAGCTGGAAGTTTTCTGACAAGAGCTTTTCTTTTGAGCATTTTTTGAACTCCAAGTGCAAGTGCAATAGTAACTATCGCAGGCAAACCTTCCGGAACCGCTGCTACAGCAAGGCTTATACCCGACAAGAGCATTGTGAAAATCTTTTCTCCTCTAATAACACCAGTTATAGAAACAATCGCACAAACAATAAGACAGCCATACACAATAAATTTACCTAAATGATCGAGCCTTCTTTGAAGAGGGGTTTCTTCATCTTCTACGTCCTGAATCATATCCGCAATTTTGCCCATTTCGGTAGACATTCCTGTGTCACTTACAAAGGCTTTACCCCTTCCGCTTGTTACAATCGTTCCCATAAATACGTGATTCAACTTATCCCCAAGGTTATCTGTTTTTACACTTCTTGCATTAATAGACTTCTCTACAGGTACCGACTCACCGGTTAGTAGAGACTCATCCACAAACATTCCGTTAGCTTCTACCAACAGTGCATCTGCCGGTACTCTATCTCCAGCTTCAAGTATTATTAAATCCCCAGGAGCTATTGTTTCTGCTGGAATTTCTACAGATCTTCCGTCTCTGATAACTCTCGCTATCGGTGCCGCCAACCCTTTTAGAGCTGCCATAGTTTTTTCGGTACGATACTCTTGAATAAATCCAAGGACAGAGTTAACCATTACAATTGCTATTATAGTAATAGCTTCTGTTATTTCGCCCATAAAAGCTGATATAAGGGTACATGCAATTAAAATCAGTACCATAAAATCGCCAAATTGCTCAAGTAATATCTTAAGTGCAGATATTTTCTTTTTTTCAGATAAGGTATTAGGACCATACTTCTCTAATTTCTTTTTAGCTTCCTTTTCACTCAAACCCCTATAAAACTCATTTCCCCCCTTAAAACTCTTTAGCGAAGTATTTGTGGTACTCATAGCATATCACTCCTTTTCGTAAGTCTCTAAAGTATTGCGTTAAATATATTACTGTACATTAAAACTTAATACAGAGTTATCACCATAGTCCTATTTTTATTCTCAAAAATTCATAAATAGACCAACTTATTGTAAAACCTTAACTACACATAAAAAATGCACATCCCAATTCACTTTTTGAGATGTGCATTCATGTTATTTACTTATTAAAAAAAGCTGATTTTATAGGGTTGGCACTATATTTATTGATTAATGAATTTTTTAAAACACCTTATACTCTTAATTTTCTCAACCTTTGAACCAGTATATATGTTTTGCAATATCCAAAATCAATGTAAAATGTTTATTCCAAATCATATCCATCTAAAACACCTTTTGCCCTGTACTCTGACAAATTAAAGGACTGCCAGTCATTTTTAGATGCAAGCCTTGTTTTTCTTGACAAAAGATTATATTTAATTTCTAGACTAACTTGTTCATTTGGGTTATCTAAAAGCTTTACCATATATGGTACCGCATCATCGGAAAGTAAATATAAATAATTAATATCAATCATTTTACCGCTATCTGCCTCAAACCTTCCTATATTGTTATATGCAATAAACGCATCTACATTAAAGTAATTCATTAATAGATATGCTATTAGTGCAACCACTATATACGACTTTAGAAGCAAAAATTTATCCATCCAAGCTTTTATCAATGTTGCAATAAGAATAACAAATATGAATATCATAAAACCATGGGTAAAAACTCTTAGGTAAGTATAACCAAACTCTTGTTCATAAAGAGACATTCTGAAATGTGCCGATAGTAGCATTACCATAGTACTGACAATCAAAAGTGAATTCAGGATTCTTAAAATCTTAGCTATAATTGTATTGTCGTTTTTGGTAAAGTTTATTATGCTTATCAATATACTTACATTTATTATTGTAACTGCAACCAATTCAAAAAAACCTCTTCTCGCATATTCTGCATATGTTACACCTTCTGGCAACAATGCTTCTATACTTCCAAAAAGATATGTGAATTGTATTGCTGTAAAAATAACGTATATCAGATTAACCGACAAAAGTATGGTTATTATTATTATAGGATCCCATATCTTTTTAATTTTAAAGCTGTCCTCTATAACTCTGCTTGTGTTTCTGTCTTTTTTGTTGTAAAGACTCCAAAGGTAACTAAAGGCTATTATTGCTACCAAAAACCCGATAATCAGCTGTGCAAATAACCCCCCAATATTCATTTTAATAAATAGATCTGTAATATTACTCACAAAGTGGCTAAACACCTGATCTGCTTCAGAAAGCAGCCCAACCACCACTCCCACCAAAGGAACGGATATAATTAAGCCTATAACAACCTTACTTATCACAGAAGCTTTAGTTGAATTCGGTTTTCTCTTAATAATTTCCGACACTAAGTTAAAGGGCTTAAATATATGTGCTAGAGTTCTTACAAATATAGCGTTAAGAAAGTCGAATAAGAATCTCATATCAAACCACTTGTAATCATTGTTATTTGTAATAAGTAAAGTCTGTACAAATATAAGGGAAGGAATTATCATAAAATTTAAAACCCTAAATACCCAATTTGAGAAAAAGAAATAAGTTAAAGACAGCATAATAATCGGAAGGGTTAGAATTGTTCCAAAACTAATCTTAAACTCAATTTTATCCCGTAAGGTAAAAAGCAACACACCATAAAGCACCAAAACAAAAACTGGATATGATACACCTAATTTCTTCTCATAAAATAGAATGTTATAAATCACAGCAAGAATAATTGAACCAATGAGAATAAATACATTCTCCTTACTAATTATATTTTCGCCCTTACTTATATTGCTTTTTTCATTATTTATGTTGTTTACTTCTTCCACAAGCTACGCCTCCTCTAAATTTTTCTCTTCCGGAACAAATTCAAGAATATCTCCTGGTTGACAATCTAGAGCTTCACATATCGCTTCAAGGGTGGAAAAACGAACTGCCTTAGCTTTGCCTGTTTTAAGTATGGAAAGATTGGCTAGTGTAATATCCACTTTTGATGCGAGTTCCGATAAACTCATTTTTCTTTTTGCCATTATTACATCTAAATTTACCACAATAGCCATAAAGTGCCTCCTCTATATTGTAAGATCATTTTCTTCTTTTACAATTACCGCCTGATGAAAAACCTCAGCAAGCACTATCAAAAACAATCCTAAAATTACAAATACCATAGCCAAAGTAATTGTAAGGATTGATGGATAAAAAACAATTTTAACACCATAGGCGGCTGAAATTACAAAAGAGGAAAAAGACATGCTCTTTAGGCTTTTAACATTATCTATGATAAAAGGGTTTCTTTTATTCAGATTTTTAAATATCTTTCTTATCTCATAAACTAGCTTCAGGGCAAATATGCCTGTTAAGTAAAAAAAAACGAGTAAGAAGTAGTAATTTTCATCAAATGTACTTTTTATAAGATCAAAGGCCAACTTGAGACTCAGCGGTAAACTCACAAAAACAGCTAAACCTCCAATAAAAACTCCATCTAATAATAGCTTTACTGCCCCTGATAATCCCTTTTCTCCTAGAACTTGCATTTAACAGCCTCCTTTTCACAATATTCTAATAATATTAGAAACGTGTTTTTGCCAAATTTCAATATATTTTTATTATTTTACAATAAATTTTTATCAACATACAATAACATGCTTTTACTAAGAATATGAAAAAGTATTCATTGGCATTGCTACAAGCTCAAAACAAAACGAGTTAACCAACCGTTTGAACCGATGTAATAGATACCTCGAAATTAGTGGAGAGGTAGAAGGGCTTTGTGAGTTGTGTTATAATCAATGCTTTTTCTTTGGAAAGATAAAAAGGACTTCCCAACTAATTGGAAGTCCTCGTCTGAAAGAAAATTCGCTTCGCTAATCTACACCGAGTACCATTATTGAATTTATGTGAGGATCGGCCGTACCTTGCATTTGACACCTTTGGTTTTTCAATATTTCAATATAATCGATGATATCCTGTGTTATACGCTCTCCAAGGCAAATAACAGGTATACCCGGAGGATAAGCCATAATCATTTCTCCTGCTATTTCTCCAACAGAGTCCTTAAGCGGAACAGACTTTTTGTGACTATAAAAAGCATCCCTAGGAGAGACAATCATCTTTGGATTATACGGAACTATTGTAGTCTTTCTATACTCTTTGATTTCAGTTTTAGATGATATATCCTTTAAGGCATTAATGAGTGCAACAATATTTTCTTCGGTATCGCCAATACTCACAATACCCATTATATTGTGCATATCAGAAAGTTCAATTTGTATATTGTACTCATTTCTGAGTTTTTCCTCCATTTCATAACCCGTATACCCAAGCCCCGCTACACTTATTCCTAGCTTTGTTTCATCAATATCGTAACATCCTGGCGTACCTATAAGTTCTTTACCAAAAGCATATAAACCTTCTATCTTGTTTATTTCTTCCCTTGCCATCCTAGCAAGCCTTAATGCTTCCTCAAGCATTTCACTGCCCTGAGTCGCTATCTGTTTTCTTGCAACATCTAAACTACACATTAATAAATACGAGGAACTTGTGGTATGAGTCAAATTCAATACCTGCTTTACCCTTTCAGGAGATACTAAATTGCTCCTTAGCAAAAGAGCTGAACTTTGGGTCAAAGAGCCCCCTGTCTTATGCATACTCGCCGAACTCATATCAGCCCCAACTTCCATTGCCGTCAACGGAAAATCGTCATGAAAACACATATGTGCCCCATGAGCCTCATCTACCAATACCGCCATATCATGCCTGTGTGCTATTCTGACAAGAGCCTTTAAATCTGATGCCGCTCCATAATAAGTGGGATTAATTAAAAATAGTGCTTTTGCATGTGGATTTTCTTTAATAGCCTTTCGGAGGCTTTCTTCAGTTATTCCCATTGCAATTCCAAGTCTCTCATTTATTTCCGGCTGAACATATACAGGCATTGCTCCGCTGAGTATAATACCTCCAATAGTTGATTTGTGGGCATTTCTGGGAATTATTATCTTGTCCCCTGGCTCGCAAGCACTCATTATCATAGCCTGCACTCCAGCAGTGGTTCCTCCTACCAAAAAGAAGGCATTTTGTGCCCCAAAAGCTTGTGCCAAAAGCCTTTCCGACTCATAAATAACTCCTGTTGGGTTATTTGCAAAATCCAGTTCCTGCATACCATTCGCATCCATCTCGAACACTCGGTCGCCTATATAATCCCTAAGTTCCTTAAGTCCTGTTCCCTTTTTGTGTCCGGGAACATGGAACTGTATTACCTTGTCATCCACATACCTTTTTACCGCATCAAAAAGCGGCGTTTTGAATTGATCTAATCTCGCCAATTCTTTATCCCTCACTTCCCACGCTTTCGCTATACTTATCCCTCGTACTCTTGTCATAATAAACCTTGTTACGGGGGCAGTAAAAAATAATAAACAAGTGAATTATAGGATAAAGAATATAAAAAGTCAATTAATTTTTATGCCAAAACTATTTATTCTTCAAAAACCTTGCTCACACCCTCAATTTTCTTAAGTTCGCTTATTATAGTTTTCTTTTTTATGCTATTTGGTAACTTAACAAAAAATTTGATTACCACTTCGTCACTGTCTTCATTATCCAAAAACTCTATATCATTTATAGATATACCATATTTACCGAAGGTATACCCGATATTTCCAATCTGTCCGGGGGAATTACTAGTTTTTATGTGTAGGATACTTAAATGCTTTTTTCCAGTCAAATTATGTTCGAGTTTTTTTAATACAATAAGGGTTAAATAAATGACAAGTGCAGCAAAAATTGCACCCTCATAAAACCCAATTCCAGCAGCAATTCCCACACATGAAACTGCCCAAAGACTTGCAGCCGTTGTAAGACCTTTTACGTTTGCGCCTTCCCTTATTATAGTACCTGCACCCAAAAAACCTATACCACTTATTACTTGTGCACCAAGACGTGCAGGATCGATATTTGTAATTCCTTTATACTTTTCGAAAATAAATACAGATGTGATCATTACCAGTGCAGAACCCATACAAACAAGAATATGTGTACGAAAGCCTGCAGGTCTGTTCATACTTTCGCGTTCATAGCCAATCAAACCACCAAGAATACAAGCAAGAAGCAACCTGAATAAAGTAATAAAATAAAACTCAAAGTTTATGTGTGCAATAATTCCACCCACTTTATTCACCTCTGTCATTTTATATTAGGGCCTTTTAAAAATAAATTCTACAATAATCAAGCCATTAAGCCCATTAAATCACGTTTTTGAAATGGCTATCGCAATGTTTTTGGAATCACCTTAAAATAGAACCTTTAGAACAATCAAGAACGAACAAGTCACAAAACAATACTTCTTAAAAGTAGTAATTCATACTAATAGTATATCATATTTTTATAAATAATAACCCAGTTTATCAAAATAAATAAAGGCATCTAAGTATCTAAAACGCTTCTTCTTAAATGAGAACGTTTCAGCCTCATGATGCCTTAATGATTTTTCACACTCAAACTTTCGTAAATAAGCAATTGACCAGTTATTTTTTTTGAATCACACCCATACTAAGTTTTTCGTGAGCTGTTTTAAATAGTTTATTAATTGCACCAGAAAATTTTATTTTTGATCCCTGAAAAATCTCTACAACTTTAAATTTAATCTCAATAGGTATTTCATCTTCTTCATCTGCGGATGCTACTATACTGTACTCCTCTTTAGTAAGAACATTCTTCAAATCTTCTTTAACAGAATCAGGTATAGTGCCATGTGTAGCATCTACAAAACACAATGGAGGAAACATCACACACCACCAGTTCTGTCCTACCCCTTCTCCAATAACAACCCTAAGAGCCTCATAAGCTCCTGCTGGCAATGTTATATCCCCGTACATCTTTGTTGGGAAAGGAAAATTCCCTAGCATCACCTTAACACTATAAGACTTATTTTGCCTTTTTATTTCATTCTCTGCAAGAATCTTTATTCTATCTAAATTATTGTTTACTTGTGATTTTGCATCTTCTACCGTTTCAATATCCTTTATTTCTTTCTTCATATACTCTAGTATTACATCCCGAACATCTCTCTTTAGTTGTTGATCTTCTGGCGAATCACTATTAGCAATAACATGAAGTCTTAAAAGATTTTGTGACAATCCACTGTTGACATTTTCCGAATAAGATGCAAATGCAATGCCTGTTACCAGCAGTGCCACCAATACTATTCCCAAAACTCCCTTAAATATCGACTTTACATCCTTTGAGCTTATTAATCCCTTTAACATAATAAAATCCCCCCAGATCTTGCTAAGGAACTATTTGAAAATTATGTTATCCAAATAGACTCCTTATTTAAATTATTTTAGCAATAGTAACTTTTATTGCTTAGTATAATTATTCACAAGATTGAAAGGATTTATACTATACATAAAATATTTTAGTACAAAAACTATTCATTGGGTTGTTTTCCAAAAAACAGACTATAAATTACATCAGTACTATAACTTAGTTTGACGAGTATTAACTGCTGCCCTAATAAAATCCCTGAAAAGAGGATGTGGTCTGTTTGGTCTTGATTTAAATTCCGGATGAAACTGAACTCCGACAAACCAAGGATGATCCTCTATCTCAACAATTTCAACGAGTCTTTCACTTGGTGACAAACCTGATATAACAAGACCTTTAGACATCAAAAGTTCTCTATATTCATTATTAAATTCGTATCTGTGTCTATGCCTTTCATAAATCAACTCATCGTTATATATCTCAAAGTTTTTGGTATTTTCACCTAATTTGCACGGATATAATCCTAATCTCATTGTCCCGCCCATTTCATCAATATCCTTTTGTTCAGGCATAATATCTATTACAGGATAAGGCGAATCAGCATCAAACTCTGAACTATTCGCTCCTTCTAATCCAGCTACATTTCGAGCAAACTCTATAACTGCCATCTGCATGCCCAAACAAATACCAAAATACGGCTTTTTGTTTTCCCTTGCAAATTTAGCAGCAAGTATCTTGCCTTCTATTCCTCTATCTCCAAAACCCCCAGGAACTAAAATCCCATCACATGTAGATAAACTATTTATAATATTCTCGGTATCTAGATCTTCAGAATTTACCCATTTAATTTTAACATCCACACTATTTGCTATTCCACCGTGATTCAAAGCTTCCACTACACTTAAGTATGCATCATGCAACTCAACATACTTTCCGACAAGAGCAATTGTAACAGAATCGCTAATACCCTTCTGCTTTTCAACCATTTCTCTCCATTCACCCAAATCCGGAACGCTACATGATAGACCTAAACGTGTACATACGTTCTCAGCAAGACCTTCGTCTTCAAGCATTAATGGAACTTCGTACAGTATTTCTGCGTCAAGGTTTTGAATTACCGAGCCCCCTGGAATATTACAAAATAATCCTATTTTATCTTTAAGCTCTTTACTTAAACGCTTTTCAGTACGACAAACAATAACATCCGGCTGGATACCTATGCTTCTTAGCTCTTTAACACTATGCTGCGTAGGCTTTGTCTTAAGTTCCCCAGACTTTCCAAGGTAAGGAACAAGTGTAACATGTATGTACATGACGTTTTCTCTGCCTTTTTCAGTGGAAACCTGCCTTATGGCCTCAAGAAAAGGTAGGCTTTCAATATCTCCGACAGTTCCACCAATTTCAGTTATTACAACATCGGTATAATCTGTCTTTCCTACCCTGTAAATTCTCTCTTTTATTTCGTTAGTAATGTGTGGTATTACTTGAACTGTCCCTCCTAAAAACTCACCTTTTCTTTCCTTACTTATTACAGACCAGTATATCTTTCCTGTTGTAACATTGCTATTTTTATTCAGGTTTTCATCGATAAACCTTTCATAGTGACCTAAATCAAGGTCAGTCTCAGCTCCGTCATCCGTTACAAATACTTCTCCGTGCTGATACGGACTCATAGTACCAGGGTCAACATTAATATAAGGATCAAATTTTTGAATTGTCACCCTTAATCCCCTTGCCTTGAGAAGCCTTCCTAAAGATGCAGCAGTTATTCCCTTTCCCAATCCGGAAACAACTCCACCGGTTACAAAAATGTACTTAACAGACATGATTTCCTATCCTCCAAAAACAGTTACAGCCGGTTAGATATTCTCCTCGACCGATAATATAATAATAAACAAAGTCTATTCTTTTGATAAAACATACAATTTATATTGTATATTCGCTAAAATCCGGTGTCAATAGAAGATTGAATTTTATGAAATAATTTTTTTAGGACATGGAAAAAGACAGCATTTAAATGCTGTCTTTTGTATAAACTAAAAGCTGGTTACTTCGTAGCCCAAGACCACAATAATTGATACTAATAAAAGCATATATTTCTTTACTTGCTCCCCCAAAATCTTTCTTTTTTATCTCTTTAATCGAATCAGTTTACTCTAAATTAGATTCTTTCTCCCCTAAATCCTTCGTTTCCCGTTTATCCAAGCTAAAATTAAGTATACGCTTGCAAATTTCTCTTCCAACTTGCTCCCCGTAACAATCCCATTTTATAGAAAACAAAACATTAATCCTTGTACATAAAATGGAACTTGGACTACGAAGTATCCAGCTTTTTTATCTAGTTAAACAAAGCCTGCAGAATTCTATGCATCCCTCCCTATACTAATATATTAACAATTAATTACATCTATTCGGTATTTATATAAAACTAATCAGATACAAAATACAACTAAGAATTGCAAAACCAATCGGGTTAAACACTAAAAACAAAGTCATTCTGTCAATAAGATAAGTCGGTGAACTTAGCACCCTTCGGGCGAACTTTCAAAATGCAAATTCCTATACTATTAAATTAATAAAATCTGTTCAAATAAGCTGTGTGAAAAACAATCTAACTTGATTTTTAAGCCTTAAGTGCCAAAACAAATAATACTTCTAAAACATTAAATATATCTGTTAATAAAAGGATATCAAAAATATTCCAACTTGTCAACAGTTCGTTTACAAAATCAACTATATGATTACAAAAAAGTATTTTCCCTTCTATTGAGTCAATTTGACGCCGCTAAGTCCGTAATTTTTCTGTACCTCATTGGATTCTCCTTGGGTTACGTTTCTTACAAAGTATCCCTTTACTACGCATTCATTTCCTTGACCTTCAACAGCTATAAGAAAAAAGGAGGCAAACCCAAGTATTTGTACCGAACTCCTACCATTCACATCAAGATCATCGACAATTACTACCGTAACAACCCTTGAACAATCTGGATTAAAGCTGTCATAGGTGCATCGGGGATGATGATTACATCGGCTTATTAATTCATTCACAGAAGATTTTGTAGGATTACTCATGTTTCCAGTCTCGGTAGTGACATAATCCCCAACTTTCAATTCCCCATCATACCCATTTAAAATATTAAACCTGTAATTATTTGCACCTGTTCCCCCAAGGGCAAGCCCCCCATAATTACCGTTACTACCACTTCCACCGCCCTCTTTAAGGGTGTAAAGTGTTCCAAACTCCAAATCCTGCTCTTCAATCGCAAAGGGTCTTATCCCTTTATAAACGCTTGTTATGGCCATTATCTTAGCTGTTGCACTTGCATTTACCTCAGTACTTTCAAAACCGAGTAATTGTGCAAACACATAGTTTACATTGGTTTTTGTAGTTACTTTTATGCCCGCATTGTCACCAAGAATCTCTATATTGGCATCATCAGGATTTACACCATTTTTCTGTAGGTATTCCCTTGCAGTCATTATAGGATTATCCTCTTCGTATAAAATCGACTGTGCTCCTGCTAATGCTGCTGCATCAGTAGCTTTAACAGTGTCCGCCTTTTTGTATGCTACAACACCTATATCTACAACAATAGACGCACATGCTGCAATTACGGTAAAAGTTATCACGTGTAAAACCATTGTAGTACCTTTTTTGTTTCGAATTTGATTTAGTATTTTCATAAAACATGCACCCCATAAAAAATAATATTTTCCCTATTCTCATTGTACATCCAATAGCTGCGTTTTCCATCGAACCAAAAAACTATTTTTAAGTAGGTATCTATAACTATTTTCATGAGCCTTTTACCCCTTATAAAGATGCAGAAAGCCTGTTTCATTGAATTATATCAATAAAACAGGCCAGTAATATAAATCTTGCTCCTAATTGTTTAACAACTCTATAGCCTTTGCCATTTGCTTGTCATATCCTAAAAGGTTATTTTGAAATTCTTCATTTAATGCCTGCTGAGTAGTAAAATCCAATACACCGTAGGAATAAAAACCCTTGTCCTTCTGAAACTCACAAACAGCTGCCGCCGATTCACTATCAAAGAGCATATCCGGCTTTTCAATATTATAACCTAAAAACTTTAAGATTTTTTCCGCATTTAAAACATCTATGCTTTTATCTCCTATAGTGGGTTTTAACTGTTTTGAAAGAGTCTCTATACTCCTTATATCAACTTGATTTTCTACATAATTATTTTCTATATAATAATCAGGTTGAAGACCTGTACCGTCAATCATCCTTCCCTTAGGTGTATAGTATTCACCCGTTGTGATTTTTGTCCACCCTATTATTTCGTCATCAGAAGGCGAAACATCGTAATTGTTTATCAGATCATAACCGTCTATTATCCTCGTTCCAAATCTTTGTTCATACTTTTTATATGCTTCGAGAGATAGCACTGGATAAAGGTTTTGAACCTTTCCCTTACCGTATGTTTTAGTCCCTACCAAAACACCTGAACCGGTATCTTGTATTGCTCCTGCAAGAATCTCAGAGGCACTAGCACTTGATTCATTCACTAATACTACTAGCTTATATTTTGGCTTCTTGTTTTTAGAATAATATTCTTCATCCTTAATGGCTTCCGATTTAAAGTCAAGCTTTGTAATCAGCCCTTGAGGGACAAAATTTTCAGCTATTTTCACCACCTGACTTACTTCTCCACCGGGATTATCCCTCAAATCCAATATCAGCTTTTCAATTTTGGCATCATCCATCTTTATTAGAGTCTTAGCAATACTAATGCTTGAATTAGAATTAAAAATATCAAGTTTTATATATCCAATATCACCCATTACATTGTAAGTTACTGGATCAATCCTCACTTGTGCCCTTTCTACTTCAATATTTAACAATTCACTATGCCCAGCTCTTTTTATTTCTAAATTAACTTTCGTACCCTCTTTACCTCTAATGAGTTGTGCAGCCTCTTCACTAGTTTTGCCTTCCACACTCTTCCCATCAACTTTAACGATTATATCGCCTTTAATTATTCCAGCTTTTGCTGCGGAAGAAGAACGGAACACCTCTCCAATATATATATCATTTGCTTGTGATGATATACTAACTCCAATTCCAACATAGGAACCATCCATATTAGTAAAAAAGCTATCCGCCTCTTTACTGCTAAAAAATTCGGTATATTGATCCATGGTGTCAAACATTCCGTTTATTGCTCCCTCAATCAATTGCTCATCAGTAACTTGACCTTTATACAGATCCTTTATCATATCCATAATGTTTTTTAGATAATCCATATCCAAAGATGCTTCATCCCTTTGCACACTTTCCGCTGCAAAGGATATATTGGTAATGAATAGACACAACACTAATACACTTACAATTCTTAGGATTTTTTTCTTCATTTTTTTCCCCTTTTCTTTAATCTAAATAAACCCGCTTTTTCACTTTTTCCCTTAATATTCCTTAGTAATTAACTATTCTTTCTCTATAGTCTTTCTTAAGATCGTCTCTCATATAATTTATAACCTTATTTATAACAACTGACGCTCTTGCCTTTGTAAGATATTCACAAGGTTTGAGATATCCTCTTTCATCACCTAGAACAAGCCCTATTCTTTGTGCAACATAAATATGATTTCTAGCATAGGAAGGGATGTCCGAATCATCCACAAACGGAGTAGCAACTCCACCCACAGGTGCTAAAGCTTCTAGCCCAAGAGCCCTTATAATAATTGTTATTGCATCCGCCATAGTCAAATACTCTTCTGGTCCGAATCTTTCATTTCCACGACCACTTACTATGCCTCTTTTATACGCATTGTTAATACTTTCAAAATATTTGCTTTCCACTGGCACATCAATAAACGGTGATAAAATCTCTTCCTTTTTATTTTTAACTGATCTGCTTGTTTTCGAAGTAACTAAGGTACTATCTTGCGGAACCTCTTTTGCAGCCTTCACAATTGCATCGGCAAATTCTGCCCGGGTCATTACGTCCTGTGGATTAAATTTATTCGAATCCTCTTTAAAAACCTCCAAACTGTAAAGAGCTCTTATATCATTCTCTGCCCAATGACCTTTTAAATGGTGAAGGCTTGGAACTAATAATCTTGTCTTAACAGGAAATCCTTCTATCTTCAAACTATCGGATTTCTCAATCAACCGGTCTGTCGATACTCCCTGTGAATCAAATTCCGGTAAACTTGAAAAGTACTGAAGAATACTGTTATTATATTGCGTCTGAACAAATCCACCTTCAAAACTGATGGTCTCAGGTTCATTCTCAACATACTTTATTTGCTTCGCTGTGCTGTTAGAAAGTCTTATGCTTGCTGTCCCGCCCCATTTATCAACTATATCACCCTTTATGGTCTCACTCTCAATCAAATACTCCAATACCTGTGTTTCAGTTGAACCCCAATACTGGTTGTATCCGTAAAAATCACCAATAACATCTACCGTAACAGTGCCCTCGTCCGTTCCAATGCTGTAAGTTTTTCTGCCCCATAGGTTTCCTGCCAAATAATCGACCGCAGGCTTCGAATCAGTAATATTAGTCTTTGTAAAATCATAATTTTTCAAATTGTATTTTACACCATCTATATCAATGACTTCGGTATATCTTCCATTTAAAACTGTCTCCTCTATTTTTTGACCATTACTTTTTTCAGTAACCGCTGTATTATAGGAAATAAATTTAGTAAGATTTCCTGACCTTTCAGGATTTGTAAGCTTATATGTATAATTTGACGTTATTATCTGCTTACCTGTCGCACTATCCTGTTTAGATGTTTTCTTTATTGTCAATGTCCCACTAAATACTATTGGTTCACCCGTCAAAAACACAACTTCCTTATAATCAAAGGTAGTCTTGCCCTCAACTTCTCCAGAAGATATTCCTCCTTCAAAACCACTGTCACCGCTTCTTGCATATATCTTAATATTTGATGTACTTAATACTATAATAAGCATCAATGACATTAATTTCAATAGTTTTGTCATATAGTACTCCCTCCAAATTACAAAATTTCAGAACACATTGAATATGGTTATTACAAAAAGTAACTGATCAATAGCAATTTCATAAAATCTGATGTACATCTTTTGCACTGCAAAACAATGTTCCTCTTTTGGTCATTTTTGAAACAGACTATATACACTATTCTATAAAAATAATGTACGCATCACCTGTTTCACTTTCATCCTTCTTAATCAACCTGACCTTATCTCCCTTTGCAATATCTCTAGCCTGAACAATCATATTATCTTTTAGAATTATGCTATTTTGAAGAATGTTTAGCCTCATATCCTTGCTTTTTTCCCACATATGGGTAGAAGGATTATAAACCTTTGTATTATATAGTACAAATTCTGTAGATTCATCCTCTGCATTTATCTCATATATTTCACCTTTAACTGATACATTCCCGTAAGGTGCTGTATTGACCAGAACCGCATCGGTGCCGTTTGCCAAGATATAAACAGTACGATCTTTGTAGCTTGAACTACCGTGATCGGTAAAATTCCTTTGCCCTACTACTCCCGAATCATCAACTATACTGGTATCATAAGTTATCCTAAAGGTTTTTGGAGTATTGTAAAATTCCCAATTAACTCCATTTAGCTGTGAAAAAGAATTTACCGTAAAATCTTTATTTTTATTAATACTCGCTATTCGACCCCTATATATGCCTATAAAATTCGGATCACTTCTAGGTACTATCTCAACAATTTTTGCATAGTACATACCATCATTAAATGCTCTATTTGCCACAATGTAAGCTGTATCTTCTGGTGAAATGCTGCTACCTATAACCAATCTTTTATCCTTAATTATTATAGTACCCCTATTATAAAATATATTGTTTGTTCCCTTTTCTAAAGATAGTTCTCCTTCGCTTCCCATAGTGTTTGATACAATACTGTCGTCAAATTCCGTTAATTCAGTGGCATCACTTTGTTTGAAGGAAACCAAAACAGCCTTTTCTTCTCCTCCGTAGTCCTTTTCAACAGCTATATAGGCTTGGTTACTTCTTAATTTCCTGTTTACAAAATCTAGCGATATATTTTCATTGTTATAATACAGTTCACTACCTTCTGCTATTCCAATCATTGAAAATCCCTTTTGTACTGTCCTTTCCCATTTTCCGTTTTTTAGTATCTCCATATTCCTAATAATAAGGCTGTTTGATACATCATCAAGTTTATCCACAACACCCTTATATATATTTGTAATAAAATGTTCATCACCTTCTATAGTTATCTGTTTCAAACTAGTAGAAGTATCGGTTATATTGAGAAGTAATTTTAGCCTATCCCCTTCTTTTATCGAGTCATAATTAACTAGTTTCTTATCTAAAATTACAGGTATATCACCACTTGTCACCAAAATTTGCTGCGTACCATCATCATATTGTATTGCAAGGGATAAAGGCTTTTTAGAAAGCACCTTGCCATGTCTTTGAATATAGTTATCTACAGCACTTATTATTTCAATATTGCCTTCATCATCAAACTTAATGTAAACCGAGTCTCCGCCTTCAATCTCTTCAATATTGGCCGCCTTATAATTTTTCATTATGGTGATATTTTTAGGATTTGAATAGTTATAGGTTTTAATGCTCGGAACAGTTTCGTCCTCAATCTTCTTCTCGTTGTAAAGTGTTATATATCCAAGCTGTGGATTGTTATCTTCCACTATTCCATTTGCTACACTCTGATCCTTTAACTTAAGCGTAACGGATTTTATCCCCGTAACCATATCATTCTCTATAGCAAGAACAACATCCATTCCCTGCTTAATATGTTCTATTTTGGATTTTATATTTTCAACATAAACCTCTACATCCGAACTATAAACATATGTAACATCAACTTTCTTTCCCTCGCTGTGATAGGAAAATTTATCATCATCTAAGTCAACTTTTGTATAGTCTATATCATATATCTTTGAAATATTTAAAGTCTGGTTTGTAGTGTCAATATTATTAACTTTTGCAACTAAATAATTTGTGTCTGCTGTAGTAGATAATACTTTTACATATACTACCTTACCTTCCATTGTTACAGTATATTCTATACGATCGCCTTTCTCTAAAACATCACTTTTTCCAAGCCATCCGTTCTTGTAAACAATTAAATCTATATTTTCCTTTGCCTCTATTCTTCCGCTCTGCTCATTTCGATAATCGGTAGATTGACCTGTGAAAATTTGGGTCTTAACCTGATGTAAACTTCCACCGCTATTTCTAATATTGTATGTGCTTTCCGTCTTACTTTGCCCATCAATGAAGCTTACTGATGGCTCAATACTTTCAATAGTACCCAATTTTCTTTCATAGCCCCTTAGTGGTAAAATAACAGGAAGAGCATTCTTAATAATCTGTGCCATCTGTTCTCGGGTCACATTGCCCCTAGGATTGAATCTTCCATTGCCTAAACCGTTCATTATATTATGCTTAAGTACTGCTTCAATATAAGGTATATTAAAAGGATCTGCCCCGACCCAATCACTATAGCTGTTAAAAATCTTCTGCTGACCGTATACTGGTTCCAATCCCAAAACCGATGCTATCCAGAAAGCCACATCTTGTCTCTGCGCAGTTGAATCCCTATAGAAATTCTCCTGCGTAAAGGCACTTTTATCCAATGCAAGGGCATCTGACAGGTCTTTAGCTGAAATAAGACCATCGGTAGCCGCAAGCTGCAAATACCCATCAGACCACATTGCGGGAGCATAGGTTTTCTTGTTATCTGCCATTCTTCCAATATCAATTGCTTCTGCAGCAACTTGAGCCTCTGCCTCTCTACCCACTGCGTTATATACCAAAGCCAAGGCTTGCTCCTTAGTGACAGAATTAGTTCGCCCAAAGGTTTGATTGCCGTAGCCCTTCATAATCTCAAGGGCACTGACTTCACATATAGCTTCCTTTGACCAAGCATTAGACTGCCTTATATCCCTATAGTCTATATTGTTTAAAATTGTATTTACTGTATTAATACCAGTGTATATATTCTCTGCTGCCTCTATTTTATATATTGAGGTCAAAACTGAAAAAGAAAGAAGCATGGTTATAGTTAATGCTATAGTTTTCTTTAAAAGATAAGTCTTTTTGTTCATAACATTATTACCTCTGTTTTGTTTATTTTTTAATCTCAACAAATTGAATTTAGTCTGTAATTCTATATCGGCTAATTTTTGAAGATGTTTTAATGATTATATGTTACAAATCAATTACACATATCAAGGTTATGTGATTCCAGATACATTACTTGTCCCCCATAGTATAATAGTGAATATTAAAGGCATATAATTATATTGCATTACACAATTATTTTATTATTCCTTAGCAAAATACTACTCTGTCACCAAAATTATATTTAGATAAAAATCAATTCCTCTATTATTTTCTTTGCTTATCTTATTTGCTATAGGCATAATTAATATAAATTCCAGAAAAATCATACCAATTATCATAGATAAAAGAATTTTGTTTCTTAAGAGCTATCATATTTTTTACAGCCACATAAACAACCCTACCACCGATAAATTCGAAAACAGGCAATAATAATTTGAATATAAGCTTTACAAAGTATGAAATACTATAGAACAATGCAAACACTATTAAAACCCCGCCAATAAGTGCTTCTAATGCACTCTCACCACCTATTTCCCCAATTACTGGTCCTAGACGGTGCGAAATCATTATTGAAGTTTTATCCTTTGATAGTTTTTGAAAACAACTGAAAACATCCAATTCAGCCATTGGATCTAGAGCTACGGTAGGTTCATCAAGTATTACAATTTCAGCATCATTATCAATCTTTTCAATACTGCCAAAACATATATTTTCACGCAAATTATAAAAGTATTGTAAAAAATCTTGAAACACAGAAGAACAGAAGGAAACGATGATATCTAAATTATTACTACCAAGCAACATGTCTATTACGGAGCTTTCAACTCAAATGGTATACCAAAAACCACCCTATATACATGGTGAACAAAAGCTTTAAAAAAGGGCAACTCAAAAAATAAGGAAATAAGCAAAAGTACAACTTCTTGTAAAGAGTTTTATATCGTTATGGAAACCTATACTTTGTCAGAATATGATTTAACCAAGTATTGCCGGAAGAATGGTCTCTATGTGGATGAAGCTAAAAAACGGCGTTCGGACATAGAATCTTCTTTAGGAAAAGAGCTTAACGCTTTCATCATCAAACATATATAAGTACATGTCATCTAAACTAGGTTTAACCATCTTTGCTTCAAAATCTTGTGGTTTTTGGTCGACAACAATCCTAATACAAACACCGTCCTTTTCACTTGCAATATTGCTAACTTTGTACCTGAATCCGTGAATATTTTATCATAGAAGTACTCACAATTCCAGCGAAATGAGGTATAATAAGGCTATAATACCATAAGAAAAATATTCACCAACGAG
>JGI24712J26585_10000911_pt1 | contig 25502 bp, 16 predicted proteins | sample BioPla3DNA2_FD_26585 | JGI IMG/M metagenome (IMG submission 26585)
CCCCGACCCCGATCGCGTGTTTGAGAATATGGGCGGAGAGCATCAACAGTTCCGCCTCTGCCGACGGGACAGGCGGGAGCCGGTTCGCCCGCACGTGCACATCGTAGTAGCGCGGATGGTGCTCCACGGTGACGCCTTCCAGCGAATAAAGGTGGCTGCCGTCCGGTTCCGGGGAGGCTGCGATACCACGTTCCGACAGCCAGGAAAGGGCGGATCCATATTCCTTTCCGCTCAGGAAGAGGTCGATGTCTCCGCTCGTGCGAAATGACGGAGCGGGGTAGTATTTGCCCACGGCGGGACCCTTCATCACGACGGGATGGAATCCGGCGGCTTGAAAATCCGCCAATAACTTTTTCGCGACCTTCAACACATGATCGGTACGGCTCGAAATCCGGTTCACCTCCACCAGCAGCCCCATACGAAGGGTTTCGGGAGGCATTTCCTCCTCGGGCAGCCGTGTCGCGCCTTTGAAGACGATGCCGGACACGGCTTGCTCACGGGCGATCCGGAATATTCTCTCCCACGCCTCCGGCGTTGCCCCGATCCCGGAAATGTCGGATTCGTACAAGCCCGCCCGAAGCAGTTTGAAGAATATTTCCACGACCGCCTGTTCCATACTCATTCCGCCAGCAGATGGCGCGCTTTCCAGTCTTGAACCAGTTCCCGGACATCGGCTAGCGCCGTTTCGTACGCGACATCATATTCCCTCACAAGTTGATCCGCGAGCCATTCTTCGGTGAATTCCTTGCCTTCCGCCACCTTCCAGAGGAAGGCCGCGGTTTCGTTGAGGGGCAGGACACGGGTGAGCCGGATCTGCTCGCCCTCGTTGATCAGAATCCGGGTTTCGCCCATCTCCCGGAGCACGTATTCTTTTTTGAGTCTCATAATTTCTCGAATGAAGTGCGCGGAATCCGGGCCTTCGCCTGCAGCAATCCGCTCAGGTTCACCACGATGAAGGTCTTCTCGTCCGTTGTCAGGACATACCCTTCCACGCCTTTCAGTTTGCCGCGGATGACCCGTATCCTGTCGCCTGCCTGAACGGATTGCTCGATCGGTACGGGTTCTTCGTCTTCCTGCAGCACCCGGATAAAATCCTCCATCTGCTTGTCCGGAACGATGAGCAGCGAATTCGTGGATCGGTCGATGAGGTAGTGGAGCGGCACGCCGAAGTCATTGGCGAGTCCGAGCGCGACCGATTTGGCGGCGCGGAGGAAGATGAGGTTGTTGATCAGAGGCTTCTCGACCTTCTTCCGTCTGCCGGCGCGCTCCACCGTCACGATTTTGGTGGGAATGAAACATTCCACGCCGCGCGCCTCGAGCTTGCGGCCGATGCTCAATTCCTGACCGTAGCGCGTACGGGAGGCGAACCAGCAGATCTTCTCGTCCATTTTGCTCCTAGAAGACTTTTCCGAACACGATGTTGGTGAAGGTGTTCCAGAGCACGCGGCATTCGAAGGCTATCGACCGGTGGCTCAAGTAATAAAGGTCGAGATCCAGCCGCTGGAGCATCTTCTCCAGGGTATCGGCGTAGCCGTTGTACAGGGTGGCGTAGGAAGTGACCCCGGGGCGGATCTGGTAGAGATACCGGTAACGGGGATTCCGCTCCATGATCTGGTCGATGTAGTGCTTCCGTTCTGGCCGGTGGCCGATGAAGGACATGTCTCCTTTGAATACATTCCACAACTGCGGCAGTTCGTCCAAGTGGTGATTCCGGAGAAATTTTCCCGTCCGGGTGAGCCTCGGATCGTCGTCTCCCGCGTAAAGCGCTGGTCCCGCAGCCTCCGCATCCATCTTCATGGAGCGGAATTTCAGGATCTCGAAGGGCTTCCCGAGTCGTCCGATCCTTTCCTGTCTGAAGATGGCAGGCCCGCCGTCTTCCCGTTTGATGGCGATCCAGCAGATCAGGAAGAGGGGAGAGAACACGATCAGCAGCAGGCCGGAGAGCGTGAGATCGAAGCCCCGCTTGATGGCCAATTGCCCGAGGGGCATCGCATCCCGGATGAAGTCCGGATTTCCCGGAGGCACCGCGTTTCTTGTTTCGTTGCCTTCGCCTTTCCCGGTCCCAGGGGGGTCCGTTCTGCTCTTTTCGATTGCATCTAGGCTCGGGAACCGCACCACCTGTATTCCAAGTTTCAGACAGATCTCCATCAACCGCCGGTCCTTCTCTCGGTCGGAGTGGGGGAAGATCACCGCATCAATCCCGCCAAGATTCCAACTCCACTTGATCAAATCCTTCTCGTCTCCGAAATAGTAGATTTTCCGATCTCCGAGGTAGTTGCCGTGGAGGGCCTTCTTGGACGTCAGGAAGCCGAGGAGGTTGTATCGGTTCTGTACCCCGAGGATGGCGTTGACGCCAATGGATTCATTGGAAGTTCCGTTGATGAGCACGGAGAGTTTCCGGATGTCTTCGGCAGGGTTGATGGCGTTCGTGTCATAGATCCGGGCGGAAAGAATCCGTGTGGTGAGGATGATGGTGAGCACCAGCAGGAAATCCGTCAGAAGAATGAAAAGCGCCATCTTCGAAGGGATCCGGATCAGGTGAGAGAAATACACGGCCGCCAATAAGGCCTCCTTGATGAAGGCGGCGCGGAGGAACTTCCCCATCGACATCATCGAGGCGTGACGCACGATGATCTTGTGTGTTCCGGTCAACTTGAAGGCGAGGAAAGAAATCACCCCGGAGGCAAGCACGCTTCCGAGTACGATCAACTTGAAGTTGTAGATGGGCTTGGAGAGCCAGCGCACGATCAATGTGGAGAGCAATGTCGCCAGCATCGACAGCAGGATGTCTTGCAGCAGCACGACGGACGACTTTACGTACTTTTTATGCTTCAGCTCTTTCAAAACGGGTAAGTTTGTGTCTTACGCAAAGATAGGAAGATTCTCGGAATATTCATCGGAAAAAATCCCGCCCGGGTGAGACCCGCGGCGGGATTGGTAGGTGTTCAGCAAATCCGGCCGACGGTGATTAGTTGATCGTCACGACGGCGCTGGCTTCGTCGGTCTTGAAGTAGCCGCCCTTGTCGGTTACGGAGACGCGGATCGGAGTTACGCTGTTTGTCGTCTTGAAGACCAGTTCCTTTGTATTGTGGTACGTGGTCCCGTCGTAGTAGTCGGAATAGTCCAGGGTGTACAGGAAGTAGAAGGACGACTCATCTGTTCTGAAATAGGATGGACCGGTCTCGACGGGCAGATTCGCTGTCACCGGATTCAGGTTGTTCTGCTCCGCCTCGATCTTGAAGATGAGCGGGAACATCGAATAGCCGAGATCCTCCGGAAGCGTGATCGTGATCGTCTTGTTCGTGCCGGAAGTTCCAGCGGCAAGTCCCAGCGTCTGCGCACCCAGCACGCGGTAGGAGACCACCCGCTCCAGGAACTTTTGCGGATTGATCAGTGTCGGGCCCTTGACCTTCACCCTGCCCTTGGCCTTGATGCCAGGCTGTGCCGGAAAGAGGGTAACGATGGAGTAGTACCAACCGCCATCGCTATCCGGCGGCTGCGGGGTTACTACTGTTCCGTTCGGCAGCGAGATGGGAGTTCCGTCTATGTATAGTTGACCATCCGATACGGTGTTGATTGCCGGAGAAGAGGTGATGTTGGAATATTCCAGTGTAACGTTTGCGGTCGGACTGGGATCGTTGTTGTGCTTCAATCGGTAGAGGAGTACCTTGCATGAGACGGTCTCCAACAAGCTGACATAGTCGATCGCGTTCACGGTAAGGGTGCTGCCCTTGTTGTCCGAAATCGAAGTCAGGTTGGCTGTTTCGGGCGCGGCGGAGATGTCTCCCACCGGCGAGTTGTCAAACGCCTCTTGCGCCGTTTCGTAGCCGTCCGTCCCCGAGACCTGCCCGATCTCGATGTTGTAAGTCACCCCCCGGTAGATATTGAAGTAGTTTCCGTCCGGATCCGCGATCTGGATCTTCAGCCAGCGGTTCGCGACTCCGTTCAAGGTGCCGGACACCAGGATGCAGGTCGCCGGCCTGCCTTGCAAATTGATGCAGCGCTCGTACATATAGGCTCCGTTATCAGTTGCATCATCCACGGAAATGAAGGAGGTCGGGCAGACATTGCTGATGCTGGCTACCGCCGGCATCGCGGGAAAGTAACCGGTCGCGGCGACAGCGGCGTGGGTCGGGAAGGTCGTGGCAATGGTTCCCGGCAGGTAACTGGAGACGAAGCCCCAGTTCTCCTCGAAGGTATTCTTTGTTCTGTCGTTCGGCGCGACATAGCCGGCTGTCGGTGTGTGCGCGAGGGCGAACTGGGTCGGCACGAAGTTGCCCCCTGCGGCACCCGTAACCGTGATCCGAGCGAAGTTACGGGCGAGCGGAACCTCTGCTAGCGCATCCTGCACCTCCTGCGAGGCGAAGAAGCCGGTCCCGGTGAGGATCTTTTCTCCGTTCCGCTTGATGTAGTCGCCTACGTTCACTTGGATCACATTTCCGCCCGATTCGTAGGTATAATAGCCTGTGTGGTACGTGAAAGCGCCGGCCGCTCCGGTAAACCAGGGATAGGTGTCCAGATGACCGCCTGCATAGGTGTAGCCGTCGATCCCGTACGGGAGCACAATGCGCTGCCAGTAGGCGGCATCTCCGTTCGCGGTGCAGATCGAACTGAGCACGGCCGCTTCACCCACGATTTCGTTCGGCTCGGTTACCGGGCAGTTGGCGATGAAGTGCAGGGAACGCCAGGCCTTGGACATCCAGAGATCAGCCTCGAATCTCCCGAGCGTACCGTTCGTGCCGGGAATCTGGCCGAGGAATGTGGCCTTGGCGAACTGCTTCAGCACCTGGTTCCTGTTGAAGACGGCGATGTACATGTCTCCGTCCAGAATCGGGTTTTTGCCCATCGCGCCTCGGGTTTGCGGAGGGACGGGCACCGTGAATTCCACGGAGACCATCTTCCCTTCGACGCTTCCGTCGTCCTCGGGCCTCACCGGCAGGTCGTAATTCGAACAAGCTCCGGCGAGCAGCATCGCTGCGAATATGTAGATTGCTTTTTTCATCTTTCTCTCGTGTTAAGTTTATCTCTGCCTGTCACCCCAAGTGAAGGTATCGTTGGCAACTTTGTCCGGTGTACCATCGGCATTTTTCCAATACCAATCGTCGTAGACGCAGCGGACATATGCCGAATTGGTAGTATGCTCGCTGACTGTTCCATCCGCATTGACTCCCATTGCTCCGTGGGCACTCCAATACAAAGAGTTGTTATTAGAATACAAATTGAAAAGACTTGGAATGAGACCTTTTGCTGACAGAGTTGTTATGTACTCGAGTTCGGCTTTTGTCGGGAATCTCCATCTTCCGGCAGGATACCCGCTCTCTTGATAGGATGCGCAGCGATATCTCTGGTTTTGAGAACTAGCCGCCATTACTTGACCAAAAGAGGAAGCGATCCTGAAAGAAGGGGCAATCATGTTTTCTGTAAGAGTGCCGGCATCTGTCGGATAGTAGTATTCGAGTGTCCGAGGCGAAGTACCGTACTTTGCAGGAGCGTTACTGAAACCATACCCTAAATTATTGACAGTGCCCGAACGCGGATCCCCGAGTATGTAGGATAAACCTTGTGCGATCACAGAGGTCGTAATGACATACATGTTCGGGTTGTTGTTCTGCCCACTCAAATAGTTGCCGTTTTGATCGGTATCCAAACCTCGTAAAACATATCGCCAACCGCTACTTTGAGCGTTTTGATTATCGACGTATACATATCCGGGTTGATAATAATTATAATATGGAAATCCAGTTGAAACCACACCTCCTCTCCTTGCGCTTTCTTCATTCTGGATGTACAGCGACGGGTACTGCGTCACGGTGACCAACTGGCTCGTGAGACCGCCCGCGCCCTGCTGCCGAACCCGGAAGGTATAGGTGATCGGAGCCAAATCCCGAGGCTGCATATTGTTGAGGTTGGTCTCGGGCGTGTGCATCAGGATGACGGAATTGCGGCCCTGCGCGGCGATGTAGAAATTGTTCCCCGTCACGGAAGAAGGGGATGAGGACTGGGTTAGATGACCCGTGGTGGGGGTTTGGGTCTGGTAGTTCGGATATTCGGAATACACTTCGATGACCTCAAGCGTGTGGCTCGAGCGTACCGGAATCTCCAGTACGTTGCCGTACATATCATATTGTGACTTGGGCACATCCAGGTATCGGCCCGAGTCAACGGATCCGCCCATGCCGGTGGGAGTAGCGTCCCAGCCAACAACGTAGTAGTTGCCGAAGACATCGACCGGAATCTCGTCCGCCGTACTGCCGAGTACCGTGATGTCGAGGTTGATGACGTAGCAGTAGTTGCTGCGCAGTTCGAAGGCCTCGTCTCCGATGCCATATTCAAATTTCGGAAGCGCGAGCTTGTAATAAAATTCGGTGGGGTTCGCGTCTCCGTCCGCCAGCCAGGGGAGGATGATCTTGATGAAGGGGGCGTGCGCGTCCGCAGCGTTCCATTTGAGCGGATAACTGTAGAACGGAACGCTCTGCACAGGCCAGAAGTTTCTCTCGCTCATCACATTGGCCCAAACCATATACGGTCTGCCCGTGTTTACAGTCGTCGGCTCCTCATTCTCATCGAGCCACCACAGCGTTCCGGGCGGATCCTCATGCTGAATCAGTTGATAGTCCCCGAAAGGTTTCGTTTCGAGCGGGCCGATGAGTTCGCTGTTCACCGTTCCGCCGGCCGTTCCCGGGGTCGTGCCGTCCGAATACATTGCGTAGCGGGGCGAAGTAAAGAACCAGGAAGAGAGGGCGCCTGCATCTTCGTAAGATATGGGCGTTCCGTCCAGGACGCCGTGCCGGATGCCATCCAGCAGATAAACCTGGACCTTGTCGTACTGCGAGGTCCACTCTTTTATGTTCTGTTCGCTGATTACCTCAGTCAACTCATCGACGATGTTCAGGTTCACCTGGATTTTGGAAACGATCCGCTTCAAAGGAGTGATCACAGAGGTCGCAATATGTTCCGTCAATGTGAAAAGTTGGACGTCGGAAGCCATCACGAACTGGTTGTCTCTTTTGATGAAGCCTTCGAGATTATTTTCGCACCCCTGACAGAACGTAGCGTCCAGCGTGATCGCCTTCAGTTCGGAAAGCGACTTGTGCGCGGCAGGGGCATCGCCCGGCAGATTGGCGATCACGAAGATCCAGCCCTGGTTGGCCGTGAAAGAGGCGGCGTAGTCGTCAAGTATGATGCGCCTGGCGTTTGCTGCAGCCAGCGTTTCATCGATTGGCTGGATGCCCGGGGAGTAGGTGATCCGGCCTTCAAGCAGGGAAGGCGTCGCGGTGTAGGAACCGGGATCGACATTGTAGATGTAATAGTCGATGTGGTGGATCGTGTTCTCGTTGTAAGTATCGTTGCCCATAATGGTCCGCGCGACGGGACTGGCCGAGCAGCGGACGCCGAGTTCGATCGCGTTGACTGCTTCGCTGACCGGCTGCTCGCTGAAATTCTCCATCGAGCAGGAGGCGGCCGCAAGCGCAGCGAGAATGGCTATGGAATATATAAATATCTTTTTCATACGGTTGTCTGCTTATTGGATGGGGAATACGAATTTCCAGTAGGAGAAGGTTCCGTCCTTGTGAACGTCCTGCACTTCCGAATCGGCGCTGATCTGGTCGTCCGGATCTGGAGTGGGGCTGAAGAACGCCTTGAGGATGAGGGAGTGTTCGGTATCCCTCGGAACGAGCGGATCCAGGGAGATATGGATCGTGACCTCTTGGTTCATGATCTGGCCTCTCAGTGTTTCGCTGCCTTGGCCTGCCTCGTCATCCCACACTTCCACTTTGAACATGTCATTCGTGTCCCCGACGCCGGTGGCGACCTCCTGAAGCCACCAATAACCGCCCAGGGGCGCTTTCGGGGTGAAGGTCACTTCGAAATAGGTCTTCCCGCTCCCGGTGTCGAGGGTGCGGATGTTATAATAGCGGTAATTGCCGTAGGCTTCTTCATAGTTGTTCGTGCCGGGTGCTTCCACCGCGTTCGAGGTCACGAAGGGATCAGAGGCGACCTGCGAAGTGAAGGTGGCTGTGGTTTCGTTGAGATCCCAGGGAAGGGATTGGCCGCCCAGATCGATGGAGAACCGCCAGGCAGAGCTCGGCATGGCGATGCCGGTGATCCGGTGCTTTTTGCCGGCCGGGAAGTTGATGAAAGACCCGCTCTGCTTCAGATCGAGCGCACGGAAAGTAGCGTCCGCAAGGTCGAAGCGGATCTTGAGGTCTGTCAAATCCTGCGGCAGGGCGAAGACCGTGAAGGTCAGACCCTTGGTCTTCGAGATCACCTGGCCGGTAAGGTCAAAGGTGATGCTGTTGTTGCTTGTCGAATAAGCGGGGCATGTATAGGCCGTATCGTTGTATCTTTTTACCAAGGCGGTGAAGGGCCCTGACAGCGCTTTGCTGGTCGAAGACAGGGTGAAACTGGAGAGCGCGATGTCTGCGTCGCTGTCTCCGCACACGAGGGAGATCTCAAACGCGGTGTAGGCGGGGTAGAAGTCCAAGTTGACCGTCACGGCGTTGTAATTGATCACATTGGCCGCGAACATCAGCGCGTTGCTCATGTCCGGGTGGAGTACCACGGTGTTGACGGTGGTCACGGTTCCATCGATCTTAAAGGAACCTGTCCCTGTGCCCGGTGTTCCGGACGCGGACTGGGCGGCTGCGATCGACATCCCGCTGGCGGCACCACCGGTAATGGGATCATCGGGAACAATCGTAGCACCGTCCGAAGGATAGACCGAATAGAAAGTGTAGTTTCCGCCCGCTTCCTCCCAAACGAGACCGTTGCCGTCGTCCGTATTGGCGAGCGTTCCGACGCTTTTGTTGCCATCGGGGGTAACGGACTTGATTGAGTAGTCAGCCCAGGGGTTGTTGTTGTACCGGTCTTTTGCCTTGTCGCTCCAGATCCGGATCAAATCTCCGTTTACCCAGTCGATGCGTTCGAATCCTCCGGTGACTTCGCCGCTGTATGCGGTCCTCGTCGCGGGAGGGTTCAATCCGGCCGTGAAGCGGATCATTTTGTCGTTGCCGGAACGGGTTCCGTCCTTCTGGCATCCTACCAAGAGGACCATGCCTGCTAAAACGAGCGAGGCGAATGAGAATGTTTTTTTCATCATGCTGTCCTCCTTTTTAGTTTTCCCAGTCAGCGTTAAAGGTGTCGTCCGTGAAGTCGCTGGTCGTCACTTCCTGACCTGTGGAGGTGACGGTCATCGGATCCACTACGGACGAAGCAAGTATGTCCGCGTCTGAGCGCAAGCATACCTCGCCGCCAATGCGCGGCTTCTGATATAAAGCTTTCATTTGGAATAAATAGTTTTTTTCATACTATGCGTTGGTCGTTAGCCTCTCAGGTTCTTTCGTATCGAGGCCCCTCATCCATCATTTATTATCCCCGGGTTTTAGGTCTAGTTGGTTTTTTTCTCGTTTGCTTCACCCCTTCTTCTTGCATTTTACCCCTTCTCTTGCGAGGGGTAAAATGTCGCCTCCCGTGGCGTAATCTCACAAACCTCACAAAAGTAAATATATTTTTTTGAAAAACCTACAACTAATTCTTTTTTGATGCAAATATTTTTTTAGTTTTTTCTCTCCTGCCGTTTCGACGGAATATACAAGGTCAATGCATCGGTTTTCAGGATCTCGGTGTCGGACAGGCCGGTCACCTCGGCCGGTGACCGCGCCGGCATGATAGAGGCCTTCATCCTTGATGTCGACATAGTCGGTAATGCCGTCAAACCCCGGTCCGGTGATGGCGGGGAGGAACAGAAAGCGGGGCGGGACGTAATATCAGGATATTTACGGCGCAGTGGTGACAGCGACGGCGTCTCCGAAATATTTGATTTTGAGAAACAGGCCGACGGAAGTAGCCCGGTTTGCGGGGGCCCGCAGGGGGCGTGTGTCGTCGAAATAGATCGTATAGTGTGTTTGTTCGGCTGATCCGGAAGGTTTCGTGGTAACGACATAGGTGTACCAGAAGTTCCAAGGTTTTCCGCTCTCCCGATAGTTCCAGAGATTGGGAGTAGTGGAAAATGACATCCCGCTCAGCGGCTCGCCGTCCAGGACAGCGCCGTTTTCGGTGGATTCCATCTCCACGCCGAAGGTCGCGTTCGGTTGCTCCACACCATCGATGTCGCACCGGAACGGGTTCAGCGTTGTCGTGGCCATCCGGATCTTGATCGGGTACAAGTCTTCCGGATAGTCTCCCGGCACGACCAATTCAAGTTTGTACGTCGGGCAGGAGGTGCTCCGAATTACACGGGTGCCCCCGGTCGGTACCAGATGCAGTCCGGTGGAGGGCGTAAAGTTGAACTTGGAGATGGTGTAGACGTGGATGTAGCGGGTAAGTCCGCTGTTTTGGGCGCTCAGTTTGATCTTGCCGCTCTGGAGCTCGTTGTTGATCACCGTCCCCACCGTGAACTGCAGCGTCCCGTTCCCCGTAATCGGATCGTAACTTGTCACCGTCACGGTCTCACCGGCAAAGGAAGGGCTTGGTACGGAGGTCCATTCCGCAGTGAAATTGTCCGTTGTCAGTCCCGCCGTAGAAACATCCGTATCCACGGCCGTGTAACTGAACTGGACCGTCTGGGGCTGATTCCGGTCGGATTGGTTCTGGAAGATCAAATAACTGTTCCCGCTGACTACCAGCCGGAACTTTCCGTCATTCACATCCGTTACTTGTTCGTTGATGGACACGGTCTTGTTGTTGGAGTATTCCTTGCTCTCCACCGCCTCCTTGAACGTCATGTACCCCATTCCGCTCCACGGGAGACTTTCGATGTCGAGCCGGTATTTTTGATTCCGGTACACCTTCATGGGCGTATTCTGCAAGTCCATCATCATGAGGGTGTGGTACTTCGTCACTTGATCGGCCGGATCGGTGCTGTTCCGGTCTTTCTGATACCGGACCCGCAGGATGATCTTCGGTCTTTCGACTTGGTCGTTCTTGTCCTCGAAGAGGAAGAGCGGATGGTTATAGGTGCCGTTCTCGGGATCCCAAATCCGCATCATCTCCGCTTCCCCGTTCTGGGTGGCGCCATCTCCGGTCCAGGCGGAATACCGTTGCACATCCGGGCGGGCATATTCCGTGAGGCGGTCATGCTTGAACCGCGGGGGCGTTCCCTCGAAATAGCCGGCGAAGCGGTCTGCCGGATTGGCCTCGTTGTAGGGGGCGATGTATCCGTGGTCTCGGCCGTTGGTGGCGATCCAGTCGATGGAAAGAATCTTGTACTCGATGTTGTTGTCCGGGCCGTAGACATCCGTCATGGTACCGAACTCGATCCTGGCCCGGTCGCGGATGAGGTGCACGATGCTCCCTTCCCGTTTGTGGTAGCCGTTGATATCGTGAACGGCGAGCCAGTCCCGCATCAGATCCGGATTGGCCTCCCCGTGGAATCCCCAGTAGGCGATGCTTCTGTCCGCTGTCGTCATCGACATCTTGGCGGACCGGATGAGCGTGTTTTCCGTTCCCCCGATCTGGTCGTTCCCGGGAATCTTGCTTTCCGGAACGTTGCCGACAAAGTGGATGCGGCTCGTTTGCGGGGGAACCGTGCCTTCGAACAATTCACGCCCCCACAGGCAGCCGTCATTGAAGGTCTGCTCCTCCTCATCTCCGATCAGGGTGGCGGTGCGATGGCCCAGATAGATGCCTTCTTTCGTAAAGCAGAGCAGTTTGAGATCCGTGATCAGATTGATTTTCCCCGTTTCGGGATTGACCGTCCCTTCGTCTCCGCCCACGATACTGGCGCGTGTGGCCGGATCCGGGGCCGTATCGTTCAAGGTGAAGCCGAGACGAACCGCCAATTCCGCGCCCGGATCCTGGACCTGTGCGGGATCTTGGACTGGAAAATCTTCCTTTACGCAGGCGAAAAGCGTCAAGGTTGCGAAAGAAAGGAAAATGATAGGACGGAGCAATCGTGTCATAAGCCGGCAGGGTTGTTGAGTTTCTCGATTTCGTCAAGCGTGAGATCGCGGACGCAGCGGACATAATTGCTGCCGTAGCTGATCCAGTGATTGCCGTCATTCTTGTCGTAGGCGCGGCCGTCGAGCGCCCAATAGTAAGCGCCCCCCAGCACTTCCACGATGGTCCTGCCGTTGGTAAGCGGATTCCTCTGATAGTCGATGATCGCTCCGAGTTCCGCACCGGTGGGCAGGCGCCAGCCCTGGTAGTGGGTTCCGTCCACCCCGACCTCCATATAGGTTCCGCAATGTCGGGCTGCGGTCAGCGCGCTGTTTGTGGCATTGACCGCGCCCAGTTGAGAAGCGATCATGAAGGCGGGGGACACGCAATCGTCCAGCGACTGGTAGTTCGCATCCAGCACGGGACGTCCCAGGGTATATTGGTCGGAAGTGGCCGTGGTCTGGAGCACATACATCTGGTTGTTCGTGAGGTTGCTGTAAGCGGTGCCGTACCCCGGTTGTGTCGAGTTGTTCGGAGGATTTCCGATCTGCCTGATCCGCTTGGTATTGTCGCCGCTCCCGTGGTCGAAGTGGACGACCTTGGCGGTGAAGATTCCGGAAGTGATGATCTGATTCCGCTGGTCGGACGTCTGGTCGTAGAGGATCCAGCGGGTCGTGACCTGGTCGACAGTCGCATCGACTTGCCTGTACCAACGGTATACCCCGTTGACGGTGTAACGTGTCCAGCCGCCGCCGGATGGCTGGACATCGCTGAATTCCAGTTTTTTGCCGTTGGCGGAGGAAGTTCTCACGGTACCTCCGGATTCCGCCGTGCTGACTTTCGAGGACCACCAGCCTTCGATGTTCTGGATGTTGTCCAGCGGGAAGTGGCGGAGCGTCACCGTTTCGCTCAGCGAAGTCGTGTTGAGTTGGACCGTAAACGAGATGTTTTTCACGGCGCGGCTGTCGAGGGCTTTCGAGGTCACGCGGATGAATCCCGTCGGGAGTATCCGGATGGTCACGGGTTCGCCGTTCGCCACGTCCGTCGGCGCCGTGCAGGTGATCGTGATCGTCCCGTCGGGCGCGGTGGTCTTGCTCGATGTCCCCTTGATGTCTTGTTTCGTTCCCAGATAATTGTAGTAGTTGATCTGAACGGAATTCACGTCGATGTCCACGATCCGCCCGTCGTCCTTCGCCACGGAGGCATACCATTGCAGATCGACGCTCTGGTTGTCGTTTCCCCGCAGGATGTAGTTGATGGGCGTCACCATCAGGTATTTCGTGTCCCGGACCTTGATGTCGGATGTGCTCCACAGGTCCGCCGCAGCCCAAGGGATGACGTGGTATTCAAGCCGCAGTTCGGCGTCTTCCGGTTCGATCGGAGAACTGCTCGATCCCAACGAAGCAATGTCGACATCCACTACATAGATGTGATTCCGGTCGAGCGAATGCACGGCCCGTTCGTCGCAGACCGGGATGCGGTAGTAGTTGACCTTCTTGTCGTTGGGGTCCGCGGTCAGCGTGTGGGTGACCGACATCAGCAGACAGGGCGCCATGATCGCATTCGCGCTCCAATCGGTCGGATAACTGTAGGTCACGACCTGATAGTTGCTGTTGATATTCGGTTGTCCGGCGTCTTCGGCCCGCTTCTCCGCTTGGAAGTAACCGGAATAGGTCTGCAGTCCCTCCTGTCCGGAGCCGTCCCCGGCAGCGTTCATATCCACCTGATACGTGCCGTCCGCGATGTCCGCGGTTCGGAATCCGAAGTTTATATATTTCCATTTCGGAAGCGAAGGTTCGCGTCCGACGAAGGCGAGATACTCCTTGATCGATCCCATGTCCGGCACATCGCCTTCTTCTCGATCCTTCAGCACGCCTCCCACGATCACTTGCTGTCCGTCCTCCGACACCATCGCGATCGTTTTGCTGTCGCTGTATTTGAGGTTTACGACAATCTTGGCCGCGGCGCGCTTCATGTCAACGGCGAAGACCTGGTCTACCGAGCCTGCGTCGATCTGCCACCCCTCGATCTTTCCGTCCATCAGGAACTTCTTCTTCTCCTGCATATGGCTGTTGTCGGCTGCGACCGGCGCGTCTTTGTAGTACCGGAAGATGTTGTACTCGTACGTCGCAAGGCCTTTCAGCTCCGTAAGGGAGGCAGGCGCGGCTCCCGCGGCAGTGGCCGGGTTGTTGCCCGTCACGTAGATGTCATAAGGTGTGCCCGGGACGAAACCTTCGGCGCTCCAGTTGTCGGCCAGCCATTGTTTCGCGCTGTCCAGCAGGCTCTCGCCTTCGTACTTGTCCGGGTCAAGAACCGCCGCGGGATCCGAGGCGAGAAGATGGTAGGATTTGAACCAGGGGCTGCCGTCAGACGCGCCGCTCTCCTTCACGAAGACGTCCAGCGACTCCAGAAAGTCCTCGCGGAGTTCGCTGCGCGCAGCGACCGCATCCCCTGCGGCGATGTTCGGATCTGTATCGGATACCGCGCGCGTCAGGTAGGAATCCGTTCTTCCCGTGATCGACGGGCTGATGGACAATGCCTTTTCCCGAATATGGAAGCCTTGCCGCTCCGTTCCTTCCTTCATGCAGGAGGGGAGAAGCATCGCAACAAGAAGTACGGAGAGCGCTCTCCGGTGTGTCAGCCTGTTTTTCATGGCGTTGTCTCCTCTATCCAATACATAGTGTCCTGCTGTGTCCCCGGCTGCTTCACGTTGTATTGATTTTCACTGTACGTGGCTGCGCCGATGTTGAAAAACCGGATGACCGTGTTGTCAATTTCCCATCCCGGCAGGACTTGGTTGAACGGGAAGTTGGAAGGGGGGAATCCGGCCGGAAAAAGTTCCGTCAGCACCACTTTGGCAACGGGATCCGTCGGGGTACTCGACGAGACCGGAACCAGATAAAATTGGGTGACCTGTTCTCCGGACTGACCCTCGATGATGACCGACTGTCCTACTTGCGTGTAGGCCTCGCCGGATTTGATGACGAACCGGAAACTTTCGTTGTCCACCTGCAAGCGGAAGTTGTTGGTGCTCTCGGTCCGGATCGCAAGCAAGGGTGAGTACTGCGGTATGCCGGAAGCGTAGCCATACGCGACGGACACGTAGGAGTCCCCCCATGTGTTCGTCATGCGATCCTTGTCGTAACGCAGATAGTTGGAATATTCCAGGGTGCTGCGGCCTTGGGTGGAATGGCTGAAACGGGCATGTCCTGCGTTCCAGGGAAGAATCGTCGGCTGCACATACAATTTTCCTCCGAGGAAGTAAGCGTAAATGATCCAGGTATGGTTTCGTGTGAAGTCGCCGGCTGCGTTCATCGTGAAATTAAGAAGCTTCAACGGGCCGCCGGCAACCGTCCGGTAGGAAATCGAACCGGAAAGCTGCTTGTCTGTTTCGCGCAGGTAGAGCCTTCCCGGCGAAAGCAGCGTGCCGGTCGCGATTGCCGCATCGAGTCGCCTCCCGTATTCATGCGGAGTCTCCGCCTCATGCCCCGTGGACCGGAAAATGAATTCTCCGGGATTATCGCACGCCGGGATGGTTTCCGGAACGGGGAAGTCATAGGACAGGGTCTCATAGGAGCCGCCTATGATGTCGAACAATTTGGTGCCGAATGTGTGGCCGCTGTAGGTGGCGTTCGTAAAAAGACGTTCTGAGGCTCCGATCTGGCCCGAAAGATGGATTCCTTCGAGGATAAAAGCATCGGTTATCTCTCCCGGCTGTCTGCACAGGAGAATCTGGACCTTCGACACGGCGCGGGTGATGGTCACGGTTTCGACCTCCAGCACCGGATAGCTCCCCGTCATTTCCAGATTCTTGGAAACGCCTGCGAAAGGAAGCCCTTCCTGGGGAACGGAGGTCACGGGGGAACCGACACCGAAGGCGGAACCGCTCATGGCTGCGGCATCCAGAACGCTCCGTCCGGTGTTGGCGTCCAAGGTAAGTCCGGTGCTTCCGCTGTTGGCGATGGCGTACACGTCCACATGGGGCTTGTCATTGGCGATCGCGTCGGAAAGGAACATGGAATAAGTCTGGACGGTGCCGCTCTGCAGATTGCCGACAGGAGGATCCAGATAGCCGATGAGGCTACCGTCACTGTGACGGAACACCCAGATCTGCAGCCGCTTGATCGCTTTTTCCTCCTGCTGGGAACCGGTCTCTCCTATTTCGGAGCGGGTCACTCGTTCTGCCGGTATGAATACCCGGACCGTCAATTGAGAGTCCAGATAATCATCCAACTGCCGGCGGGAACAACTTCCGGTCAGCAGCAGTGCCGTTAGGCAGAACAGGATGGAAAGGGTTCTTCTCATGCCGATCAATATAAAGGAACAATTGCCGGGGTGGACATCACCCAGTCTATGTAGGCCGTGACTCCGATCTGGAGCTGCGGTTCCCGCAGGTCGGGAACGGCGTTGTAGGCATTCGCAAGGGTCGTGACATCGAGGGTGACCGAGGTCTTCCGGTCCTGTTCGAACACGCGCCGTACGAGGACGCCCTCCCGCATGCGCTCCGCATCGGTGAGGTCGTTGAGATCGAGTTTCCCGAGGAGATAGAAGCGGCTTCCGGGGAGAATCCGCCCGGTCGCTCCTTCGAATTCCTGGTCGGTATTGTTCTGCAATTCCACGGCAAAATGGATCACCGCGTCCTCTATGGATTCCAGAACCAGTGTACGAAGCGGAACCGCAGGGACAGTATTGCTCAAATAGGCTGTCGCGCTGAACTTTGTGTCGTAGATGTAATAGTCTTCTTGTCCGGTCGGCGTGAATCCGAAATTCTGGACGCGCTGACCTCCGATGATCAGCCCCGTGACCGGGAACAGGGTGTGGTTCACCTTCACAGTTTGGTTGTTCCGGTCCGGCAAGTTGGCGGTGGGTAGCCGATTGAGCGTTATCTCAAGCAATCCGGGCCCGTACTGGACGGGATTGATGAGGGCGGCTCCCACGGTTTCCGGCCTGATGGATCCGGGGGCCTTTTCGTACTGCGACAGAATCATCTGCCACGTGCTGTACGTGCTCCCGTCCGAATAGACATTGTTGTTCAGGAAGGAGTAGGTCTTGCTCTCATTTTCAGTGGTGTTGATCCGGCTGTTGGTGTAATACCACAGGCGGATCGGGTAGCAGTATCGGTCTGTCTGTGCCAGAAGGGCGCCGGTCGCTTCTCCGGCCACGAATTGTGACCCGTCCCAGCGCACGGCGGCGGATCCTGCGGGAAGACCGTCTCCGGGATATCCGCTCATATTCGTGGGAAACACGATCCTGGAATTTGCGTCAAGGATCACACCCTGGCTCAGAATGGCATTCAGTATGGCTGTCCTGAGGTTACGCTCCCGCTGTGATAACCAATTCAGATTGAGTGATTGGAGTTCTGTGTAGAGCCATTCGACATGCGAGCGGAGACTCTCGCTGGATCCGGCCATCAGTTTCTCCTGATTCGTGAATGTGTAAAAAATGTCGATAAGGGGGCTTGTCGCAGGACCATCCTGGATGAACTCCACCCATGTAGAGGTAATGGTTTGCCACCACCAATACGTGTACTCCACGTAGGCGATGCCGTTCAGATAAGCGAGAAGCGCCGCTTCCGTCTCTCCCGAGACGGGTTGTTGCAGGATCGGATCGGGGGAGAAGGAAATCTCGGCCGGCGTTTTCCCGTCCAGTCCCGACGCGATCAGCGACCCATCTTCCTCCTTCTTGCCGGAAATGGCGTTGGCCGTTCCGTAGAAAAGGAAGGAAGAGGTGTACCGAGGCATCCATTTGCGCTCGTACAGTTTGGAATTGTTGTTGGGGTACAGGGAGGTGATGTTTTCCAGCCCGTCACAGTGAGCGAGCCGTTCATCTCCCGCGGCGATGGCGCCGTGGGTCGCGAACGGAATCAAGGTGATGTTTTCGATTCCGCGGAAGACGTTGTCGACCTGCGTGACCTCGTCGGTAGCCCGTGTGGCCGGGGAAGCGGGAAGCGAAAGCGAAAAGAGAACCGGTACGGGCTCTGCCGTTCCTGTCACCTCGGGAAGCTGTTCGGAAATACATCCGCACAGCAAGGCCGGCATGCAGGCAAGCAGAAGTTTATGGTTCCATTTTCTCATAACTCGATGTCTCCTCCTATTCCTTCTCCCCAGTCCAGCACCACGCTCATCCCGACGGTCGGATCGTGGGGCTGAACGCTGCCGTCGGGCAGCACCTTCGCTTTCAAGATCATCAACTGACCCGCGCGGAGCGGCTTGGTCACTCCCAGTGTCGTTTCCGTGACCGAATTATCCGCAAGGGTGACATAGGTTCTGAAATGCCACAAGGCCTCAGGCGCGTTTTCCGAACGGAAAGGTTCCGTCGTTTCCGTCACGCTGCGGGTCGCGGGATAATCCCGGGACGGAAAATTGACTGTGACGAAGCAGCGCTGATCCCCCTCTTCGGGTGACAGTTGCTTCGTGCTGATAAGTACGGGTTCTGAATAACGGAAGATACTGTCGCAAATCGAAAAACTGTCGGCGAACCCGGAAGCGGTTGCGGTCATGCTCCTGAATCCCTCTTCTGAGGTGTTGACAACCAGCGCGGCTGCGCAGTTGGCCATATACAGTCCCATTTCCCTGTCGAGTGATACTCCGTCCAGGGGCATTCTGCCGGTGAACAAGCCTGTACGGTGGGGATCTGCCGTCTCCTGCTTCTGCCGAAGGGAAGAAAGGTGGCGCCGCCCTTCGTTCGAGAGGCTGACGATACCGTTTTCCGCGACATTCGCGACGGCAGTGTGCAGATAGGGGCGTTCCGGGAGGAACAGGGAGATTTCGGAACGGTTGGCGTTCATCGTCACCTGTTCCCGGAACAGCCGTGTGGAATCAAGACCGGTAGCGAAGAAGGAAAGATCGAGATCCTGTCCGAAATCCGTGAAGACCCCTTTCAGATCGTTTCTGAGGGCTTCCCGTACCGGTCGGTCTTCGTCTTTCCCAAGTACTTCCTGCAGTTCGGTGTCGAAATTCGTGATCAAATGCAGTTCGTACCGGAACTTGTGTTCTGTGTTGCAGTCACGCAAATCCTCGTCCACGAGGCAGCAGCCCGACAGAGCCGCTGCCCCGCAGAAAAGGATGAAGAGAGTTCTGAACACAGAATGGATCATCGGTAGATGGATTAATTGCTGCCCAAGACGGTGTTGAAGGTAAGACCCGTAGACCATACGATGTCCACGGAAAGTCCGACCGAAACATGGCTTGCCCGGAGATCCGGAACGGTCATATAGGCCTTCTGAAGGGAATTCTGTCCAATCGAGAAGTTCGCCGTGGTCATGTAATCCTGGATGAAGATACGCTTCTCCTGGATGGTTGCGCCGCTGGCGTCGTAAGGAGGAAGCGCATAGTTTGTAGGCCAGACGATATCATTGACGGCATTGGCGATGGACAATTTTCCGAGCAGATAGAAAGTGGCCCCGTTGCGGACCAGGTTGTGGAGGCCCCAGAAGTCCTGGCCGGAATTGTTCACGAATTCAAGCGCGACCACGACATCGCTCTGGGATGCGCCCAGACTGGAATCCCAGTTGTCGAACACGAGGGTATAGTTCGGTTCGGATGTGCCGGTGGCCGGAATCGCGACATTCGGAATTTGCGAGTCGAAGATGATTCCATCGAATTTCTCCGCGCCCGTCTGTCCTGCAGCATCGGCTTCTGCGCTGGTCTTGTACTTGCGGGTGAAGTCCCATCCCATCTGTTCGTTCTGTCCGCCGATCATGATACCCCTGAAGGTGAAGGCGTCCGCCGTGACCGGGATGACGTTGTTTTCTTCTCCCGTGATGGCCTCGCGATTGTCGTTCAAGGCAGCGGCAGAGTAACTCAGGGTCGTCTTCAGCAAGGCCGTCCCGTAGTTGATGTTATCCCTCATGGCGACACTCTTGGTCGTGGAGGCAACTGCCCCGTTTACGGTCCAGTCACTTGACCAACTTGCGTTGTTGATCCAGTTGGCGACGCCTTGCGGGTAGTCGGTGGTGATATGTTCCTCATTGGAAACGCGGATCGGGCTGTTGCCGAAATAGGTCAGTTCGGCCGGATAGAACACCCGTTTCGGATCCGAGTCGCTGCCAATGCCTGTGATAATGTCCGTTGCCTGGTAGGTGAAGGCGATCGCGGAGACATCCATCGGATCTCCAGGTATCGTGTTGTCTATGTAGGCAATTTGTGCGGCCCCTTGCGGCATTTTGTAGTTCATCGGGAACTCGTTGAGGTTGTCCGCGGCGATCAGAGCGAGATTGGTGGGCGCGCCGGGTAATCCTTCCGTGTTGGGGATGATGTTGGCCATCGGTCTGAATTGGCAGTTGGGACCTTTTTCTGTGAAGAAGAGTCCGAGCCGGCCAGTGACCTCGCTGGCAACAGCCTTCGCGATGGCTTCGTCCAAAGTGGTCGGGATCGCGCCGTCGACATTGCTGATTACGGTCCAGAGATCACCGATGGTCCGGGCGACGGACGGGCCTGAACCGGCGCGGACTTCGCCAGCCTTGATCGTGGTCAAGCCGACGAAAGTTTCCGCCATGATGTCGCCAAGAGGACTGAGCGTATTACCTGCTTTTTTCTGATCCCCGTACCATTTCCAAGAGTACCCGGTGTTGTCCGACTCTCCGTTGAAAACAACCGGGACGGAAGTGGAAAGCTTGGACTTGATCATATGAGTCAAGATGAAGCCCAGGAGTTCCTTTTCCTTCTCGTAAGCGTTCTCTTTTTCCGCGAGAAGGCGGGAGGAAAGTTTGAAAACAGTATTCGCCGGATCCTGATCCACCGTGAAGGCGATTTTGCCTTGCTGTTCATCGGTCCCATCCTTGAAGGCTTTCGCATAGAACATAAAGGTGTTGGTGCCGGTCGGGACGGACAGTTCCACAACGCGGCGAGATTTGTTCTGATCGATCTCCCCTGCATTGAGGATGCGGTCGAGGTTGAACACCTTGTCGGCCGGATCGGCGTCCGAGGCGACATGACTTCCGTTCGCGTTCAGCTTGTAAGCTATGAGCATGGCTTTCTCCATTCCGCGGAAGGTCTCGCTAACGGTTGCCTGCGTGTTGGCTCCGGACTGCCGGGTCGTGGGCGTGTTGCCCGTCGAGATGTTGAAAACGAACTGAGTGAGAACCTCGTCCGTCTTGTTGGAGTTGGGGTCGATTGTCTCGTTTTCTTTGTTGCACGAGACAAGGCTTGCCAGGGCTATCGCTCCTGCCAATGCCAGTTTGAAATGTGTTCGCATCATGTTGTTGATTTGAGTTGTTTTAATTTATCTAATAGTTTTTACGTTTGTTCCTTCTGTTGTAAAGGCGATATTCCGAATCATAGATGGCTTTCTCCGCTTGGTATAGTTCCATCGCGGCCTCATAGCGTTTCATTTCTTCTTGGTAACGTTCTCGTTCTTCTTCGGCCTGTTCGTACAGGGCGCGTTCGCGTCGGTATGTTTCGATTTCCCGGAGGTTGGCGGCCGCGGATCCGGAACCCCGCTCGGCTGCTTCCCGCAATTTTTCTACGGCCGCTTCTTCGGCGGACTCGTCTTCGGAACGAAGCGCCTGAAAATAGGACGCGAGCGCGAAGGCGTTCAGGGCTTCCGGGTCATTCTGACGCACGGCATCCCCTTGGTACAGCGAGATTGCCTGCGGATATTCCCCAGCCTGGATCAAGGTGTTGATCTGCTGCATTTGAGGACTTGCCGTCGGAGACAAATCTTCATAATAGATCCGGATGTAGCCGGAATTCCGCTGGTCGGCGAGCAGGGTGGCGATCAAAGCCTGAAATACTTTGCCGTTTGCCTTCAGCAGCGCTTCCCTGCGGTCCGGATCGGGTTCTGTGTCGATGATGTGAAGGATGCCGGTGATGTCCTTTTCGGTAAGGTCTTGTGTCCTCGACGGCAAGTCAGCCACCTGGGCACGGAACCAATCCCACGCCTCCCCCTTTCCGACCGCCTCGAAATGCTGGTCGGAAATCCCGAGTTCCCCTTGCATATACTGCTTCAGCGCAGCAGCCCGGCCGTCGGACAACCGGACATTGTTCGGCTCTGGGCCTTCGATGGAGGCCAGGCCGACGATCTGAATGACTCCGATTCCGGACAAGGTGTCCCGCAGGATGCGGCCGGCAACGTTGACAATAGAGTCGAGGGTCTGCGCGTTGCTTCGATAGTTCCGTTTCAGTTCAGTACTGCTCAACTCAAAGAAAACAAACATCGCGCTGTCTTTTTGAGGGGGAAGAATCTCCGCTATGGGTTGATAATCACGCATGGATAGCACCCAGGGAAGTTTTGTCGCAAGCTTCTCTCCTTCACTCTTGACGGGAAGGCTCTCGGCAAGATGCCCTTCGAAGAGCTGCGGGGCTTCCACCCGCGCAGGCTCGGAAGGCCGTACAGGGAGGAGAGGAGGGGAGGGCGGCTCGGACGGAGCGGCGACAGGGTTGTAAGCTATGTTCAGCGCGACTTGCGGGACGAGACCGATTTTTGTCTCTTCACCCACTTTCGGTCCGCAATGATCGCATGTATATTTGTCATAGGCGGCATAGCCGGCCGCGAGTCCCGCCAATGCTTCCAGCCGGAAATGGTCGGACAGCCACCACGAACGTCCTGCGAAAAGGCCCGCCCCGTAAAAATCTCCCTGCAGCCGGTAATTTTTGGCATCCGGATACAGGCCGAACGGAAACTCCACGTTTCCGACATTGTAATGGGTATAGATGAGATCTGCTCCCAGAAACCATTTCTCGTAGACTTGATCCGGGTAGAAGCGTATCTCAGGAGCTACCAGAAAATGCCGCCAGTGCGTCGTGTTCTGCACATATTCCCGATCCCAGAAAAAGAAACGGGGCCAAGGCTTCAGTCCGCCCGTAACACCGATCGACCAACGTTCGGAGACCGGAAACTCGACACGCAGATTGGGGGTGCCGGACAGGTCGTAAAGCAGATTGTTGCTGACGGTTATTTTTTGCGCCCGTACCGGCAAAGCGAAAAACGACAGCATTAGCAATGCCGTGAAAGCGACTTTGCGGCAGGCAAAGTTCGGTTTCCTGGGAAACGGTATTTTCACAGAATAGCTCATCGAGATCAAGTAAGACACAAATTGGCGGCAAATATACTTAATTTTTTTAACTTTCATAGCATTTTTTAGAATTTTTCTAAATAATTTCAGTTCTATCATTGGGCTATTTTCCCTTTTAATTGTTAATCAATCGCTTATATTTCATTATCGTTTTTTAAATTCCGACCTTTCCGCATTTCGATTCAACAGCCGTCATCGATCACGGTCTCCAGCCATATTCCCGCGCTGCCTGCAGGGCCTTCCAGGGGCTTTATCGATCCGCCACCTCTGCTGTTATTCCCCGCGCCCCTCTGCTGTTATTCCCCGCGCCACCCTTGCTGTTATTCCCCACGCCCCTCTGCTGTTATTCCCCGCGCCCCTCTGCTGTTATTCCCCGCGCCCCTCTGCTGTTATTCCCCGCGCCACCCTTGCTGTTCCCCTCGTTGTTTCTCCCACTGGGATGCCGGCCTTGTTACTTGGGGCTTCTCGTTTATCTTCCTGTTCGCCACCCCGGTTCGGGAGACGGGGGTCGCGAACACCGATCCTGCCTGCAGGGCTTTCCAGGGGCTTTATCGATCCGCCACCCCGGTCCGGGAGACGGTGGTGACGAACACCGATCCTGCCTGCAGGGTCTTCCAGAGGGTTTATCGATCCGCCACCCCGGCCCGGGAGATGGGGGTGACGAACACCGATCCTGCCTGCAGGGCTTTCCAGGGGCTTTATCGATCCGCCACCCCGGTCCGGGAGACGGTGGTGACGAACACCGGTCCTGCCTACAGGGCCTTCCAGGGGGTTCTCCGATCCGCCACCCCGGCCCGGGAGACGGGGGTCGCGAACACCGGTCCTGCCTGCAGGGCCTTCCAGGGGGTTCTCCGATCCGCCACCCCTGCCTGCGAGATCGGGGTGACGAACACCGGTCCTGCCTGCAGGGCCTTCCAAGGGGTTCTCCGATCTGCCACCCCGGTCCGGGAGATGGGGGTGACGAACACCGATCCTGCTCCCAGGGCTTTCCAGGAGGTTGTCTAGTTCGCCACCCCGGTCAGAGTGGAGATGGGGAGGGAGATGGGAGTGGAGATGGGGAAGGAGATGGGAGAGGAGATAAAAGGGTAGATGGGAAGGGAGATACGAGAGGTGCGTGCGGCCTGAGAAAAGAAAAGGAGAGAGCCACTCCGGCCGAAAGTGGATCCGCCACGCCTGTCCGAGATATCAAGGGTGAAGGACAGCGCGAGAATTGTTACGGCTGAAGCTTCGTTTCTGCCTCCTGCGCCGCACACTGCCCACCTGCTGAATATTCTTGTGAGTTTTTACACGGAAATCTTGCCTCCTACTCCACCCGCCTCCGCTCAGGACAGCGCCCCATACATATTCTTGAATTTATTCGTGGAATATTTCATTCTACGGATCATATCCGCGAACTTCGCAACAAAAACGACTATGGAAAACAATTCATGGGAAGAAGTGCCCGTCCAGAACTTCGAACACATATATTCAGACGGAGGAGCCGTGGATATTCCGTTCAAAGATGACAGGGACAAGATTTTCGCCCTGAATCGTATCGCGATCCTCGGCCATATCTACGGAGTGCAGGTCGTCATCGCGGAAGTGATCGACACCCATCTGCATACCGTCATCCATGGTCCTAAGGATGCATGTGTGAAATTCCGGAATGAGCTTCGGAGGCAGATGATCTGCCATTTCATTTTCACCGGCCGAAAGGAGCAACTTGGAGAGGGGTTTTTTCTCGACAGTGTCGCCATCGGCACGAGAACCTCGCTGATGAATCATATTATCTATGTACTTCGTCAAGTGTTGGATACAGGCTTTCCCTTTCTTCCGACCGACTACCGTTTCGGACCGGGGAACATCTTTTTCGCCCAGCCGTCTACGATCGGTTTGTCGCGAAGCGCGGAGGGAGTCCGAGAGGTGGGGAGGATGGGGGTGCGTGAAAAATGGAGGATTCTGGAAACGCGACTCCCTATTCCCGATGACTGGCTGGTAGCGGAGGACGGGTTGATTCTTCCCTGCTGCTATATGGACTACAATCTTGTCAACGGACTGTTCAGGACGCCCAGATGCTTCATCGCATTTCAACATATCAAGCGGGATGACGAAGAATCCATCCGACAGGTCTGCCATAGGCGTTCACTTGAGGCCTTGACACTGAATGATCTACGGGAGAAAGCGCGTGTGGTTTGCCGGGATCGCTTCAAAAAAGAGTTGTCGATGGCTTCCGTCCCGGAGCGGGTTCAAGTAGCATCGTTGCTCGTCAAGAACCGCATGGCGTTTCTATCAGCCAGTCTGGCCAAAGCAGTCTTTCTCAAATACGATGACCTCGCTCTTTTCCTGGCCAAATAGGGGAGAGAGGATCACCCCTGCCTGGGAGACGGGGGTTGCGAACACCGATCCTGCCTGCAGGGTCTTCCAGGGGCTTTATCGATCCGCCACCCCGGGCAGTGAGATAGGGGTCGCGAACACCGATCCTGCGTGCAGGGCCTTCCAGGGGGTTCTCCGATCCGCCACCCCGGCCTGCAAGATGGGGGTGACGAACACCGGTCCTGCCTGCAGGGCCTTCCAAGGGGTTCTCCGATCCGCCACCCCTGCCTGCGAGACGAGGGTCGCGAACACCGATACC
>JGI24712J26585_10000914_pt1 | contig 25452 bp, 23 predicted proteins | sample BioPla3DNA2_FD_26585 | JGI IMG/M metagenome (IMG submission 26585)
ACAATAAAAGGAAACTATAGCGAAAATGCAGCTTAGAGATATATAGTCAGAGCGAGGATAAGCAAGTCGACTGTCTGAGCAAAAATGCTTCCTACAAAAATATTTCAAAGCATTTTTGCGAGTTTCGACTTGCCCGAGCTGAACTATATATCTCTTGCAAATGAAGCTCTATGTTGACGTTATTGTACAATAGTTCGTAAGGTAACTTGCGAACACTATTCCTGCGTATCCTTAAATAAGAAACTTATGGACAAAAATATGAAAGTATGAAAGTTTGCAGCTAAGTTCCGTTATGTTATAATTTATAGGAACATTTGTTTTTGAGCATTTCTTTAAAAGGGGCATGATAAATGGGTTCTTTTGTTCATTTGCATGTTCATACCGAATATAGCCTTCTTGACGGAGCATGCCGGATTGATTCGCTTGTGGAACAGGTTAAGGAGCTTGGAATGGATGCGGTTGCAATTACCGATCATGGGTCTATGTTTGGTGTGATAGACTTTTACAGAGCTTGCGTAAAAAACGGGATTAAGCCGATTATGGGATGCGAGGTTTACACTGCCGCGCGTTCCAGGTTTGACAAGGATTCAAGGCTTGATGCCGATCAGGGCCATTTAATATTGCTTGCAAAGAACTCGACAGGTTACAAAAACCTTATGAAGCTGGTTTCAGCAGGTTATATCGAAGGTTTTTACTATAAGCCGAGAATTGATATAAGCCTTTTGGAACAATACCATGAAGGCTTGATTTGTTTAAGCGCATGCCTTGCGGGAGATATTCCGAGAGCTCTGGCGGAGAACAGGTATGAGAGGGCAAAAGAACTTGCTGTCCGGTTTGAAGCTATTTTCGGCAAGGGGAACTTTTACCTTGAGCTTCAGCATAACGGCATTGAAGAACAGAAATTTGTCAATATGAAACTCCGCGAGCTGTCAACTGAAACCGGAATCCCGCTTGTTGCCACGAATGATGTTCATTATCTGAACAAAGAGGACGCAAGAGCACAGGAAATACTGATGTGCATACAAACGGCAAAAACAATTGAAGATGAAGACAGGATGACATTTAGAACAGATGAACTCTACTTGAAATCCCCGGATCAAATGTACAATCATTTTCATTATTGTCCTGAAGCTATCGAAAATGCTGTTAAAATCGCCGGCGAATGCAATGTCGAAATTGAGTTTGGAAACCCCCGGCTTCCTACATTTCAAGTGCCGGAAAACACAGAACCGTTTTATTATCTGCGAGAATTATGTTTGAAAGGCTTTCATGAGCGTTATAAAGAAGACAAGTCTCTTTTGGAACGGCTTGAATATGAGCTTTCGGTTATCAGACAGATGAATTATGTGGACTATTTTCTTATTGTATCGGATTTTATCCGTTATGCAAGGGAAAACAATATAATGGTCGGCCCAGGCAGGGGCTCGGCCGCGGGGAGTTTGGTTTCGTACTGCCTTGGAATCACGAATGTTGATCCGATACGCTATAACCTAATATTTGAAAGGTTTCTTAACCCGGAAAGAATAAGCATGCCCGATATTGATATAGATTTCTGCTATGAAAGACGCGGTGAAGTAATCGATTATGTAGTTAACAAATACGGAAAAGACAGGGTAGCCCAAATAATAACCTTTGGAACTATGGCCGCAAGGGCGGCGATAAGGGATGTAGGACGGGCATTGGCAATTCCGTATTCCGAGGTTGACAGAATCGCGAAAATGATACCGATGCAAATTGGTATGAGTATAAAGAAGGCTCTTGAATTGAATAATGAATTAAGACAGGCCTACGAAAACGACCACCGAGTACATGAGCTGATTAATACCGCCATTCTTCTTGAGGGAATGCCGCGGCATGCTTCCACACATGCTGCGGGAGTTGTTATTTCAAGCGAACCGATTACCGAATATGTTCCTCTTTACCAGAGCGAAGGAAATATATCTACCCAGTTTCCGATGACAACGCTTGAAGAGCTGGGGCTTTTGAAAATGGATTTCCTCGGTCTCAGAACACTTACGGTAATACGTGACGCGGTAAGCATGATAGAAAAGAACCATGAGAAAAAGATTGATATCGATAATATTGATATGAATGATCCGGAAATTTTTAAGATGATATCAGATGGTGACACTGCAGGGGTGTTTCAATTGGAAAGCTCAGGCATGACACAGTTTTTTACCGAACTAAAGCCTTCTTCAATAGAAGACATTATTGCCGGAATATCTTTGTATCGCCCTGGTCCTATGGATCAAATACCAAGGTATATCAGAAATAAAAAAAATCCGGAAGAAATCCGGTATGCCCATCCTTTGCTTGAGCCGATTCTTGATGTAACTTATGGCTGTATTGTTTATCAGGAACAGGTAATGCAGATTGTAAGGGATTTGGCCGGGTATTCGCTTGGCCGCTCCGATCTTGTCCGAAGGGCTATGTCAAAGAAAAAAAAGGAAGTAATGGATGATGAACGTCAAAGGTTTGTTTACGGGGAAACGGATTCATCCGGGAAAGTGATAATTCCGGGCGCTATACGCAATGGTCTGGATGAGAAAACGGCAAATGAGATATTTGATGAAATGTCTGATTTCGCCAGCTACGCGTTTAACAAATCCCATGCCGCCGCATATGCTGTTGTTGGGTATCAGACCGCTTGGCTTAAGCACTATTACCCGGTTGAATTTATGGCGGCGCTTTTGAACAGTTTTCTTGGTTCACCGGAAAAAATATCACGCTATGTATATGAATGCAGAAAAATGGGTATTAAGGTACTTCCTCCCGATATTAATGAAAGCGGTCTTGGGTTTACGGTGTCCGACGGCAAAATAAGGTTTGGGCTTGCGGCTGTTAAAAATGTCGGCACAAGTGTTGTGAAACAGCTCATTGCGGAAAGGGAAAAAAACGGTCCGTTTATAAGTTTGCCTGATTTATGCGAGAGAATGGAAGGAAGGGATTTGAATAAACGGTGTGTTGAAAGCCTTATAAAAAGCGGTGCTTTTGATTCACTGAAGGTCTATCGTTCAAGACTTATTAACTCGTACGAAAAGATAATCGACAACATCACGCATGTTAAAAAAATGAAAATGGAAGGCCAGCTGTCTTTTTTCGACGGCGGGGATTTGAAGTCCGCCTGTTTTGACGTGTCATACCCGGAGATTGATGAATATGACGACAGGCTTCTTCTGGCAATGGAAAAGGATATGCTTGGGTTATATTTGTCCGGACATCCTTTAAGAGAGTTTGAAGATGACATAAATAATTGGGTAACTGTTCATTCCGTTGATTTGACAGACGAGGAAAAGCCTGACGACGTATCCGGAAACAATGTCGCAGACGGTGCTTTTGCCCGTGTTGCCGGTTTAGTCACCGATATCAAGACTATTACGACAAAAAGCAATCAATTGATGGCTTTTATTACCGTGGAGGATCTGCTGGGGCAGATGGAAGTGATTGTATTTCCAAACGCACTCGAAAAATATGGGGCTTTTCTAAAACCGGAATTGCCGATCTGGATTGAGGGAAAAATTAGCGTCAGGGAAGATGAGGNGCCAAAAATTATTATGGATATGGCAAAGCCGATTGTTAAGGGTGAAAAACCTATTGAGTCGATAAGAAACTCTGCTTTATCCGGCGGAACAACAAAAAACACAGGCAATATTCAGGAAATAAATAAAGAATATCAGGCTGTGATGGAGTGCCTGAAAGTACGCATACCCGCGGATACCGGCAAGAAAGTTGTCCACGCTGTCTGTTCGATACTGAAATACTTTGACGGAACAATCCCGGTATATATTTATCATGCGGGTACAATAAAAAAAGGCTTTAGAGTATCGCTGAATAAGACTCTTATAAGTGAATTGAAGAACATGCTGGGCGCAGAGAATGTAAAACAGGACATAGTACCGGCAAAAAACGCAATTTGGAAATAAATGGATGAATAAAAGGTTTGTTACTTGCGTTTTTTTTGAAAATAATATATAGTAATGTCGTAGTTATTACAATCGATACAGCCGGTAATGGATATCCTGCTGGTTTTTGAAATTGCCAGGCAGTTTCTTCCGTTGTTTAAAAGACCTGAATTAACAGGGGGGAGCGTAAAATGTGGACTGTTGTATATATGGCCCAAAACAAGGAGATGGCTGAAAAACTTAAAGCAATTCTTGAAGCTGAAGGTATACTTGTAAAGCTGAATCCGGTCAGCCAGAAAGAAAAAAACGACAACTATTTTGAAGTATCAGTTCCGGAAGGTGAAGTGGAAGAAGCCCACAGCATAATAATAGAAAAAGGCTTCTGATTATTTATTTTAATAATGCATTCATAAGTATGCCCGTGTGAATAACACGGGCTATTCATTATATATTTAGAAGAGTGGTGGAAGAATGGGCAAGTTAAAGACTATAGGTGTTTTAACAAGCGGAGGCGACGCTCCCGGAATGAACGCTGCGGTACGTGCCGTTGTCAGAGCCGGCATATATTATGGGCTTAAGGTTATGGGCATTCGGAAAGGTTATGAAGGCCTTTTAAAGGGCGATATTGAAGAAATGACAGCGCGTTCGGTGGGCGATTTAATACACAGGGGCGGTACTGCGCTTCAAACTGCAAGATCACCGGAGTTTAATACTGAAGCGGGTGTAAATAAAGCAATAGCAATTGCGGGGGTTTTTGGAATTGATGCGCTTGTTGTTATCGGTGGCGATGGCTCGTACCGCGGAGCTCTTGACTTGGGCAAAAAAGGACTACCGGTAATTTGTATACCCGGTACTATTGATAACGATATTACATGCACGGAATATACAATAGGTTTCGATACTGCAATGAACACNGTGCAGGATGCTATAGATAAAATAAGGGATACGGCATATTCGCATGAACGCTGCAGTGTTCTTGAGGTTATGGGCAGAAAAGCCGGGTATATCGCGCTGAATGTTGCGATATCGGGAGGCGCGGAAGCTGTGGTTTTGCCGGAAAAGGACTTTAATATAGATATAGATATAATAAAGCCGATTATTGAAGGAAGAAACCGCGGGAAAAAACACTATCTTGTCGTTATTGCGGAAGGTGTCGGCGGAGCTGTGGAAATAGCCGAATACATAGAAAAGAAAACCGAGATTAAAACCCGGGCAACTATTTTAGGTCATATTCAGCGCGGAGGAAGCCCTACGGTTTATGACAGGGTAATGGCAAGCCGTATGGGCGCTCATGCGGTTAAACTGCTGAGAGATGGACATGTAAACAGAGCAGTGTCGTTTATAAACGGACAGATTACCGATTATGATTTAGCCGAAGCCCTTTCAATGAAAAAAACGATTGACGAAGAAATGATTGAGCTAAATAAAATTTTGGCATTGTAATGTTGGGAGGGCTGAATGTTATCAGAAACTGAAATTGTTGTTAGATATCAGGAAACGGATCAAATGGGTGTTGTCCATCATTCGGTTTACCCTATATGGTTTGAATGCGGCAGAACCGATCTGATACAAAAAGCAGGTATAACGTACGGGCAGTTAGAGAAGGATGGGATTATGCTTCCTTTACTGGGCTTGAAATGCAGATACATGTCTCCGTGTTATTATGGTGACACGGTAATTGTAAAAGCCGGTGTTAAGGATATGAAACCTGCACGGATTATATTCCGGTATGAGATTTTCAGAAAGGGCGGCATAAAACCTGCTGCTTCCGGCGAAACCGAACATGTCTGGGCAAACAGGCAATTAAAACCTGTCAATATGAAAAAATATCACTCTGATTTATATCAACTGCTTAACAATATATTCATGCAGGGGGAGAACTTCGAGGATGAATAAGAGCAAATGGCGGCATGTACCTAACATTTTAACAATACTTAGACTTATAGCGGTCCCTGTAATGGCTTTATTAATAATTTCAGAAAAATGGACGGAGAGCTTAATTATTTTTATTCTTGCTGAATTAACCGATATCCTGGACGGATATATCGCACGGAAGTACAATTTTATAACTAATTTCGGAAAACTTGCCGATCCGTTCGCTGATAAAGCAATCCAATTAACCGCTCTGCTGCTTTTGGCCGGGGATGAGAGGCTGCCGTATTATTTTTTCTTCATTCTTCTAATTAAAGAGATTGCTATGATTATTGGATCTTTGTTTTTCCTTCGCAAGAAAATCGTGGTTTCATCGAATTGGGTTGGAAAGGCTGCCGCCGCTGTTCTTTTTGCGGGGATCGTACTTGCTTTTTTAAACATTCCCGCGGCAGTATATTTTATGTGGGCGGGTACTGTAATCTCAATTGCCGCGTCTGCCATATACCTTATTTGCTATGTTAAGGAAGTGAAAAATCTTAGTACCGAACGGGAAGAATATAATTGACCGGCGGGCGGCATAAAAATAATGAATATGAAAAGGCAGCAGAGGCTGTAAGTTTAAAGCAAAAGAAGCGGAGTGCCGCTTCTTTTATTATGAGTGGTGAAATTATTAAAGGTAATATTTATGCGCTTTTTTCAATTTAGAGTATTTTGATTCAGCACTTGTCGCCGAAACCAAGCACACGATTATGATCACACTTAAAGAACAAGCACAGGAAAATCAAAATGAAGAAAAGAACTTCACTATTGTTCCGATCACCAAAGAATCCGTCTGACATTATTATTCCCTCCTTTACGTTAAATTCTCCCATTCCATGCTTTTAATTACGTATACCGCATCCGCAGCAATCGCTGCAGAACAGAAGCAGGAACAGGATAATGAAGAACAATATTTCACTGTTGCATCCAAACATTCCTCTTTCACGTGAGCCCATGTTCATGACCCCCTGATATTATTTTCAATAACAGTTTATTCAAGTTAACGTAATGATGTTACAGCTTTATTAATAATGCAGGAAGTGATTTCCATGGTTTAACCGGTTCTAAAGTCTGTTCGCCGTGCATACATTGAAGCGAAGGTTACTGTTCAGGTATGTAGCAGTTTAATAACTATTGTACAATAAAAGGAAACCACTCCTAAGTATCCTTTAAGCAGCAGGGCGCTGGAGCATGTCGCCCGGCGTCACCGAAAACACCCGAATCAGAGCCGCGTACCAACTGGAACGCGGCAGCAATGCCTCGACCCGCTAATCACCCGCTGTTTACCCGGTATGAATTGCAAATGAAGCTCCTTGCCGCCGCTATAGTACAATAGTTCGAATAGCAGCGTCTGAACAGTATAAGTAAATTTAGGGGGGAATAGTATGTTGGATAAGACAAAAAGCCGTAGCGCAGTCAAGACGGAAGGGTATGGCATTGGTTCCGCGCTGATAACCGCTTACGGCATTACTGTTCCGGTTCTGTTAATTTTAGCTGCTGTTTTGGCTTTTACCGATTTTCCCGAAAAGTATACTACGATTGCAGTATTGATTGCCACATTGACGGGTTTAATTGCGGCAGGGTTTAAATCAGGGGTTCTTAACCAAAAAAACGGGGTGCTAAAGGGAACAATATGCGGGCTTTTATATATGATCATACTATATATGGCCAGCAGTATTGCTTATAAAGATTTCATGCTGAACAGCCGCGCGATTATAATGATATTGTCAGGCATACTGGCCGGAGCTGTCGGCAGTATTATCGGAATGAACAGGAAAGCGAAGCCTGCCGGCAGATATAAAGGAATCGGGAAAACGCCGAACCCCTTCAGTAAATACAGAAAATAGCGGGCATGTGCGTAGTTTTCGTTGCGGTACGAAACATATTGTAATATAATAAAATTAAATTATTTTTTAGTAGCTGCGGTATTGCTTAAGACAAATATATATTTGTTTTTCAGTGCTGTATTTTTTTCTATTACTCTGAAAGGAAACGGTATGCTGTCACAGGGAATGATCCACCTGTATATCGGTAATGGAAAAGGAAAAACCACCGCCGCGGCAGGTCTTGCGGTGAGGGCTCTTGGAGCGGGTCTTAAGGTTTTTTTTGTCCAATTTCTAAAGAATACGGTAACAGGTGAGAAAAATATATTGGAGAAGTTTACCGGAAAGCTTTATTTTTTCCGCCCGAATCAGAGACATCCTTTATTCCTGTGGAAAATGACTGAAAAACAGTTGGCTGAAACGCAAGAAGATCTTCAAGAAGGCTGGCGGCACGTCCGCGAAGAAATTTTATCCGGGAAATGGGATGTGGTTGTGCTTGATGAAATTCTTGACGTTATTGGCAGCAGGCTGCTTTCGGAAGAAGATATAGCGGATGTGTTAATAAAAAAACCGGGAAAAACGGAAATAATATGTACAGGCCGTGATGCATCGGACAGTTTGCGTAAGCTTGCAGACTATATATCATTAATTGAAAAAGTAAAGCATCCTTATGACAAAGGAATATGTGCAAGAAACGGGATAGAATATTAATGCTTTGGGAGTGAAAACAAAAGATGAGAATCTTAAAAGGAATCATTATGTTATCGCTGGCAGTATGTTTGTTAATAGCGGTGTCATGCATTATTAAAAGCGGGAATGAAAAAACTCCGCCTTCGGAACAAATAATCGACGAACCAAAGGAACCCGGAACCGAACAGGAACCGTCAACTTCAGCAACTTCTCCGACACCGGCCGTTTCATCTCCTGAACATGGAGCCTTGTCACCGACACCGGCTGTATCATCTCCGGAACAGGCAGCGTTGTCGCCAGCACCGGAAATAGAAATAGAGCCTGTTGATTATTCGGAAATAAAGCCGAATGAGTCCGGTGATATACCGATTATCATGTTTCACAATTTTATAGAGGATTTGGATTTAACAACAGATGTAGAGTTCACAACTTCATTCGACGCTTTCGAAAACCTGCTTGAGACGTTGTATAATAAAGGTTACAGGCTTATCAGCATGCGTGATTTCATAGATCATAACATATCGGTTCCCGCGGGCATGAAGCCAATGGTATTTACGTTTGATGACGGTTCTTCCGGACAGTTCAACCTAATCGAGGAAAACGGCAAGCTGGTTGTAAATCCCAAATCTGCCGTTGGAATAATGATTAAGTTCAGCCAGAAGCATCCCGATTTCGGGCTTAGAGGTATTTTCTATTTGAATATGGATAAGGAAGAAAAGACTTTCGAAGGCGCCGGTGCATTGAAAGAAAGACTGGAAATATTGACAAGTTACGGTTTTGAAGTCGGTAACCATTCATGGGGACATTTCAATTTTTCAGAATCAAAGAACCGTGATCAGATTTATGAAAGACTCGGCAGGAATCAAAAACGCTTGCAGGAGATAATAAAAGACGGTTCATTTTATTCGCTCGCCCTGCCGCATGGAGGAAAAGCGCCTGAAGAACTGAAAGACGCGATGGAACAGGGAGAATTTGAAGGTACCCGTTATTTCCATGAGACTATTATGGCAGTCGGGTCGACACCGAGCGTGCCTTCCATTCATAAAGACTATAATCCCGGTTATGTAGCTCGTATTCGTTCACAGGGCAAGGAAGAGATAAAGTTCGACCTTACATATTGGCTTCCGAATATGACAAGGGACAGGATGTATATAAGCGACGGCGACCCGAGGACCGTTGTTGTTCCAAAAGGAAAGGAAAGCCTGATAGATCCTGAAAAGCTAAACGGTAAGAAATTAATTACTTACTAGCCGTGCTCTGCCGTTACTCTCCAGCTTTTGTATGGCCATTGTATAATATCTCTTCACAAGAACTGTGCTGTAACAGCGGATACATATTGACCTCTTTTCAAAAATATTCTGATTTTTATGCGTGTTATCGTTATGTGCATTGTCGCCCAAGGAAACGAAACACCCAAAGCAGGACCCGCGGAAATAAAGTTCCGATTTTTGCCCATTGTACAATGGGCAAAAATCCCCTGATTTTGCCTTATTTTGAATTTGCATTTCTGGAAGATTTAAGATATAATAATAATGCACCGGGAATTTTACTGTTTGCAGTCCGGTGCAATTAATTATAGTATTTTAGCAATTTTATAACGTTCCTGTGGTTTGCTTGTTTTGCAGAAATATTTATTTACATTAGTTTGTTCATAGTTATTTACAGTATAACGAGGCTTCCGTTATTTTCAGAGCCTAGTTTTGTCGCGTAATTTCGCACAAGGCCATTTTATCAGATGCCCCCACAGTGATGGAGTATACCCACCATTGAAGCAGAAATAAAAGATTTTTGCACATGTCTTTGCTTGACGAAAACAGAGGTAGGGCGTAAGCCCATCTTTTACCTCGTTATAATAGAAAGGAGTAGGAGCGGTAATGGATGTTAAGACTGAAAAAAGCACAAAAAAACAATTAACCGATGCCGATGTAAAAAGAAAAGCGGTAAAGCTTGTGGTAGCACATTTAAAGAAAAAGGCTTCCAAGGAATATATGGGTATCGATTATCTTATGGAATGGCTGGAAGAAATGGACGCACTGTTAGAGAAAGAAGAATTTGATATTCGAGAATACCACAGAATGCGCAGACAGTTTAATGATGTTATTGAAAGTACACTTGACGGAGCTATGAGGAAGAAGCTAAGAGATTCCTGGTATAGTATGGGCAAAGCCCTTGATAAGAAAGCAAAACCCTATTGAAAGCTCCGGTAGAAAAGCCGGGGCTTTTTATAAAGGGTCACTGAATCTGCACCGGATATACCGATTAAGCCATGGGAACGAATACTATGAATTTAAAAAAATACAGGAAAGCTGTCGGACAGCCTTCCTGTGTTTGCTTATTAAAGAAGTTTTTTCACTTTTGCAATTGATGCCTTTACGCTTTCCTCAGCCGGCCCTCCCGTGAGCTTTCTGCCGTTCACACACGCTTTAAGCGTAATTTCGTTGTAAATGTCTTCTTCAAAAACAGGCGAAAAGGAATTGAACTCTTCCATTGTCAGTTCGCTGATGTCCTTTTTATGTTCTATGCAGTAAGCAACTATTTTTCCGGTTATATTATGCGAATCGCGGAATGGCACGCCTCTTTTTACCAGATAATCGGCTATATCGGTAGCGTTTGTAAAACCGCTTTTGGCCGCGTTAAGCATATTGTCACGGTTTATTTTCATTGTTTCTATCATTTTTGTGAATACCGGAAGGCACATTTTTACCGTATCAATTGAATCGAATATTGCCTCCTTATCTTCCTGCATATCTTTGTTATAGGCCAGCGGCAGAGCTTTCATCACAGTCAGCAGAGCCATCAGGTTGCCGTATACCCGACCGCTTTTTCCACGGACCAGCTCCGCAATATCAGGATTTTTTTTCTGCGGCATGATGCTGCTTCCTGTGCTGAAGGCATCATCAAGCTCTATAAAGGAGAATTCATGGGAACACCATAAAATAATCTCTTCACTGAAACGGCTCATATGCATCATTAAAACTGAAAGACAGAAAGCCATTTCCAGTACAAAATCACGGTCCGATACGGCGTCTATGCTGTTTTCGGTAATTGCGTCAAACCCAAGCTCTATAGCCGTCATTCTCCTGTCAAGATTGTAGGTTGTACCGGCAAGAGCACATGAACCAAGGGGCATGACATTCATACGGGCATAACAATCCGAAAGCCTTTCCCGATCCCTTAGCAGCATTTGAACATATGCCATCAGATGATGGGCGAATGTTACGGGCTGAGCCCTCTGCAGATGCGTATAACCAGGCATTATAACATCAAGGTTCTGCTCCGCGATACGGATAAGCACAGATATAAACTCCGTGATCATGTTGCGAATCTGAATATTTTCATCTTTTAAATACATTCGCGTGTCAACGGATACCTGATCGTTCCTTGAACGCCCGGTGTGCAGCTTCTTGCCTGTTTCTCCTATCCGGGATATAAGGATTTTCTCAATATTCATATGTATGTCTTCAGCGTCGGCTTCGAATTCGATATTGCCATTTTCAATATCCGCAAGGATTTCAAGAAGCGTTTTGCAAATTAGCGAAGATTCCTCCTCGGGAATAATTCCGCATTTCCCAAGCATTTTTGTATGAGCCACGCTTCCTAAGATATCATGCTTATATAGGCGGCTATCGAAACGGATAGACGAGTTAAAATCATCAACCAGCGGATCCGTAGATTTTGAAAAACGACCGCTCCACAGCTTCATTACATTTCCTCCATATTCATAGAATTCGGATTTTTCGCAATCCAGCCTCGAAAAACCGGATATTATTCAAGCCCGCATTTTTTCTTCATCATTGCCTGTACTTTAGTCGGGAGGCCAAAAAGGTTTATAAATCCTTCCGCGTCTTTCTGGTTATATACTTCGTCTCTGCCAAAGGTGCAAAGTTCTTCGCTGAACAGCGAATAAGGGGCTTCAGTTCCGGCAGGAATAATGTTTCCTTTGTAAAGTTTAAGCCTGACTTTGCCTGTAACCGTTTTTTGCGTAGAATCGACAAAAGCCGATAGGGCTTCACGAAGTGGGGTGAACCACTGACCGTAATATACAAGTTCTGCAAAACGGTGTGACAATATATCCTTATAATGCAAAGTGTCACGATCAAGACAAAGCAGCTCAAGTTCCCGATGGGCGGCATACAATATTGTGCCCCCGGGAGTTTCATAAACACCTCTTGATTTCATTCCGACAAGCCTGTTTTCAACAATATCTATAATCCCGATCCCGTTTTCTCCTCCAATTTTGTTTAGCTCCATTACAAGGTCAACGGGCTTTTTGATGGAACCATTCAGTTTTACCGGTATGCCCTGTTCGAATTCAATTTCAATATAAGCAGGTTTGTCGGGAGCATTTTCAGGTGTGACCGAAAGCTTCAAAAGCTTATCGTAGCAAGGCTCATTCGCCGGGTCTTCCAACTCGGAACCCTCATGGCTTAAATGCCATAAGTTCCTGTCACGGCTGTAATTATCCTCTTTGGTAACCGGTATGGGAATATTACGCGCCATCGCATAGTCTATCGCGTCCTCGCGGGAACGTATGTCCCATATTCTCCACGGGGCGATTATTTTAAGTTCGGGGGCAAGGGCTTTTACCGTCAGTTCAAAACGCACCTGGTCATTGCCTTTGCCTGTCGCTCCATGCGCAATCGCAACGGCTCCTTCCCTTTTGGCAATTTCAACCATTCTCTTCGCTATAATCGGCCTTGCAAAAGAAGTGCCTAAGAGGTATTTCCCCTCGTATTTCGCACCTGCTTTCAATGTCGGAAAGACATAATCGGTGATAAATTCCTCTTTCAGATCTTCAATATACAATTTAGAAGCACCTGTTTTTATAGCTTTTTCGTTAAGCGGTTCAAGTTCTTCTCCCTGTCCGACATCCGCTGCCATTGCGATAACTTCGTAATCATAGTTTTCCTTCAACCATGGAATAATTATTGAAGTATCAAGGCCGCCGGAGTACGCAAGTACAACTTTTTCCTTATTTGCCATACAAAATCTCCCCATTCTATGTTAAAATATTAGCATATTGCAGATTTGCGGAAAATTATTCATTTTAATAATTATACATTAGAATGTATATTTATGCAATACTTGATTTTTTATTTACTCAAAAACATAACATAAGGAGAAATAGATTGTGGTTGTAATGGGAATTGATCCGGGGTTTGCCATTTTGGGATACGGGATTGTAAATTACAGCGGAAACAGTTTTCAACTGATTGATTACGGCGTCATTACTACAAGTGCTTCACTGCCGCTGGCAAACCGTTTACTTGTATTGGAAAAAGGCCTCGTTGAGTTAATTGACAAATACATGCCGGATGCAGTATCGGTTGAGGATTTGTTTTTCAACAACAACTCAAAAACAGCTATTAAAGTAGGACAAGGCAGGGGTGTAGCGCTTTTATGCGCGGCACGTGCAGGAATACCGGTATACGAGTATACTCCGCTCCAGGTGAAACAGGGTGTTACCGGGTATGGACGGGCAGACAAGGTTCAGGTACAGCATATGGTTAAAATTTTACTAAACCTTGAAAAGATCCCAAAACCCGATGATGCTGCCGATGCGCTGGCTGCTGCAATTTGCCATGCCCATTGTTCGAGAATCGGCGGAAATGCTCTTTAACATTAAAAATTGGGGATAACCCGCATATGATTATTCAGCTGCAATAAGATAGGGAAAATGTTCTGTCATTAAGTATTCCAATATTTATCGGCTAAGTTTTGATGACATAAATTATTATTTTTAAAGGAGAAGTAAAAAGTATATGTTTGCATATATTAAAGGGGTTTTAGCGGCAAAAGGACAGGATTATATAGTAGTCGAAACCGGCTCGATAGGCTATCGTATTGTTGTTCCGACGAACACGTTTGAAAAGCTTAACAGTATAGGTTCCGAAGTAAAAATGCATACATATCTGAATGTACGGGAAGATGGCTGGATTTTGTTCGGGTTTCTTACAGAGGAAGAGCTGAAAATGTTTGAGCAGCTAATAAAGGTTTCCGGAGTGGGACCGAAAGTTGCGATGTCAGTTGTTTCTGTTATGCATCCTTCGCAATTTGGACTTGCAGTATTGACCGATGATGTCAACGCGTTTGTAAAGGCGCCCGGTATTGGGAAAAAAACAGCGATGAGAATTATATTTGAGCTAAAAGATAAGTTAAAGAAAGAAATAAGCAGTGATATTGAAGCACTGTCAAGCTCCGGAACAGGGGGTATTGATAAACCGGCAAGCAAAATTCAGGAAGCTATCAGCGCCCTAATTATGCTCGGGTATTCCGGACATGAAGCGAACAGCGCGGTGTCACGTGTGTTTAGTGACGATAAAAGCCTTGAAGATATTATTCGCGATGCTCTAAAGAGTCTTGTGATATAAACCGAAAATTAAAAAGATACTATTGTTTTGTCAGAACGCTAATTTAATAAATGTTTGTTATCTCTTTTATGAGCCGAATAGTGAGTTTTTGTCTTAGGCATAGTAATACCTTAACGGAATTGTAATGGAGGCGTTAATTTTGGATGAAAGGATTGTAGACTATAAATTCAAGCGGGAAGATTTCGAAGAAGCGGGACTTAGGCCAAGATGCTTCGATGAATATATAGGCCAGGAGAAGGTTAAGGAAAACCTGATGGTTTTTATAGAGGCTGCGAAGCAGAGAAAAGAGCCGCTTGACCATGTATTGCTATATGGTCCTCCCGGACTTGGAAAAACCACGCTTGCAGGTATTATAGCCCAGGAAATGGGGGTTAGCATAAAGGTAACATCCGGCCCGGCGATTGAAAAACCCGGAGACCTTGCAGCAATCCTTACTAACCTTGCGCCTATGGATGTTTTTTTTATCGACGAAATCCATCGGCTTAACCGAGCGGTAGAAGAGATACTGTATCCGGCGATGGAGGATTTTGCCCTGGATATTATAATCGGGAAAGGTCCGGGAGCCCGTTCGATACGTCTTGACCTTTCGAGGTTTACATTGATAGGAGCGACTACAAGAGCAGGCTTGCTAACATCTCCCCTGCGTGACAGGTTTGGTATTATCAACCGCTTGGAGCTTTATACGAAAGAGGAGTTAAAGAAAATAGTAATGCGTTCCGCAAAAATACTAAACATAGAAATAACTGCCGACGCGGCGGTGGAAATTGCCGGAAGAGCAAGGGGGACACCAAGGATTGCGAACCGCCTGTTGAGAAGGATAAGAGATTTTGCGCAGGTGCGCTCAAATGGGATTATAGACATAAAGATAGCGAAATATGGCCTTGAAGCGCTTGAAGTGGATGAAAAAGGCCTGGATAAGGAAGACAGAAATTTATTATATTGTATTATACAAAAATTTGCCGGAGGACCGGTTGGGCTTGATACCCTTGCAGCTTCTACAGGTGAGGAAGCGGAAACGATTGAGGATGTATATGAACCGTTTTTGATTCAACTGGGTTTTATTCAAAAAACACCGAGAGGCCGAAAGGCTACACGTCTTGCGTACCGTCATTTGAATATACGGTTTGAACAGACGGAGCAAATTAGCCTTATTGATGATGATTGTTAATTTGTGGAATTGATGTGTTTTTCCAGTTGTTTATATGGAAGGAGTATGTACAATGGCTGTAAAAACAGGGTTTATTGGTACCGGAAATATTGGAAGCGCTCTTATTAAAGGATTATCAATTGCCGACTCCGGTAATTTTGAATTGTACGCATACGATATAAACAAAACAGTAACAAAAGAGCTGGCAAGCCTGTATCCTGTGCGAGTAATGTCTTCGATACCCGCCCTTGTAAAGCAATGCGATATTGTTGTTATTGCGGTAAAACCTGTTTATATGAGAGATGTTTTAAATGAATGCGTTGGTTCGTTCAGTGATTCAACAATTTTTGTTACTGTTGCTGTTGGGCTTCCAATTAAGTTTTATAAGAAAATCCTTGGTGATAGCATAAAAATTGTACGCACTATGCCGAACACCCCCACGTTGATAGGAGAGGGAATGACAGTTGTTTCTTTTGACAAAAGTATTAATAAGGCTGAGCGTGAAACAGTAAAAGGTATTTTCAAATGTGTCGGAAAAGTGGAAGAACTGGATGAATCACTTATGAGTGAGGTTACAGCCGTAACGGGAAGCAGTCCGGCATATGTCTATTTATTTATTGAAGCAATGGCCGATGCGGCGGTGCAATCCGGAATAGCAAGAGCGTTAAGCTACCGTTTGGCGGCACAGGCGGTGCTCGGAGCTGCTAAAATGGTTCTGGATACAGGCAAACACCCCGGTGAACTTAAAGATATGGTATGTTCTCCCGGCGGAACTACTATTGAAGCCGTTGCGATGCTTGAACGCAAAGGTTTCAGGGACGCGGTAATTACATCTATGATCGAATGCACAAAAAAAGCAAGAGAAATTGCTAAGGAGATAGATAAGTGAAAGAAGTTGAAATATATACCGATGGAGCTTGTTCCGGCAACCCCGGTGATGGAGGCTGGGGAGCCATTCTTATATATAAAGGGACAGAAAAAATTCTATCAGGATACGAAAAAAACACCACAAACAACAGAATGGAATTAAGGGCGGCAATTGAAGGGCTTAAAGCGCTGAAAGAGCCTTGCAGGGTAAAACTGTACAGTGATAGTGCCTATCTCATCAATTCGTTTAACGAGGGCTGGATAGATAATTGGAAAAGAAACGGCTGGACACGCGGTGATAAGAAGGAAGAGCTTAAAAACCAGGATCTTTGGAAAGAGCTTGAACGATTAACAAACGTTCATTCTGTTGACTTTATTAAGGTTAAAGGGCATTCCGACAATGAATATAATAACAGGTGCGATAAGCTGGCAACCGGCGAGATTTTAAAAATGAAGGAAAAGGGAGATTGAAAATGGACTACTTCGAAAGGACAATTAAAGAAGAAAGAAAGTATACGGGAAATATTATTAACGTCGAAAAGATAACTGTCCTGCTTCCTAACGGCAAGGAAGCGACAAGGGACGTTGTGCGGCATCCGGGAGCGGCTGTTATTGTTCCTATTAAAGATAATGGAAATATCCTGCTTGTAAAGCAATACAGGAAACCATGTGATATGATTTCTTTGGAAATACCCGCGGGCAAACTGGATAAAGATGAAGAACCTGTGGCCTGCGCCGAAAGAGAATTGTCTGAAGAAACAGGCTATCAGGCCAAAAACCTGCATAAGGTTATGACAATACATTCAGCGCCCGGTTTTTCCGATGAAGTGCTGCATATGTATGTGGCTACCGGGTTGACTAAATGTGAAGCATGCCCCGACGAGGACGAATTTATTACAAGCGGCGAATATTCGGTTACAGACTGCATTTCTATGGTTAATAGCGGGGAAATAACTGATGCAAAAACAATAATAGGTATTTTTCTTGCCGACAGAATAATACGCGGTGAGTATAAAACAAGTTAAGTTTGCATAAAAATGAATTAAGTGGTAAATTAGTATATAGGAAAAATTTATAGATTATAGTTAATCGGTATGGGTTATAGTTTGGTATTTGAATTTTTTATTTTCAATAATGGTTTTTGGGTTTAGTTTTGGGAAATACAAGTTAATTATTGTTAATGAAATTTTTTTTAAATATTCGTTCAACGCATCTGGCCTGCATTTTTGTTATGTAACATAATTCGGAAATTTATATCATGTTTGATTAATGCCTAACAGTTAGGGTATAATTTTCACAAAAAGCGGATACTTATTTTACCAAAGCACTCTACAAATCGGCAGAATTGGGACAGCTCAGGTTCACGAGATATAAAAGTATAAGTCTTCTAACTTAACTCGAATATAGGGGTGATAGAAAAATGGACAATCTGGTTACAGCATTTATCCATTATCTCAGAGATGAGAAAAAGCTTTCCCAAAATACGCTTATGTCATACCAACGGGATATCGAGCAATATATCGCATTTCTTCAGTGCAAAAATGTTAACAGTATCCAGCAAAGCAATAAAGCAACGATTTCAACCTACATGGCATATCAGAACAATCAAGGACGGGCAGTTACAACTATTTCAAGAAGCCTCGCATCAATCAGGGCATTTTACAGATTCTTAATTTCTCATGACTTTATGACAGGTAATCCGACAATTGGGCTTGAATCACCGAAGATAGAAAAAAAGATTCCTCAGATTCTTTCCGTAGAAGAAGTGGAAATACTGTTAAATCAGCCAAATAGAATTGGTTTGAAAGGCGTTCGTGACAAAGCAATGCTTGAATTGCTTTATTCTACAGGAATCAGAGTGTCGGAACTGATTGCACTGAATGTTGAAGATTTGGATCTTCAAAAAGCAATTTTAACATGCTGTCATAGTAACCGCGAACGTAAAATACCGATTTCAAGGAAATGTGTTGAACTTATGAAGGAATATCTTGAGAAGGTAAGACCGTTCATGCTCAGAGAGAAGGACGAAAAATCCCTGTTTGTTAATACTAACGGAAAAAGGCTGACAAGGCAGGGGTTTTGGAAAATTGTTAAGTATTACACATCAAAGGCCAATATCAACAAAGATATTACTCCTCATACACTGAGGCATTCATTTGCAGCGCATCTGGTGCAGAGGGGAAGGGATCTCAAGGATGTGCAAATGATGCTGGGACATTCGGATATTTCGTCAACACAGGTGTATTTGCAAATTGCAAACGAAGGTTCATAAACATTTAAACGGTGATTCCTGGATTCATACCAAATAGACAGCGGGTGATTCGGGTGTTTTCGGTGACGCCGGGCGACATGCTCCAGTGCCCTGCTGCTTAAAGGATACTTAGGAGCGGGTTGATGAGCGACCCTGGATATGGAGACCTCTGTGTGAAAATAATTACGGCTTAAAAGCGTGTGATCGTTATGTGCTTTGTCGCCCAAGGAAACGAAACACCCGAAGCAGGACCAGCGGGAATATTGTTCAGATGTTGATTCGAAATAATGTGCATCTGAAAGTAAATGTAAAAGCGCCGCATTGCGGGCTTTTTTTATTCTTGACTGAAATCATGGCATGGTTTAGAATATATTAAACCATAACGGCGCATGTTATTTAAACCGAGTGCTTTATGATTTTTTGAAATAGTCGGTTTAAGTTCGTTGCCGTTTTTATGTTTCGTAGTATGGAAGTATGGTAGCAGGAGGAAAGAAATATGATTATTGTAATGAAACCCGGTGCGAACCGGGAGAATATCGACAGAGTTATTGAAGTTCTTGAGGAGCACGGGCTCCAGGCACATCTTTCAACCGGAAAACAAGTAACTATTATCGGAGTCATCGGAGACAAATCGGTTTTGTCCGAATCAAATCTTGAAGTTTTGGACGGCGTTGACAAACTCGTTCCCATTACCGAAAGCTATAAATTAAGCAACAGGAAGTTTAATCCCGAGCCCAGCGTCATACGGATCAAAAATCAAACAATCGGTGCGGATTCCTTTTGCATTGTAGCAGGCCCTTGTTCAGTGGAGGGAAGGGAACAGATTATCAGAGAAGCCAGGTTTTTATCCGGGTTGGGAATCCGCTTTTTAAGGGGAGGCGCTTTTAAGCCGAGAACGTCACCGTATGCATTTCAGGGTCTTGGCCGTGAAGGGCTGGAATATTTGCGCGAAGCAGCCGAGCAAACAGGCATGATTATTGTAACCGAAGTGACGAGTTTAAAAGCTTTGGAGATTGCGGTTGATTACGCAGATATTTTACAGATCGGTGCAAGAAATATGCATAATTTTGAGCTGCTGAAAGAGGTGGGCAGAACCGCAAAGCCTGTTGTTCTGAAAAGAGGTCTTTCGGCTACAATTGATGAATGGCTGAATGCCGCCGAATATATAATGCGGGAAGGAAACAGCGATGTAATATTATGTGAAAGGGGAATAAGATCTTTTGAAACGGCCACGCGCAATACGCTTGATATAAGTGCAATACCGGTGATTAAGAATAAATCCCATTTACCAATATTAATTGACCCAAGTCATGCATCCGGTGTAAGGGAGTATGTCCCTTCACTATGCAAAGCAGCACTGGCGGCGGGCGCGGATGGTATTATGCTTGAAGTACATCCTAATCCGGCAAAAGCTTTATCAGACGGTCCGCAGTCTTTGAATTTTGATGAGTTTACGAAACTGCTTGAAGAGCTCAAACCTCTATCGGCTCTTTGCGGGAGGGTGATATAGTGAAAATAGGTGTTGTAGGTCTTGGGATTATTGGCGGTTCAATTGTGAAGGCTGTTAGTAAAAAAGGGTTGGCCGAATGTGTTGTCGCATATAACCGAAATGCTGAAGTAACTGCAAAAGCATTAGCGGAAGGAACAATTCAGCAGGCTGCCTATGAAATAAATGATTCCTTCAGGGACTGCGAAATAATTTTCATATGCGTTCCGGTAGATATAGTGCCGTTCTACGTAAATAAGCTCAGCGGGCTTGTAAATAGCGAATGCATACTTACCGATGTCGGAAGCACAAAAATGAATGTGGTCAACGCAATACGCGAGATACCTCTTGATTGTACTTTTATCGGGGGCCATCCGATGGCTGGTTCCGAATCCGCCGGATATAATGCTGCGAGGCATACTTTGTTTGAAAACGCCTATTATGTGCTTACTCCGTTTAACGATACAAACAAAACACATTTAAACAAGCTGATTGAATTTATTGCCGCATTAGGAGGGCTTCCCGTTATTATGGAGCCCTCGGTTCATGATTATGTGACCGCGGCAATAAGCCATGCTCCTCATGTGTTCGCATCGGCGATTGTCAATATGATTAAACAGCTTGATGATGGGGATAAATTAATGCATACGCTTGCAGCGGGAGGATTTAAGGATCTTACACGCATTGCGTCGTCTTCTCCCGTAATATGGGAGAGCATATGTCTTGCCAACAGTGAAAATATTTTGAAAATACTTTCAAAATTCGAAGAAGGTATTGGTTCCTTCAAAGAAATTCTTCGAAAAAAAGATACCGAAGCCATAAGAGATTTTTTCGGCAGCGCAAAAGAATACCGGGATTCATTCTCCGAAAGGAAGCTTGGCTCGCTTATAAAAACATATGATATTATTGTTGATGTGGAGGATCAGCCGGGAGTAATAGCGGCAATTGCGGGCGAACTCAGCGGGTGCGGTATAAATATAAAAAATATTGGTATCATTAACAGCCGTGAATTGGAAGGCGGAGCACTTGAAATCTGTTTTTACGACAGGGAAAGCCAGCAGAGCAGTTATCGGATTTTGCAGTCATTGGGCTATACCGTCAGCATAAAATAGCCGTTATGTTAAGGCAGCAAGCGGTCGGATAATGTATAACATTGCCGAAAATAAAAATTATATCCCAACCGCTTTAGAAGTTGTGATACAATTATATATGTAAAGTTATTATATTAAGTCATAAAGAGGAGTAATAAAAATGGTATACAGAGAACTTGGCAAAACCGGTCTGCAAGTCAGCGAGATTGGCCTTGGCTGCGAGCATCTTGATCGCAAGCCTTATTCACAGGTTGAGGAAACTATTAATGCTGCTCTTGAATACAATATTAATATTTTAGATGTGTTCATGCCGGGAAAGGAAGTTCGCGAAAACATAGCGAAAGCCCTGGGCAGCAGACGTAAGAATGTTATAATACAAGGGCATATTGGTTCGACAGATATTAACCAGCAGTATGATATAAGTCGGGATTTGCCTACCGTACGGCGATACTTTGAAGATATACTGCGTATCTTCGGCGGCTATATAGATTTAGGAATGATGTTTTTTATCGACTCGGATGAAGATTATAGAAACGTTTTTGAAACAGATTTCGTTAAATATGTAGAACACCTCAAAAATGAAGGATACATACGACATATCGGATTTAGTTCACATAATCCGGCAACAGCAATAAAGGCAATAAACACAGGATTGCCGGAAATGCTTATGTTCAGTATAAATCCCGCGTTTGATATGCTTCCGGCCGAAGAATACGTTTTGGATCATATTGATAAAGGTTTTAGTGCGGAATTGTTTCGGGGTGTTGATCCGAAGCGCGCGGAACTATATAAGCTGTGCCAGAAAAAACAAATTGGAATTACGGTTATGAAGACACTTGGCGCCGGCAAATTAATTTCACCGGAACATACCCCGTTTGCAAAGCCGCTTAGCGTGCATCAATGCATTCATTATGCGCTTTCCAGACCTGCGGTGGCAAGCGTAATGCTTGGATGTCAGACATCGGATGAGGTTAGAAACGCTGTTCAGTATTTTGAACTGGATGATTCGGAGAAGGATTATGCCGAAATTATCGGAACAATGCGCAACGATTTTAGAGGAAACTGTGTATATTGCAATCACTGCCAACCCTGCCCTTCGGAAATTGATATTGCTGCGGTCAACAAGTATTTGGACATAGCGCGGTTAGATCCATCGAATATACCGCAGTCGATCCGCTCTCACTATTTTAGCCTCGACCATAACGGAAATGATTGCATTGCCTGTGGAAACTGTGAGAACCGCTGTCCGTTTGGTGTTCCGGTCATTAAGAATATGGAGGAGGCAGAAAAGCTTTTTTGAAAGACTTTTTGACCGGCTGATATGATTTTTTAGAAAGATACAAAAAAAGACTTGGTTAATGCTATAGTTAACGGAGCTTTACAAATGGAGAAAACGGGGAAAATATTAGAGAAAGATTTGTATTGGCCGGTGCATAATTACTTTAAAAAACTTGGCTATGATGTGCATGGAGAAGTTAAAGACTGTGATATAACCGCTTCAAAAGGCGATGAACTAATAATAATTGAGTTAAAGCGCAATTTGAGCATAGATCTTCTTATACAGGCTGCAAAACGCCAGAGGATTACCGAGAGTGTATATATTGCTATACCGAAACCGAAATACAGTGTATACACAAAAAAATGGAAAGATTTATGTTTTATAATCAGAAGACTTGAACTTGGTTTAATAACCATATCGTTAAAAAATGGTGTTGAGCAGGTTAATGTGGTATTTGAACCGTATCCGTTCGATAGACGGAAAAGCATGCGGCTTTCAGGAAGAAAGAGAAGAAATATTATCAGTGAAATAGACGGACGTCATGGAAACTATAATGTTGGCGGAAGCACGCGAACAGAAATAATGACAGCTTACAGGGAGAACGCAGTCCACATCGCATGCTGCTTGAAAAAGTACGGTCAATTATCCCCGCGTAAATTAAGAGAGTTAGGGACAGGTGAAAAGACCCAATCAATACTTTCAAAGAATTTTTACGGTTGGTTTGAAAAAGTGGAAAAAGGAATATATAAATTAAGCGACAGGGGGCACGAAGTATTCGGCAGGTATCCCGAGCTTTCATCATATTATAGTGATATGGTAAAAGACAAGGAAAATGCATAGCCCCCCAATTGCTTAATGTTAATTAACCGGAAATAACTTTTACGTAAAAATTACGGTTTCTTGGCCCGTCAAATTCGCAAAAATAGATTCCCTGCCATGTTCCCAACACCAATCGCCCGTTTTCAATAATGACAGTAACGCTGCTTCCGGTATAGGAAGCTTTTAAATGCGCTGTGGTGTTACCTTCGGCATGCCGGAATTCAGGGCGGTCATGCAGGGTTTTGCTAAGGGCGTACAGCATATCGTTAACAACATCCGGGTCGGCATTCTCATTAATTGTTATGCCCGCTGTTGTATGAGGGCAGAACACAACGCATATTCCATCCTTAATGCCGCTTTCCGAAACTGCCGAATTTACTTTGGAGGTAATATTGTAAAAGCCTTCCGAACCTGTTCTGAGGTTATACCTGAAAACCATGATTTATACTCCTTTCAATGCCAGAAATCCGGACCGAACAACTATTCTGTCATCCCGTTACACTATTGTATACTCTTTTTCGCAGGAGAACAACAGGCACAATAAATGTTCCGCCTGTACTTAAATCCACTGTTCCTGACAATTTTTATTGTTACGGCAGGCGTCTTCGCGGTAAACCTGTTACGACATGTTTCTTTGAATAGCGTGTTTAACATTAATTCAAGGCAGGAATAACAATGATAAACGAATGCTGAAAGCGTTCAAAACATGTAAATGTTTCCGATAAAGAAATAGCTGAGCAAATGAAAGCTTTGCTCAAACTTATAAAGCCGATAACTTGCGGCAATTTGTTATGATATGGTATAGTAAAATTAGATTGACAAGCCGTTTTTTTGAATTTGGGAAAAATATTCCGGGAGGTTATGGTTTTGTCGAAAGTGGTACAAAAGAAAAAAAAAGCTAACAGTGTTCATAAAAAAGCCGGTTCCAGGAGAACCGTCCAAGTTTCAGGCAGTAATGGAAATAAAAAAGCGGCCGCCGGCAGCAAATCAAGTTCCAGGAATATACGGCAGCGGCGTGAATTTACAGGTGTAATTCTTATAGCCTTAAGTATTCTTTTTGGGCTGAGTATTTATATGCGTGATATCACCGGTATTGTTGGTGAAATTATACTGCATGTTCTAACCGGATTGTTTGGTTTTGTCGCCTATATTATGCCCCCGCTTGTTTTTGCATACGGCATTTTACATATATTCTACCCGCAAAGGCCGCGGGTAAGAAATAAAACGCTTCTTTTTTTCCTGCTTTTTATTATAGTCGGAGCNATCTTCCAGGCGGGTTCATTTAACCAGTCGGATTATGTAAATATGTCCCTGTTTCAATATCTGAAATCCTTTTATCAGGAAGGNCGCGGTATTGNAAACCTGCCATATACGCTTAACGGCGGAGTTATCGGCGGAGTGATCAGCGTGCCGCTTTGTTTCCTGCTTCAAAAAACCGGAACCATTATTGTACTTGCCACATCAGGAATTATTATTGCCATGATAATTACGGAGATTTCAATAAAGAAAACAATTGTCCGCGCGGCCGATAAGGTAAAACAGATTAATATCCCGGTAGTTGATACGTATGATGATGCTGATGCTTATAAACAGGACGANGCGGTATATCTTAAAGAACTTGATGAACCGGTCGTGACGGAAAAGCCAAAGAGAGTATTTTCAAAAGGAAAAATAATTGATTTTCCTCTTAACAGAAAACCCTCGGAGCAGAGTGATAGTTTTACTACCGAAGAGAAAAAAACAAATGGTTTACAGGAAGCCGCAATGCCAAAGAGCAGAAAAATATCCGGAGCAGCTAATAAAATCGAAAAATCA
>JGI24712J26585_10000920_pt1 | contig 25316 bp, 19 predicted proteins | sample BioPla3DNA2_FD_26585 | JGI IMG/M metagenome (IMG submission 26585)
CATGCGCCAATAATTCGGAGTACCCGGGAGAAGCCTCCTACGGCGGCTGCCGATATCGTTGGGTTTATGACGATTATCAGAAAGCCAAGCGCGGCGATTTAAGGGCAAAAAAACTCAGAGAAGCAACGCAGGCGGTCAGCTTCTTTTGTATGATCTGCTTTGCCGGTATAGCCCTGGCAGTATTTAACGGAATCTTCACCGATATTCCGATGTACGGCTTTTCGCCGTCGAAAAAAAGCTCAAAGCAGCAGACCTTTGAAGCGGTTTCAACTTCTTCTTTTTCAACGGCTTCCTTCAATGAAATTGCCGATGAAGCAAAAGCCGCGCCGGAGACGTCGCTTGCTAAAATAGCCGCCGAATGCACCGCCACCACATCGGATATGTCTCGTTGTTACGGACTGCCGAGCGGAGTGCTTATTACTTCCGCTAAAGCAAAATCCGAGCTTTACATGAATGATATCATTACCTCCGTCGCCGATTCGGAAGAAGAAATGGAAAACGGAGTCCGGGTAACGCCTATCAGAACACCGGAGGAACTCCGGGCGGCTCTGTCCGATTACTCGGAGGGCGAATACGTCTATCTTCGCGTATACCGCCTCGGCAGATACTTCACGATAGCTCAGGAGATTTACGGTACTCCGTAAAACAAGAACTTTACAACCTAAATCAAAACGCCGTCCGCGCCTTTGCAGGTGCGGACGGCAAATTTTACTCCTATTGCCCGACTCTTTTAACACATTCCTTTATCGCTTTTATCGTATCGGCGTCGACTGGTTCGGCAAGAGCTTCAAAGGTCGTGTCACTTATCTCTCCGCCGGTCAGCGTCTGATACCAGACAAGACCGAGGGTATAGCGCCCGATGCCGAGGGAAGCATGGAAAGTGTCGCGGTAGACCGGCGATATACCTTCCTTTGCAAGCTCCCGGAAAGCCGTTCCCGACGGAATTATCAGGTCGGCGGATATCTCGTCTGCCGCACGGCGGTAGCAGTTTTCAAGCGCTTCAAACATCTGCTGCTGAGTTTCATATCCCATCATCTGGCAGAGCCGCTCGGAGCCTTCTTCATAAGCCCAAGTCTGGTGAACCGCTATGCGGGAAGCGGGCGAGAGCTTTCTTATATATTCGGCAAGAGGAGAGATATACGGCCAGTAGCTGTCCCATTTTGTCGACAGATGGCTCGCCTGTTGAATTGTCACTACATCCCATCGGCGATTCAGAAGCGCCTCTTTCATTGATACTAAGAAACCGGTGTATGTCGCCTTTACTTCAAGCTCGTAGCTTTTTGAATCGCTCATCATATTCCGAAAATGCCGTTCAAGAGGGCAGCCGGGGATATAGAGGTTGACTATATCAATCGGCTTCCCTGCGCTCTGCGCTATCTTATGCAGATAAGCCGAAGCGTCCTGTGAAAAGCTGTTGCCTATTGCAAGCACCTGCATTGTTAATCATCCTTTCTTTTCTTTGGATTGTTATATGAATTATAACTCTTTTTAGCCGATATGTCAATGGCGGGAGGATAAAGCGGCGTAAAATCGTAGGTTATTCCATTGCTAAATCGCCGGTTTTATGGTAAAATAATAAAAATATATTGAAACAGGTAACAAATTATATGAATTCCGAAACATTGGCGCTTGCTGCGCGGCTGATAGGTTACGTTGCCGTCGCGCTGGCTCTTTTTGTTTATATATCGAAAAGCCGCAAGGTTATCCTCGCTACAAAGCTGAGCAACGATGTGCTATGGGCCGCGCATTACATTTTAATCGGGGGCTGGTCGGGGGCGGCGCTCAACATAATGGCGATCGGGCGGGAAACGGTTTTTTACTTCAAGGAAAAGAAATGGGCTTCCTCCCGTATCTGGCTCTATGTCTTTTTGGCTCTGACATGGCTTTCCTGTATTTTAACCTGGGAAGGTCTCCGAAGCCTGCTTCCGATGGCGGGCACTTCCTTTGCCGTCGTAAGCTTCTGGTGTTCCGATCCGCTGAAAGTGCGGCTGTTGGCGCTGCCGGCTCAGATTTTATGGCTTATCTACGGCATACTTCATATGACCGTCCCGGGTATAATCGGAAGTTCAATATCTCTTTTGTCGATTTTCATCGGTCTTGGCGGCGATTATGCGCGTCACAGACGGAAGAAGAAAGAGGAAGAAGGCGGAGCGGCGGAATGACAGGCGCAAAAAATACATAATAACTATCGGCGGAACCGCTTAATGATTCCGCCGATGTTTTTTTATATTCTGACGCCATATAAACCAACCGAATATTTTAACTATTATTTCACCAGCTCTATCATACACGACTGATGCATATGAAGTTTCAGATGCACCCCGCGCAAAACGCCGTTCTCGATAAGCGGACTTGCCTGATCTTTGCCCTCGTCTTCACAGAAGCGGATGTTTTTCCAGCCGCTGTCTTTGAAGCAGACAACCGTTTCGGTAACTCGGCTTTCAACTTCTTCCTGCGAATGATCGGAATAATCGATTGCGAGAAGGATGTCACGACCGCGCTCGTCGCGGATGAGCGTAAGTCCCGTAATGGTATCGCCGTTTGAGATGTCCGTCCATGCGATAGGGTCGGAGAGCTGACGGAGCATTCCTGAGCAGACTTTTCTTAACAGTCGGCTGATGCAGTCAAACCCGCCAAGCTGCGGAATATCGAGATAATGAGCTCGTCCGATATACGACGGCGCTGAATTGAGCAGTACCGCTCTGTCATTTCTTATAACGACCGGCTCATCTCCCGCGCACATCAGAACTTCCGCGCCGTCCGGCGTGTAGTTGAATTCCGCGTCAAGCGGGAGAATGTATTCGCTGTTTCCGATTGTGTCGGATATGACATTGACGCGGGATTTCCTAAAAGAAGGTTTTACTCCGAAAATATCTTCAAGTCCGTCGACGCGGCTGACTGCAAACAGCGAAACGCCTTTGCCGTAAAGACGGCGTATGTGTTCAACGGCTTTCGGCGGAGCTTCGGCCAAAGAAGGCAGGACGATAAGGTCGCAGTCGTCTTCTGTGAGATCGGCAAAAGACTCCCAGTCGGTCATAAATCCGCAGGGCAGACCGGACATAAGCGATGTTTCGTATACAAAGCCAAGTCCGCTGTCGCTTATATTGAAAATATGCTGATAGCCTATCTTATCCTTGCCCCAGTCTTCGACTCTGTCGTCGGAAGGGCTACACTCCGCTATAAAACAGGTGCTGCGCAGAGGACGCGCGGGTTTATGTTCAACAACCGCTTTCCAGTGACGGACGAAATATTCGACGTCCGCAGGAGTAAGGTCGCGGTGCATAAATCCGTATTTGTCGAGGAAATGATATCCGCCGTTTTTGTAATACGCCGTATTGTATACATACTCGCGCGCGTGAGCTGTATTAAACCACGGCTGCATCCGGTAAGCTCCGAGCGGCGGCGTTGCGAATTTTACAAGACCGTCGATGCAGCCGCCGTCCGATGATGTATACTGTTCCGGATATATGACAAGTCCGGGATTGTGAAGCAGGATTGTCGCTGCGGAGTATGCTCCTCTGTAAGTCTGATATGCGCAGGAACAGGGGTAATCTTCAAACTGGCAAAAGCCGTTATATATGTCTTTTGCAAGCGCCTCTCCCTGAGCGAATCCAAATCCGTCGATGAAATAATTGGTGTGCATCGGGATTGCATAAAGAGAAAAAGGTCCGTAGCAGGCTCGCTTGAAGTTCGGATTGCGCTCTTTGAAATACTCATTCTGTCTCTTGAAACATTCGAGATAATGTCGGTTCGCCCAGCTATACCAGTCGTTTTTCGCAGCTACGAGCAGCTTTTCAAGGTGAGGTTTTGTAAAAGCTTCTCCGTCCGACCAGCCGACTTTATTCCGGATATCCGGATGCGCGTCAAGGAATCCGGAAAGCACCGAAAGAAGTCCGCTTTTGTATGAATTTATATTCCAGTAATCATGGCGAAGAACGGCGGTTTCATCGTCAACAGGAAAATACATATAATCGGCATATTTAACTATATCCTTATGCTTTTCCGGGTCATGATCCACCATAGTCCTGTGATCCGAAAGCCAGACATACCATTCTCTTGCAAAAGGCCGGGTAAGCTCCCATGTGCGCCTGTCTTCGGCGACATGACCGGTAAACGATGTGCAGCAATAATAATGCTCCATGTTGCACGACTCGTAAGGATTCCACGGGTCAAACGGGTCGCGGTCGAGATGCTGCTGTTCGTTTGGAACGGAGAAAAGAAACGGCAGACCGCTTTCGAGCGGAGCGCATTTTTCGCCGTTGATGTCAAAAACTTCAAACGCGACATCGCGCCCGGCAATCTTTGCGGTGCCGAAGAATACGTCAACAATGACGCGGTAGCACGCGACGGGAAGCGGAGCGCTTTTTACCTTCCACTTGCAGTCGGAAATCCTCTCGGCGGAAAGCTCCGCCGGACGATCATTAAGCGGACAGCCGTAAACATCAAGCAGCTGACATCTCAGTGTAATAAACCGCGGGTCTTTATTTGTATATACGCAAAACTCGAATTTTATCGGTTCTGCTTCGGAGAAGTAATGATTGCCGTCGAAATGCCGCAGCACTTCGTCTCTGCGAACGCAGTCGTCGGGAATAAGCTTATAAACGTCATTTTTCACCGAATCGACTTTGCAAAAGTCGATTTCTTCGGGCGCGCGGCGTTCCACCAAAGCGCCGCTGCCGTCAAAAACAAATTCCCACCCGCCCTCCGACTGCATTTTATACCCGTCGGCTTCCATTCGCTCATATCCGAATGAGATTTTGTCGATTTTATTTGATTCGGATATCGCGACTGTCTTCTCGACGGGAAGCGTTGTTATATCGAACCATTCGGAAAGTACATCCCTCCAATGCATACGCGGATCGGCGGTATTCAATGAGCCGTTGTGAAGATAGTATTTTACACCACCGAATCTTACATACGGCTTTTTGATTCGGTCGATTTCAACCGTATATTGGTCGGGATTGAGCGGCAGTGAGGGATAATCGTAGCGGCGCTGCACACCGCCGTCTAAAGTGAACGAAAGATACGGAACGCCGCCGATTACTTCCGCAGAATATGTAAGGGTATAAGGAATCATCCCTCCGCTGTATGTCGGGATTTCGGCAGTCACGGGAGCTGATATCATCTCCCTTTCGATCTCGTCGGCGCTTTTGAGCGCGACATCTTCAAGAATAATCTCGCCTAAAAAGTCATTTCTGCAGATGCCGGCTTCCCCCGCCGCGCTGCATTCATCGGGGAGAGAGAATTCAATCGCCGCATCGCCGACAGAACCGGTGACTTTGTTGTCTTTTAAAACAAGTTCGGCGGTATATGAAGTATCATCGGCGGGGTACGGCGCGCCGGGGCAGCTTTTTTCTTCAATTACGGTACAGGTGATATCTTCGAATTTACAAAGGCGGAATACGACCGTTTCATCTGCCGCAAAGCCGATGCTCAGCCCAAAACCGCGCCTGGTCGCCCTGTCATACCTGAATATAAGGGTAAACCTTGCGTCGCCAGAGGGGTATTTATATGAAAAGCGTATCTTCTCTTTGAAGTTGTAAAGCGGCGGCGTTTTCCAGAGATATTTGTTCCCGGCGCAGCTGAGCGAATAGCCGCGTTCGGTTATCCGCGTATGCTTATGATAAAACGCGGAACTTTCTTCGACATATACGCCGTATGGCTGGCGGTCGTCGCCGTATATTCTGAAATCCTCGTGAAATAAATACATATTTTCCTCCGGGAGGGTTTTTATTTTATATACGCAGACTGTAAAACGAAAGCGCAAGAGTAAAGTTACAAAAGAGTTTCACCTATTGAACGCTCCTATTATACCATCTAACATCGTAAAGGTCAATATCATTTAAGTGAAGAAAAAACACGAAGTCGAGACCGGAAAAATCAAATTATGCGCAAAGATATCGCCGTAATAAACCCGTTCGGATATTAATACGACGATATTTCGCTTCTTTATGCAATTTGCAGTTGGTATAGCATTTTGGCGCAGTTCCTGTTTACTTTATACTCACTCGGCAGACATAACTTCCGGCTTTTGCTCGGCTTTGGCTTCTTTTGTCTTGTAGTAAAAATAATAAATGAGCGAAGAAATCAGCTGACAGCCGGAGAACACCGCTAATAGCGGGAATAAAGGCACTTCCATCATAAGCCCGCCGCAAACGGCTGCACCGAGTGCGCTCCCGGCGGTAGTCAGCGCCATCCGCCATATGTTGTAATGCCCGGATATCTTATACGGAATAGTTTTGTATACAATATCCGGCACGGCGTAGTTTATCATCATTATCCCGACCGCCACTATACAGTAAACGGCTAAGAATACGCCTTTTCCGCCGATGCCGCAGAGCGGGAACGAGAGTGTGACAATTCCGCTTGCAAGACCGATAAGACCCGGAGAAAGGCGCCTTACCAGTACCGTATAAAGAAAGCTTCCGGCAATCTGGGACGCGGCTGCCGCAGTCGAGATATAGGCGGCAGAGGCGTTGTCAAAACCGATTTTATTCAATGCGATGACCGTCGATACCGAAAACGCTCCGGTAAGCAGCCCTCTCAGAAAGTTCGGTATTATAAGTTTCGTAAACTCCGGGACGGCAAACAGATTATAACTGAATTTTTGCTTCTTTTTCGTGTCTTTATCAGATATATCTGATAAAACGAAGTATCTGCTGATAACGGCGGAGAAAAGAGCGAGAGCACCGGCGATGGCGAACGCAAATTTCATCGCCGAAAAATACGGAGTTGATTTAAGCACCGACGATAGTATCACGCCGGGCAGTAAAATCAAAATACCGGTAACAATTCCGTCTACCGACATTATTTCTCCGAATTTTGAGATGTCGATAATGTGATAGGGTATCTTATGTTCGTATAAATTCCTTACGGATATTGCCGCCGTTTGTATAAACCCCGCTATGAAGAATATATACACCGGTACTTCATTTCTGCAAAGCAGCATCAGCAAAAACCCGGAAAGACTGAATATGACCGTCGAGACCGAAGAAATATTTACAATAAGCCTGCCGCTGTCGGCGCGGTCGGGAAGCGGCGACAGGGCAAGCGAAATGACAAATCCGAGTATGTATACAAAAGAGGTGTAATACCCGACTTCGGAACTCGAAAGACCGCACTCGCTGAGAAATGTCTGGAATATCGCGCCTGTACACAGCGTTATCGCAACCGCATACAGGGCGTTGCGGATATAGTATATTGTGGTGTTTTTGTTTATCAAGTCTGTTTTTCCTTGATTTTGTCGGAGTCAGTTGAATTTGTATGAGAACACATCGGCGTCTTTCATGACAAAACGCATATATACCGGCTTTCCGGACGCATTTGCTATCGACGCATCATCCTGCCATTTGACTGCGCGCTTTATTTCGTCGCCGATAATCTCCTCGCTTTTGTATACATCGTCGCCGCAGATTATCTCCACGCGAACAAAACCCGCCGCCGATGTCCGGTAGTTAATTTCAAGCTCGCTGCCTTCAAAGATGAACTGCTTTGTTGTAAGCTCGCCGCCTTTCCAGGGGGCTGACAGCGAAGCGAATCCGTCTGTGCGGAGCAGCAGGCGCTCGACGTGCCATGAATTCTGCATATAATGCCGGGATACATACATCATCATCCGACTTTCGTCAAGCGGAAAGATGCCGGTCAGAGGATAGTTTGTGCGGGAGACCCAATTTCCGTAACCGATACCGGGGCGGATGAATGTTTCCATGAACGTGCGGTCATAAACATCGCTTCCGGCGCGGGAGGTGAGCAGAACGGCGTCGGAGCAGTCGTTGAAATAAACATATAGTCCTTTATAGCCTTTCAAGAGACCTATCTGTTCTGCCTGTTCATCGGTTACTACCCGCCGCCTTTCCATAAACCTCGCTGCCGGGGCGATGTATATATGCGGCGCGCGGAAATAAGGCTCGGTATTGTTTGTATAAAACTGTTCGGGCGTGTCCGAATACTTCATTACCGCAGGTTCTGACCAGGTGTAAAAGTCTTCGGACGTCATGCGGGCGACGCTCCGCCGGTAAAATCCGTTGTCATTTTCCAAGATACGATAATAAAGCAGGTACTTCTGCTCGGCTTCGCTCCAGAACAAGTTATTTCCGCCGTCAAACGAGTTTAAAAGATCGCTTTCGATAACCGGCTGAGGGTCCATCTTAGTAAAATTATATCCGTCGGCCGAGGTGTACATTAAAAGATACTTTCCGCCCGGCGGGTCGTTAACGGGGGTATGAGCGATTCCCGATTTGCTCATGGTCTGGAATGATTTAATGCGTTCGTTTTCCGGGATTCCCGGGCGTGTGTCGAGCCAGACAACGCCCCCCGGAGACACAAGGTTATTTTCACGCTTTATCCAATTAACGCCGTCTTCGCTTTCGGCAGCGAGCGAAACTCCGGTCTCCGCGTCCGCTTTCATCCCTCGATAGTACATTAGATAACGCCCGCCGGTTTTGATAACGACGCTGCCGGCGTTTGCGCCGCCTTCGTTCGGACGGTCTATCACTATCGATTTTTCGGCGGTGACAGGTTCGTGGAGCTTCAGAAATGTCCCGTCCATGCTGTCGATCATGTATCTGTCGACGAATAATTCTCTTCGGTTTTTAATGTTTATCATAAGTTAAGTCCCTCTGTAATGAATTAATTGAGATATCTGTTATGCCGTAAATCCCACCGAATAAAGCTCGCAGTTTTCGACGTTCAGCTCAAGGCGGATTTCTTTTCCCATGTATTCGGACAAATCCATTCCCTCGGGCGTGATTCTGTCATTGTCTCCGCTGACGGCGTATTCGCAGATTTTGTTGTTATTTTCATCCGTTACGCTGATTTTCAGCTTTCCTTTCATGTTGAAAGAGAGGCTTTTGCCGGTTACTCGGATTGGTTTTGTTACTAAAGTCCCGCCGGAAATTGACGCATAGCCCTCCCTTCTCAGCCATGCGCGGCCTACGCCGCCTTTGTAATCGACGTCGCAGACGGTATGGTCAAGGTCGGTCGCGCCGTAATATGCACAGATTCTGCCGTCTTTTTCGATTGAGTCAACGGACAGCGATACCATTCCCCTGTCCCAGTCATCGCCTTTTCCGCAGCTCAGAAGATATCCGTCGTTATTTATATTGAAATCAATGCCGTCATGCGACCAGGCAAGCTGCTGCTGAATATGACCGTCTACCGCGTTAAAGTGCGAAAGATGCGCTATATAAATGCCGTTTTCGTATTTGACGCTCATTCCGTATGTCTGGTCGCCCAAAGGCGCGTCGGCGGCAGGTTCGATAATTACCCTCTCATCCGTCCATTCGCGAAGATCGGCGCTTTCCGCGCGGGCAACCACGCGAATCATTGTTATGCTTTTGCAGACAAGCCCTCCGCCGCCATCCTGCGACTTTTCGGTGTCTTCGTTCTTTAAATAAACATCGATATCTTTTCTTTCCGGCAAAACCGAATATCCGTAGGCGTGGAAGACTCCTTCCGACTCTTTATAGTCAAAACCCGGAAAATAAGCGCAGAAAGCCTCGCCGTCGGTCGTTATGCCGCTCAGTTTCCAGAGCTTGTAATACATGACGTATTTTTTACGGACATCATCCCAAAGCATATAGAAAACGTCCGACGGACCCGTCCATTCGGGAATGTCGGTGTCTTCCCAATGTATTCCGTCGACAGAGCGCTTGAATTTCATACAGGGAACATCAGGTCTTTTCGACCGGCGGTAAAAACTCGCGCCTATGTAGTTATATCCCTTCCATAACCGTCCGTTGTCGGGCATTATGCCGGTACATTGCGCGTCATCGTCTATTGAGCCTGTCCATTCGTCGCCCCGCTCCCAGTTGATGCCGTCGGAGGAAAAGGCGATTCCGGACGGATAATCGGATTTTTTCCCGCCGTAAGTTACATAGAACATAACATATCTGCCGTCCTGTTCAAAAACCGCGCTTCCGTAAGGACCGATTCCCTCCCAGTCGTATTTTTTCACAAAAACAGGGTTGCCGATTTCCTTTTCAAAGGGATGAAAGGTGCGGGTGAGGTTTTCGCTTCTTTCGATGTTTTTGTCGTCTAAAAACAAGATTCTGTTTCCCATCAGTCGTTCTCCTTAATTATATCTATGAATTTGTCAAGCTTTTTTTGATAGCCGGGCATTTTCTTTGCGCTCCACGAGGCGTAATTCATGTCTTTGCCCAACTGGTAATACATATCGCTGCCCATAATATCAATGTATATATATGTAAAATCCAGCGCCGGATTTGTGAAAATAATGTCGAGCATTTCGTTGGATTCGTTGTCGCGGGAATATTTTCGCGTCAGCGCAACGTCATAATATGCCGGACGGACGGTTTTATAAGTTTCGGATGCAAGCGCTTCGAGAATCAAAGCCGACATATCAAAGTCTTTTACATAAAAGGGTATTCCGGCGACGTCGCTTACAACGGTGGTTATATATTCATTCTGCGCCTCGTCATATTTGCATATCGGAATTATGCCGAAGTCCTCCATTTCCCTCATTACTTCGGAAGCGGAATGGTTAAGCACATGCGGCATGAACAAAGCCCGGTCGTTTGTAAACATATCCAGCATTTCGGAAATATAATCGTATTCGCCCCAATATAGGCCTTGCGTGTTATATATTGAGTAGACATATTCGTTGATTTTCAATATTTTATCGTCCGGTTCTTTCAGTATTACATTTCCTTCGTCGTCGCGGTAGCTGTATCGGTAATCCATCGAAGTGGGAAAGAAACTGATGTAGTCATATGTTGATACCATGCCGAATACATCATTCATGTCATATATGCCGTTGCCGTCGACGTCTTGTATAACGACAGATGCCATTTCGATCATTTTGTCGTATGTCCATTCGCCGCTCCGGACTATGTCATACATATTTCCCAAGTTATAGTCAATCATCATCTGCTTGTTGAAAAATGTAACGACGGCGTTTACGGTTGAAAGCATACCGTACTGGCCGGCGGCGAGGTATAATCTGTCGAAAATTTCTAATTCATCGTTGACATAATCATACCACCACGGCTGAGAAAAGTCGAGATAGTCGAGTTTATTCATGTCGGTATAAAGATTTTCGGCGATATGACGGGTAACATACGAAATTCCGCCTACCATCAGATCAAAATCGCCGCTGCCCGACAGCACGCTTCCGGAAAGAGCCGTTTTTACAGAATCCAGACCGGCGTAATAACCGTTATAAACATTATACTTCAGTTTAATGTCAAATCTTTCTTCGACGGCTAAGTTGCGTTTGTATACGGCGTCGTCGATTACTTCGCCGGTAAGCTCGCTTTCGTAAAACTGTATCCATTGTTCCGCCGCCGCGAGAATATTATAGTCAATACCCTCGTAATCCATTTCCGGCAGATTATCGCTGATTTCGGTAACGGTTTCTTCTGTGGTTTCGGTTTGAGTTTCGGCTGCGGTAGTTTCATCACTTGGCAGATTTCCGGTGTCTTTTGCGCAGGATGCGAGCAGGGACAGCGCGATGCAGATAAGCAAAAAGATGCTTATTGGTTTTTTCATTGTGGTATTTTCCCCCCTGTTTGTGTATCATTATTTATTAATTGACAAAATGTAAAAAACCTGATATAATCATTGTACCATAAAAAGAGTATTTGTCAATTCGATTTTTACACATCTTTTGCGGTTTTATGTCGTATTATTGAAGGATATGAGGTAATTAAAAAGTGCCTGATAACAATAGTTTTCTTAATGTCGGCAAAGTAGTTATCGACATTGGCGATCTTCAGGTGGTCTTCATATCAAACGGGCTTGATTTCTCAGACATCTGGCGTACAGAGGCGCATTTTCACTTTACATATGAGCTGCATTATCTTCAATGCGGAAACGCTATAATCGGTATAGACAACAATGAAAATTATACTCTGAACGCGCAGGAGATTTACCTTATCCCGCCGATGCGTCTTCACAGGGTAGTTGAAACAAGCGACATGATAAAACACGCCGCAATTTCTTTTGATATAGTTCATAATAAATCGGCGCCGGAAAAATCCTTTTCCGAATATGAATATTACAGCTCTATCTTCGAGGGCATTAAGAATATCATAATAATGAACGGAGAGACGCTTGCCCCGATAATAAACAAGCTTTCCGGTCTCGGATCAAGTCATGATAACAGAACCGAACATATTTTAAAATCGTATCTTTCGGTATTTTTCATTGAATTGTGCAATCTTCTGAAAGATGATATTTTATCCGGCAGCGGTACTAACGTAATTTCGTATGATTCAGACAGTCAACGGCTCTGGCTGGTGGAAAATTATATATCGGAATATTTTATGCGTGATAATATTATCGAAAGTATTTCCGGGCTGCTTCACCTCAGCAGCCGTCAGACCGATAGATTTGTAAAGCGCATGACCGGATACAGTTTGTCGGCGCTGATAAAAAGGCAGCGTATGCTGACGGCGGAGATGCTGATACAATCAACGAACACGCCGTTTAATCAGATCGCCGAATATGTCGGGTATAATTCATACAGCGGCTTCTATAATGCGTTCAGACAGTATTTCGGGGTTGCACCCGAAGAAAAACGAATCGGAGATAAACAAAAATAATCAAAAAAATTGTCAGCCGGTTTTATCCGGCATTTTACGCCAAAAACCACGCTCCCCTTTGAACAGCCCTGAAATGAATTTGATTTCAAGACTGCTCTGAGGGGAGCGTTTCAAATTATTCGGTTTTATTATTTGCTATTGTTCGCTCACGGTCTTTTTGAGCCGCAAATAATACAGAAATTGCCGTCGTTAACATTTCCGCAGCTGCATTTCCAACTGCCGTCGGCGGGTTGGGCAGGCGCTGGCTGAGCGGTTACAGTCTGATGTTGCGCTTCGGGCGCCGCTGCATCAGGCGCAGCCGGAGAAGCCGCCGCTTCCGGTTTTTCCGGTTCTTCCTTTTCTTCTTCTTTTTTGAACGGCAGGCAGCTGAGAGTTATCAGAATTGATCTTGCAAGCTCTGCTGCTGACGGCGTGGTTAACAGGAAGTTTTCTCCGTCGAATATAAGTGAGACAATATCATGAATTCCGGCTGAGAGCGCCATTGAGCTTTCCGCCAATATATTACCGTTTTCGCCAAGTTCCAGCATCTCATGAAGAATATATTTTTTCGGTATCAGGAAATTCCTTGCGAATATTTCATATACCTGAGTCAGCTTTATATCCGTTTCGGTTTCTATGTAGCCTCTTTCTTTAAGCGGATTTAGAACATTGCCGAGTTCCGCCGCATCGGGTACTTTTAGATTGTAACTCTCGAGAATGGTTTTTGCAAGACCGTTGGCATATCCGTCGGAAAAGGTGTTTAATATATCGCTTTCGCCGATTTTTATTTCGGGATTTTCGCCTTCAACATATCCAGCGAGCGTATTTTTGCGGTAGATATCAACTAACGCAAAAAAGACAAGCAGTTCTTCGGGCGTAAACACTCCGGCTATATGAGCGGTCGGCAAATCTGACATTCCCACGCACTTATATATATCTGTAAGCACATCGGCAAAATTCTCCGATTCGCTGAACTTAAGCGCGCCCTTTTGGTTTTCAGCTAATATCAAACGATCTCCGGTTTTGTAAGTAAACTTTTGAACGAGATAGAAGTCGCTTTGTATAACAAGGCTTGCGGACATTTCCGGATTTGTAAGCCGTTGCAGCATATCAAGCGCTTTTTCGTCGTATCCGTTGTTGACTATTATTCCCTTTTCGCACAGCGAATCATATTCGTTGCCGTCGGGTGTTTCGGTAATATTCGAAAACGGACTAAGCGGGTTCTGCCCCTTGAAAGAAGCAGAAAGATAAGATATTTCTTTGGGGGTAAGTATCATTACAATTTCTCCTTATTCCATCTGCAAAGTCGGCTTAATTAAAAATTCATTTGAAAGTGTTAATGTGGTGTCCGCTGTGGCGCCAAAAACGCTCTTCGCAAAATCTCTGGATTTATTTACATCCCTCATATCCTTCAATATTCCCACAGTTCTTTCAACATTGTCAATAACATTATCATCAAAGGCTGAATGATAATGACCGGCAATTGACTTCTTGGTAGTACTTGCAAGTCCATCGAGAACACCGTCAGCTATCGATGTAGCTACTTTTCCGCCAACAGCTAACGAACTGTCAACAAGCGCATTCTGAACACCGGAGATGGCTCCGTCCCTGCCATTTAATATATAGCCTCCCCACACCTCACCTGTGGCGTTTGTTCCGATTTGAAGCGCGAATTGATAATTAACCGGTAAATCGCCGATTACATCGGACGCTGCGCCAAAACCGCCTTTTACAAGACCGCCCTTTGCTCCTTTTACCCAGTCTCCGTCTTTATGGTATGCGGTAACACTTTCACCGAAAACACCTTTTAACACCTTATATCCTGCGCTTATTTTTACGCCTACAGGTCCTGTAAAATGTTTAAGTATGCCAACTCCAATATCAGCTCCTATAACAGTAAGCTGAGAAACATCTTCACCAACACCCATAAGATGTTCATCAAGTTGGCTTAATGAGCCCATTGCCATATGACGTCTTTGTTCTCTTTCGTTAAAATAACGTAGGATATCACGCTCTTCAGGTGTGACATGACCTCTTTTTGCATCATTTTTTAAATCTTCTATCCAGCTGGATTGTCTTTTATATCTTTCATTTCTTTCATCCAACTCTCTTTTTCTGAGTTTGGCCTCTCTTATAAGTTTATCTATATCCACACCCGAAATATCTGCAGTTCCTCCGGCAATTTCCCCTTCCGTATTTAAAAATGCATCTGTCATGCCGCTGTTGCGTTCATTTTCCAACATCCTGAAATAGGTTTCATTCAGCGTGCTTCTGGTGCGTTGTTGTTCCTGCCGAGCCTGCTCCTCATTCGATATGCCGGTGTTGTTCCCCATATAACCGGGATTCAGTCCCCCGGCAAGTCCGGCGGTAATTGAAGCAAGAAATGCGCCGATAAGAGCGGCAAGGGCGGGAAGCAATCCGTGCACTATTGCCCAAAAGGTACAGTTGCCGAAAGACTGCTGCTGGCACGAGCCATAATCATAGTATCCGCCGTCGTAAGCATAAATGACATTTGCAAACGCCGCCGACAGAAGAACCGTTATTGCGGATACTCCGAAGAAAAATATAAAATATTTTGGCGTGTTTTTGCTCTTGCTGTTGAATATTATAGCCAGAATCAGCACAACCACCCAAATCCATCTGAGTATTGTGTGAATTATCCAGACTTGTGTAAATATCGCTTTGAGTATTCCTATCGCAAACAGCGTGACCCCGGATACGCCGACAACCATCAGAACATTATCGCCGTCAAGCCTCAGCTTTTGTTTTTTCAGGAGAAAAAGCTGCACATCCTGAAATATCATCCGAAGTATCTGAATAAAGATACTTCCCCTGCCTGTCAGGAAAGACACGACGGAGCTCATGACTATGCTGCCCATAATAATGCTTGTCACTCCCGACAGAAGACTGTCGATAAACAGCGTTACGGCACAAGAAAATAACATTATAGGCAAGAATCGCCCGCCGCTTCTTTTATTCGTATCGGCTATTTTTTTCGGCATTGTTACAATTGAGCTTATCAACTTCGCCGGGCTTTTCTTCTGCATGATAAATGAAATTATCATCGGAATAACAGCGCCGAGCATCATCCATAATACCGCAGAGTTGAACAGCCTGCCGGAAACATTAAGCATATTCCTTGCAATCCAGGTTTCGGTATTATACACCCCGTCCGAAACCAACATCATAACGGTGTGCGCAATCCAGCAAAGCAATCCCGTCACTATTGACAGCGGAAGAGCTTTAATCAGTCTCTCGGGAATCCTCTTGGCTATGTATTTGATAAGCTGTCCGGTATTTTGGGGGTATTGGTTTTGGTACGCCTGATTATTATTCATAATTCAATGCTCCTTTCCGAATTCGTGTCATGCCTCTCCGCGTGGTTATCCACATATTGTGAAAACCGTCTTCGTAAATCAAACGAATCTTCACGCCGGCAAGACCGTATTCTATTGTGAAAAACCTCTTTTAATCCTAATATATGTAATTTTTTAGACCATAAAGATCCAAAATAACGAACCTATATTTAGCTATAATTATACACAGATAATCCTGACAATTCGTTATGGGTAGAGAGTAATTGTGTCAGAATTATCTGTGTATTTCATGTGACTACATTAGATATTAATTTGATGACTTAGGTATATAAGGAATTAAGCGTTTTGCAAAATTCGGCATGGTCATTGTCTGCAGCCAAATTTTTCCCGGGCCTGTAAGTGTGGTGAGGAACAATCCTTCGCCGCCGAAAAGTATGTTTTTGAAACCTTTTACCATTTCAGCCTGATAAACCACGCTGCTCTCAAAGGCGGCAACATTGCCGGTGTCTATCTTGAGCTGTTCGCCGGGAGCGAGCGTTCTTTCGACAAGACTTCCGTCTATCTCAAGAAATGCGTATCCGGTGCCTGTAAGTCTCTGAAGTACGAAGCCCTCGCCGCCGAAAAGTCCCGCGCCGATACTCTTGGTAACATAAGCGCTCAGATCAACAGTCGGCTGCGCGCACAGGAATGCCGCTTTCTGAGCTATTATCGTTCTTCCCGTCAATTCCAGAGGCAGAATATTTCCGGGGAAAGAAGATGCAATCGTCAGCTCCTGTCCGGGAGCTGTCGCAGTGAAAGTAGCCATGAAAAGCGACTCGCCCGAGAACATTCGCCCGAGTCCCTTCATAAATCCGCCTTTCATGTTCGTATCCATTATAATTCCGCTGTCCATCCATGACAAACCGCCGGATTGGGTATAAATGCTTTCGCCGGCATTCAGCTTGATGGTTACGGCGGGAAAATTTCCCCCGTATATCGAGAAATCAAGATTTCCAGCGCCTTGATTTGCTGCCTGAGACGGCTGAGCCGCGCCGTCCTGCTGTGTCCCGCAGGCTCCGCAGAATTTGCTGTTGTCCGGTAAAGTAGCGCCGCAATTTTTGCAAAACATAAGATACCTCACATTATTTTTAGTGTTTTTGTTGTCCTGTTCTTATTTTACATTAAAATTCTATTGATGTCAAGGGCAAATTTGCATGATTTACAATAGTTCTCTAAAATCAAGACACGGATTTTACAAAAGTAATGAGAGCTGACGGGATAAGGGCGGGAAAGCGAGAGACAGATAATAAACAAAAAAATCAAAGAAAACATCAGCGAAAGATCCGGCAATGTGAACCTAACCGCAAAAGTTTGCAAATTGTTTGAATGAAATTCCGCTCATACGCTTGAGAAAAAGAATGTTTTGTGATATAATCGTTGTTTGGAAGATAACATAAAAAATCTATGCGAATGTAGAAAACAACGAAAGAGAACAGAGATAAATGAAATTAGGAATAGTCGGTCTGCCGAATGTCGGCAAGAGTACGCTTTTTAACGCCATAACCAACGCCAAAGTTGACGCCGCGAACTACCCCTTTTGTACGATAGACCCCAATGTCGGAGTGGTCGCGGTTCCGGACGAGCGCGTTGATATGCTCGGACAAATTTATAAACCGGAAAAAACAACGCCGGCGGTTATTGAATTCGTAGACATCGCCGGACTTGTAAAGGGCGCTTCTCACGGCGAGGGGCTGGGAAACAAATTCCTCTCATACATTCGCGAGACCGACGCGATAATCCAGGTCGTAAGGTGTTTCGACGACGACAACATAATTCATGTCGAAGGCTCCGTCGATCCGATGCGGGATGTTGAGATAATAAACACAGAGCTTATATACGCCGACATGGAAAATGTCGAAAAAAGGCTGGAAAAAAAGCGAAAGCTCGCAAAGGGTGACAAAAGCTTTGAGAAAAGCATCGAGCTGCTTGAAAGAGTATACTCCTGTCTTGATTCCGGTCAATCCGCCCGCGCGATCGATTATACCGAGGATGAGCTTCTGATGATGAAGGAGTTTTCGCTGCTTTCTATGAAGCCGATAATATATGTGGCGAATATAAGCGAAGACATGGTCGGACTTGAACCCGAAAGCATTCCCGGATATCCGGAGCTTAAAAGTCACGCAGCCTCCGAGGGTTCAAAGGTTTTGGTAATCGCCGCAAACATTGAGGCGGAGGTTGCGGAACTCAAAGGAGAAGACAAAAAAGCCTTCCTCGCCGATCTCGGCATTGAGGAAAGCGGACTTGATCGTTTGATTAAAGCGGGTTACGGTCTTCTGGGACTGATATCATTTATTACGGTCGGTCCGAAAGAAGTCCGCGCCTGGACAGTCCGAAGCGGCACCAAGGCGCCGCAGGCGGCGGGCAAGGTACACTCCGATTTCGAACGCGGCTTTATCCGGGCAGAGGTGATTTCATACGACGCTCTCATCGCGCAGGGCTCGATGGCGGCGGCGAAGGAAAAGGGGCTTGTCCGCTCCGAAGGCAAGGAATATGTCGTTAAAGACGGAGATGTCATATTGTTCAGGTTTAATGTTTAATGAAAGACCCGCGGGTTATACCGCGGGCTTTTTAATTTATGAGCAATTTTGTTTAACCATTGAGTTGGATATAGAGATGTGTATTTTCGCTCAAACGCTTTTCTTCCTCCAATTCCCGAATCTGTAATATATAATGAATGCCAGCGAGGACAGCGCCCAGGTTATCGGGTAGGCTGCGAAGACCACCCGGATATCATTGTAGATCGGGACGAACACAACCATTATCGCAACCCTTGCAAAGGCGATGAAGAAAGCCGTCAGCGCCATCGACTGCAGCGCGGCGCCGGCGCCGCGGATTGCGCCGCTCAGCACCTCTGTCGGAGCGAAAAGGAAATATGTCGGCGCGAGAAGGTTTATCATCATCATACCGTTTCTGACAGCTTCGGCATTTCCCTGCGTAAAGATGGATATCAGCGATTCCGCTGCGAACAATATGATAATACCTAAAACAATATCGAAGCTCATTACCATGGCAAGCGCGCTCTTGACCGCTTTATTCACCCTTTCCGGCTTCCCGGCTCCGAAATTCTGACCGGCAAAAGTCATTGAAGCGAGACCGAAGGCGGCTATCGGCATATAAAGAAAGCCGTTGAGCGTGCCGACTGCCGCAACACCCGCCATCGCGTCTTCGCCGAAAATATTAATTTTCGTCTGTATTGCAAGGTTCGATATGGCGAACAGCGTTGACTGAATCCCGGTCGGAATGCCTATCTTTATTATCGACGGCAGCATCTGCCTGTTCAGAGACAAATAACGCGGATTCAGCTTATAGCAATCGTTTGCGCGCAGCAGGCGGTTTAGTGAGAGAGATGTAGTTACCAGATTAGACAGCACCAGCGACAGCGCCGCTCCGATAACGCCCAGGCGAAATACGCCTATCGTAATAAGTTCCAATATTACATTGGTCAATCCGCCGATTGCCAGATATATAAACGGGCGGTTTGAATCGCCTATCGCGCGGAGGATGCCGGCGGCTGTGGTGTTAAGCATAATCGGTATCATACCGAAAAAATATATCCGCAGGTATATGAGAGAGAGCGGTCTTACCGTTTCGGGACTGTTCATAAGTGTCAGCAACAGCGGTGAAATTATGATCCCGAGCAGAAATACAACCACTCCCATGATCAGAGCAATTACGAATGAGGTATGCACCGCGTCCCGCACCGCCTTTTCGTCGCTTCGGAGCATCGCTTCATCCGGCGTATCTTTAGCCCGTTCGGCAAGCAGCACCCCCCAGCGGCGGGAGACAACAACTGCGGCTCCGGTTGAGATTCCGATGAAAAAACCTGTCACAAGCGCAACGAGCGAAGCGACCGAACCGACTGCAGCGAGGGCGGTTGAGGATTCGAGCGCTCCGATTATGGCAGTATCGACGGTACTGAATAGCTGCTGCAGAATGTTGGCAAGCAGGATAGGTATGGCAAAAAACAATAGTTTTTTCCATATCGTACCGGTTGTCATATCGACATTCCGCAGGAACGCCAATCCCCGGCGCGGCTTCTGCGGCGCTGTTTTATTCAATTCCGCCATATAGCACTCTCATCCTTAAGTTAAAACATCTTCATGATTATAACATCATAATATATGGCTTTGATTAATTAATTATGTATTTTATGTTTATTTTAAAAGTTTCGTTTAGCTTACAACCCTTTCAGCGCTCCGGTTTTTCTTATAAAACGGACAAGAAACCACGCGCTCGCAACCGAGGCGGCGTCCTTTAAAATATACGGCAGAGAGACTTTGAGAAAGGATACGGCGACGGTGTTTCCGGATAAATATGAAAACCAGAGCACCCCCGGAATATGGCAGGCGGCGATTCCCAGAAGACCCGAAACGATCTCAAGAGCGGCTTCGGCTTTTTTGTTTTCAAGCGCCGGTTTTACCCCGCAGAGCGCGGCCATCAAGACGAAGCCTATAATAAATCCGCCGGTCAGACCGACAAGCGACGCTACTCCGCCCCTGAAACCGGCGAAGACCGGAACGCCTACCGCGCCGAGCGCGATATATAAAAGCATGGAAATCGCGCCCCACTTCCAACCGAGTATATATCCGGCAAGAGCGACGCCGAAGGTCTGCAGCGTTACCGGAACGCCCGAGGGCAGCGGAAAAGACACCTGAGACAGCGCGGCGACGACGGCGGTTATAAGTCCGGACAGCGCCATTCGCTTGATTTCATTTCTGTTTAACGCTTTTTCGGTTTGCATGATGTCACCTTATAATTTAATACTTATTTCACCGGAGGAGAGATTTTCTTCTTCCCCGTTGTCATATCTTACAAGAACAGAAGCGTCGTCGCCTATGGAGAGAGCTGTCGCCGGGCGGCTGAGAGCGCCCTTTATAACGTTTATCTTCCTGCCGACCGCAAGGCTTTTTTCGCGATATTCGTTCATAAACCCGCGGTCGGGAAATTTTACATATATATCGTGGAAATTGTCGAGCAGCTCCGAGCAAAGGCGGTTATACGCGTCGTTCTCGACCGCTTCCGCGACAGACGGAAAGACTGCTCCCGCCGTATCCGAAATAAACTCCGGCCAGCCGTCCTTCGGCGGCGCTATGTTGATGCCGATACCGAGTACCGCCGAGTCGAGACGTCCGGTTTCAAGGCTGAGAGCGCCTTCGGTGAGTATCCCGCAGACTTTTTTTCCGTCAAGCAGGATATCGTTAACCCATTTTATCGCGGTTTTGCAGCCGGCGATCCTGTCTATCGCCCGGCTGACGGCGACAGCCGCGGCGGCGGTTATCGAAACGGCGTCACTCGCCGCCATATCCGGACGGAGCAATATGCTGAGATATATCCCGCTTTCGGGAGAGACAAAGTTCCTGCCGAACCTTCCCCGTCCCTCGCTTTGCTCCGATGAAACAAGAACGCTTCCCTCGGGGGCAGCGGCAGCGGCGGCTTTCAGGAGCGTGTTTGTTGACGTTACCCGTTTTTCGTATCTGATATTATAAAAATACTTTGCGCGAAGTCTGTCAAAAACCCTTGCGGCGCTGACTTTTCCTTCGGCAAGGCGATAGCCGGCGTTGGTAACGGCTTCGATTTCAATCCCTTTTTTCCTCAGCGCGGTTATCGCTTTCCATACCGACGAACGGCTTATTCCGCAACAACCGGCAAGCTTTTCGCCGCTTATATATCCATCGCCGGATAAAAGCAGCGCTTTATAGATTTTTTTCTGCAGTTCTGTCATCGTAATTCTCCTTTGCGCGACAATTATATCATTTTTGTGATTAATTGTCAACCACAACTTATTGCCGCGAAGATTTTTTACAGTTTTCCTTCTATTTGTCGGTTATGCTTTACATCCGTTTGTTTTCAATAATTATATTGACTTTATTGCAAATCAGGTATATAATATATTAAGTTATTCTGATTTTGTATACAATTTTCGAGATTTAACAAATTAAACAGGAAGGACATTAAAATGGCAGACAAAAAGAAATCCCTTTGGCATGACTTTAAAGAATTTGCCTTCAAGGGAAATGTTATGGATATGGCTATCGGTATCGTTGTCGGCGGAGCTTTCGGAAAAATAGCGAATTCGCTGGTTACCGATATCATAATGCCTCCGCTCGGACTCGCTATCGGCGGAGTCGATTTTACCGAACTCAAAATCGTTCTCAAGGCAGCGACCGCGGAAGCCGAGGCAGTGGCAATCAACTGGGGCAGTTTTGTTCAGGTTATCATTCAATTTATCGTGATCGCAATCTGTATGTTCCTCGTAATAAGGGGAATTAATGCAGCCGACAAGAAAATCAACGCAAAGAAGATTGCCGAGAAGGAAGCCGCAGACGCCGCCGCAAAAGCGAAAGCGGAAGCAGAGAAAAAACCGACCGCAGAAGAGCTGCTCACCTCTATCCTTGATGTAATCAAGGAAAAATGATAATTGCCGCATAAAAAATAAAAGCCGTTAAACGCGGCTTTTATTAATTTGTCAGGATATCCGAACCGGGTATTGTATGTTTTTACATATTCTATTCTTTGAGAACGGTTTTTTTCTGTAAAATTCCTTAAAACGGTTGATTTTTTATTAGTAATCTGTTATACTATAATTACAAATACCGCAGAATCGAGGCGATTTAATGAAACGATTAAATATTGCAATAATCGGTCAGGGGCGAAGCGGCCGGGATATTCACGGCGCTTTCTTTAACTCTGACGCAAACGGCGGACGATTTAAAGTGGTCGCCGCCGCAGACGAGATAGCCGAGCGGCGTCAGCGCGCCGCTGCCGAGTACGGCTCCGACTGCGCTGTTTATTCCGACTGGCGCTCGATTTTAGACCGCAAGGATATTGACCTTGTTATAAATTCAACCTTCAGCTATGAGCATTACCCGGTTACGCTCGAACTTCTGGAGCGCGGATTTAACGTTGTCACCGAAAAGCCGGCTGCCATGCGCGCGGATGAAGTCCGCCGGCTTATCGACAAGGCTTCTGAAAAGGGCGTTATGTATAACGTCTTCCAGCAATCGAGGTTCACTCCGTATTTTGATCAGGTAAAGAAGGTCATCGCTTCCGGAGTGCTCGGCAGGATAATCGAAATCGACATAGCCTTTGACGGCTTTTCCCGCCGCTGGGACTGGCAGACGCTGCAGTGCATGGGCGGCGGTTCCCTTTACAACACCGGTCCTCATCCGCTCGACCAGGCGCTGAATCTGCTCGACATGTATGACGTCATGCCCGGCGAAGGGCTGAATGTCTTTTGCAAGATGGACAGAGTCAACACCTGGGGAGACGCCGAAGACTATGTAAAGCTTATCCTCACGGCGAAGGATAAACCGCTTATCGACCTTATGATTTCCTCCTGCAACCCCTATCCCTGCTTTACTTATCGGATTCAGGGGCAATACGGCGGTCTCAAGGGCGGTATGGCGGAGATGGAATGGAAATGGTATGACCCGACCGAAGCTCCGGCTCAGAAGCTTATCCGCGAACCGCTTTCCAATGAAGAAGGAATGCCGAAATATTGCGGAGAAACGCTCAAGTGGCATTCGGACAGCTGGAGCGGCAGCGGCAGCGCGGCTTTCAATTCCGCCGTCGACCGCTATTACACCATGATATACGAGCATCTTGTAAACGGCGCTCCGCTTGAGATACACGCGGGACAAGTCGTTCAGCAGATCGCGGTAATTGAGGAAGCGCATCGTCAGAATCCGCTTTCCCGCGATTTCATTCAGCCCGAAACAGAAGAGTAACGGAGGGACAAAATGTACAGAATAGGTATTTTAGGCACCGAGAATTCACACGCCGCGGCTTTTGCCGACATAGTAAACACGCCCGGCTCAATATATGAAAATGAATTTAAAGTCGTTGCGCTTTATGCTCATGAAAAGGCGCCGAGCGAAGCAATCGCGGCAAAACATCCGGACAGCGGGATAATTATCTGCGAAAGCATCGATCAGATGCTGCCTCTCGTCGACTGCGTCATGGTAACCGCAAGAGACGGCAAGTATCACAAAGACCTTGCTCTTCCCTTCATAAGAGCCGGAAAACCCGCGTTTATCGACAAGCCGTTCACCACCGATGTCGGAGAAGCGCAGACTTTGGTAGCCGAAGCGGCGGCGCTGAACGTCCCGATAAGCGGCGGCTCCGGATGCAAATACTCTCCTGAGATTTTAAAACTTAAAGAAGAGATCGAAAAGGGCGAGATAGGGGATGTCACCTCGGCGATGGTCACCTTCGCAGTTGACCTTGACTCGCCATACAGCGGGCTTTGGTTTTACTCAAGCCACCTGGTCGAGGAAATGTGCACCCTCTTCGGGTACAATGTGCGCTCGGTAATGTCATTTAAGAGCGGCAAACACCTTATGGCGGTGGCGAGATACGACAATTTCGACGTCGTAATGAATTTCGAAAACACCTATACTGCCGTCGTTTACGGCACAAACGGCTGGAAGGCAGTAAAGACTACCTGCGACGGCATATACGAAGCGGAATTTGCCCACTTCGCCGAAATGGTCAAGACAGGCAAATCCCCCATGACTGCTGAACAGCATATCGTTCCGGTCAGAATAATCGCCGCGGTAAAACGCTCGCTTGAAACCGGACGCGAGGAAATGATATAAAAGCCGTTTATTTTCAGATACCGTTATTTCGGTTAAGATAACTGCCACGGGGTTAAATTATGACCGGCAAAGAAAAGAAAATCTCCGGCGAAACAAAATTTGACGGGCGTATCTTCCGAGTTGAACTCGATTCAATCGAGCTTCCGAACGGAAAACCTGCTTTCCGCGAAGTGGTTCGGCATCCCGGCGCCTGCTGCGTTGTTCCGCTGACAGACGACGGCAATGTTATTTGTGTCCGTCAGTTTCGATATCCTTTTTCTACCGAGACCCTTGAAATCCCCGCCGGAAAACTTGACAAAGGCGACGCGGAAGAACCCTCCGGATGCGCGAGGCGGGAACTTAAAGAGGAGACGGGGGCTTCGGCGGATGAGCTTATCTTCCTCGGGGAATACTGGCCGAGTCCGGCTATTCTTGACGAAAGAATTTATATGTATCTTGCAAGAGGTTTGCGCTTCGGCAAAACCGACTTTGACGACGGCGAATTTATCACCCTTGAAAGGATACCGCTTGCGAGACTCACGGAAATGATAATGAACGGCGAAATTCCAGACGGAAAAACCCAAACGGCGATCCTCAAGACCCGCCTTTGGCTCGAAAAACATCTATAATTAGAAAATATAATAATGGGGGAATTTTTATCTATGACCAATTTCAGAAGACTCATCACCGCTTTACTTGCGTCAGTCATGCTTATATCTGTCGTGTTCGCGACTGCCTGCGGAAGCTCGGATACCAAAGGTCCGGCTGATACGCAGAACGGCAACGCTGCCGCCGATACAACGGCTCCGGAAGACACCGATTCGCTTTCCGATATCGAAAGG
>JGI24712J26585_10000921_pt1 | contig 25304 bp, 15 predicted proteins | sample BioPla3DNA2_FD_26585 | JGI IMG/M metagenome (IMG submission 26585)
ATAATCAAACGTCATGTTTAATTCATCGAGGGTGTATCCTCTAAGTGACAAGCCATTACCTGAATATTTCATTGTAGGTCCAACATTCTGCATAGAAACTCCAAAACGGAAGTTATCTCTTTCTCCTGTTATGTATTGGATACCTGCGTCAATTGCTACTCCTGTAGCTTTTACATTATCGATGGATTCGTTTATAAGCTTTATTACGGCTCCACCGTAAATTGCGTTAGAAAACTGACGTGAGTATGCAGCTGAAATAACACTAAACTTAGGACTGAAAGTATTACCTGTTCCATCAGGGTGTTCAACTGTGGTACGCTTAATGTCACCGAAAGACATTAAACTAACTGCAGCTGTCAGCGCTCCGGCTTCCCCGACTTTTGAGGTAAAACCAAAGTTATTAATGTTAATATCTGCTCCACTTAAGTAATTAGTATGAGTAAAACCTAAGTCGAACTTATTAACAAAAGCTGTCCCCGCAACATTTAGATACAAGGCTTCTAAACCTGTTATAGAAGACATGTTAGAATTGTTCCAGCCGGCTGATCCTGCCCATGGGTTTATCAGGAGCTGCACTGCCCCAGCTTCACCAGCTCTCTGTTCATTCCCGGCATGTAAATTACCTGCCAATAGAAGTGAAACGAACAAACTTGCTATAAATATTAACCTTCTCATAATTGTCTCATTTTTTTCAATTAACTTCTAAAAATTCGATAGGTCAGCAGGACGAAGCACTCCAAACCATTTGATAATTTTTTCGCCTACGTTTGGCACTGACACATGTATAATATATGCACCTCCAGAAATTGGCACATCTGATGTATTTGTTAAATTCCAATCAATCCATGTTTGCTCACTTGATTTCTCGAAGCTTCTAATTAAAGTTCCTGACAAGTTGAATATTTTGATTGAACAGGTCGGTGGTAAATTAATTATTTTAACAATGTTGTCTAATTGTGTAACTTCATATGCATTATGAGCGAAATAAGGATTAGGTACAACTCCTATTCTTTCTAAGCTTTCATCAGCCTGTTTTTCTGTAAATTTCTTAGGAGCCAATTCATCTAAAGAAAAAGAGAAGTACGGGTAACCTTTATTAATTGCATCATGTATAGGATCCTGATAAACACCTATATTTCTATGATAAGGATTACCTATACCTATGCTTATCCTAACGTCATTATCAGGCATTTGAGAATATGATTCCCACTGATATCGTCTTGATATCATGGGTATATTTACCCAGGAAACATTAAGCATAGCCTGTGCAATACGGTTTTTAGCATTATTGATTGTTGCTTCGTTCGATCTTTTATGGAACAAACTAAACAACAAACGACCCTCGTCATATCGTGGGAAATTCCTTATTTTCAAAGATCCGTCTATAATATTGGCGTATCCTGTACCAAAGACATAAATAAAGTGTTTTCCTCCAAATTGTGGGATTCCATCAATTGAACTGAAACTGTTTGTGGGGTTCCATATCATATCTCGACCCTTTTGTCCAACTAAATATGAATCTTCTCCAAATGCTATATTTAATCTCTCTCCTGTTTCAACGTCAATAGCGTATCCGGGGAACCAACTCATACCGTAAGCTGATATAAAGTTAGGATCAGAAGGATTGTCGGATGGGTCCATTGTCATAGAATCAGCTGCGACGCCAAGTTTATTTAACGATGGTGCATGACGAAGCATGAACTTGGTAGCTCCTCCCTCAGAAATAGGGTTTGGATATACAACAATGCCATTATTATCGTATGTATTCTCACATGTTTCAATCACGATACAGCGTGTCCATTTTGAAGTATCTTTAGTGATTACAAACTCAATACTCGGAAGTCTGTACTGGTTGTAATTGATTGTTTGTGGTTTTTTGTCAGGGTTTCCCGGACCATATTCACTTGATGATACAAATTTATATGGCGCCCAGGTTCCTCCTAGTACTTTTTCGTAATCTTGTTCAGCATCACCAGGTACGTCTTCAAACGGTTTTGCATCGAATGTTCCAGAACGAATCCAGTTATAATATACCGGACCTTCTGCATCTGCAAGACCATTATACCATGGCATTGCCGGGTTATTATAAGTTATTGAAGCTCCCAAGAAACCGTTCTTAATTCGTTTCAAATTTCTCATTGAGCTAACAACAGTAACAGGATACTGACTTTGGTATAAGTCTATAGCAATACCATACTCAGGTAATATATATTCGTACCCATGTCGCATCCAAACCGGACCATGTAGTGTGTCAACACCATTGTGAACTAAAGTCCACTTAGTTCCCAAAATTAGCCCGTTGTTATCTGTGTTTTGAGCTACTCCTGCCACAAGAATATAATCTACAAAAGGAACACCGCCCGTGTTAACTGAATCTGGTTCTAAGAACAAGTCGAAATTTCCGGGTTTAACGTTCAAAGGATCAATAACTATTACACGTGCAGGACCTCCGTTTTTAGCATATTTTCTAACTTCAGCTTTCCACGGTGTTGGACTATTTGCACTATTCATAATCTCATCTATTGTTTCATCAGATAGTTGCAGACGATTCATTGAGTTACCTCGTCCTGACAAATAGCTCATAGGAGGTATATCACCATAATCAGAATTCAACATTCCAGCCATACCAATGTCTCCAGGCCTTGGCACGAACTCATATTTTTTGATTTCACCAACAGTACTCTTACGACTTGCCAGATAAGGAGTCTTCTGACCATCAAATGTCTCTGGCAGGTTTTGATTGTATGTTTTGTAGTTATTATAAGCATACGAAATGGCGATATAATAATACTTCTTATAGTTTACCAACTGCTCTTTTGTAAATTCGTCGCGGGTAACCTCAAAAGTGTGCTTAATACCGCTATTGGCGCCATTAACCATAACCTGAAAAGAGTTAGCATTTGCATGGGGATCCCATGTGTAATTTACCAACATAGAGGCATTGTTTTCGATATCACATTGATAAACAAGTTTAGATACATTCTCATCATAAATTTGATTTACCGTAATATCTTTGTGTTTTAGCTGGAACACCTGATATCCCTCAAATACATAATCCCTGTCAGAAAAGTTATGCGTAATAAATGGGTCTGTCTCTTTATATTTCTCCAAATAGTTGTTTGAAGCTGGAGGATTATCCAAGTGCATGATAAATTTCCTATCTAACTCGACTGCTGTTAATTCAGGAGCATGAGGACCTTCAATCATTCTAAAACAGTTCTCAAACAGTTTTTGACATTTATCATCAGCCAATTTCAACAACTCAACTGAATGCAATGGGTCTTCTGATGAAGTACGAGCCCATGGCACACCTATTGTAATATAGTTAGTAGCACCGGGTCTAAGGACAAATGGTCCTGCCGATTGCAACAATCTACCATCTGAAGGAGCTTCTTGTCTCCAACCTTCATCATCATTAGGATCGATACCACCGGTTCCCCAGTTACATTTATCAGATTTCCAAGGGAATAAAAAGTTAGCTGGCAATGTTCCTCCTTTACCATTTCCTCCATATGTCATTGTCTCACCATCTTTCCAGATTCCTCTCAAATAGTTGTAATAGTCCATAGCCTCATCGGGGTCATCCATTCCATCAGGACCTCCGTTGATGAAATAAACAAAACGTCTCATTCCCCAACGCTCGTTATCAACAATACGGTCTCCAAAGTTCAATCCGTTAATATTACCATTGAAAATATCGAAATTACTAACTTTTATACGACCGACTATTTCTCCGTCAACGTCAAGAGAGTCAATATAACCATTTTGACAATCCGGTTCTACTTCTCCAAGACCGGGCCAGTTTGAAACGTCATCCATATCGTTTGGATCCTGGTATGGTCCTTCAAAAAAGTCAAATCCAACTGCCGGAGGGTTCTTTCCATAGGTATTACCACTTCCGTTACCATCAGGACCGCCATTATATGCAAAACTCAATCCTCTGTTAATGTCACAACCAACTAAGTCATCTGTTGGATCACCTAAGTCAGCATCCACCCATACACCAAAGAAAGCGTTATTCAATGAGTATGTTGAACGGTTAATTAACTGATAGTTGTAGAATGTCATATTGTTAAGCTCATCATTTGATGAAAACGCAAATGCCTGTGCTCTGATCTCCATTCCAATTGCAGCCCCTTTCGACTGGGTATGTATATTACCTTTATCGTTATATACCCACCATAAAGTCTGATCTCCATAGAGAGTAACCGAAGAGTTGTTTAAACTATCGGCTCTACGTTCAGGGACAAATTTACATCTGCTCGTTGCCTGGAACTCGTAGTTTGGATAGTCTCCACCGTCAATATTGTAGCGACCATTACCGTCAACATCGGCGTATGGTGCTAAATAACGGTCATACTCTTCACCTTCTGTTCCAAAGTCAGGACCATTACCCGGCCATTCCTGTAACACCAATGGGGGTGAATATCCCGGGAACTCCTTTTCTCTTTCTTCTGCTGGCAAATTGTACCAGGAGATAAATTGAGAAACCATATCACGGTCAACTTTCCAAATTTTATCATATTGGATACATACATCAACCGTAACGTTTGACATATTATCTCCTTTGGAGATTAGTGGACCGGGCCAATAGTCATCTTGACCATCGTAGTCGAAAATTCTGGCTGCAACACGCAATTGACCATTAACGTCAACTCCGGCAACCCAAATTCCACCTGCAAAAACAGAATGCTTACCACTACCTTTTGGCACCTCGTAGCTTGCATTACCATCCTGCCACATACCGCCGTGTGTTTTAATAACGGCTTTAACGTTGTTCAAATCAACGAAGAGCTTTGTTCCTCCGCGAGTACAACCCGAAGTTACATTCTTCACCCCCTTGGGAGCTCCTGAACTGGTGTGACTCGTCGGCAATGCTGCATGTACAGCTGTGGCGAAAACTGTACATGTCAAAAATATTATAATTCTTCTTAAGTCTATCATTGCTATATAGTTTTACTTTATTACGCTATTAGAATGAAAATAATACCCCAATTCTCGCGGTTCGAGGTAATCTATAATTATACGGGCTGTTAATCAATATTGAATATACTTCCCTATATGCCCTTTCTGATGGCATTTGACTTATAGCTGTCTGGTTTTGACCAAAAGTCAGATATCCATTATCATCAGGGTTACCTGTTGTTGAATATACAGAGGCTATGTTAAGTGTATTTAAAAGGTTTGATACGTCTAAATAGACATTCAAGATACCTTTTTTATCTTTCCCTTCACTATCTGTACCTATCTTTATATCAAAATCTTTATCAACACGCAAGTTTATGGTAGATGTCCAGGGTAGATTGTTTCCGTTCAATTTACCTATTAAATAATTTGTACCCATCTCGCGCATTGAGTACGGAGTTCCACTACCAGCCATAAATGTTATGTTTACTCCTGCATTAGCAAATATATCCCTACCCCAGACTTTAGGACCATTATAATCTTGACCATCCGAGAATCTATAGTCAATTACAGCACTAATTTGATGTCTTGAGTCAAAATCCAGCGGATATATAGTCCTTAAATTTGGGAAACCTTTTATAATTAGGTTATACGCAGTAGTAGCATCTGAACCTGTACCTTTAGCGAACTGTAATGTATATGATGCTCTTAAAGAGACGTTACCTGTCCGGCGTAAATCGTACGCTGCAGTAAAACCTTTTACAGTACCAAAGTCAAGGTTTCCGTAAGTTAGATAGTTAACCGGATAGGCACCTGCGTAGCTCATAAGCTGAATCATATCGCGCATCTCGCGATAGAAAGCTGATAGCTTAATTGAGGATGTTTCTGATACCTTTTGTTGGAAACCTAACTCATACGCTATGGTTTTTTCAGGTCTTGTGTCTGGATTTGCGATAACACTTTTCTCCTGATCCATAATAAACAGATAGTTCAAATAACTAATTTGTCCCACAGATGGGCGTTTTGTAAGCACGTCGTAGTGAGCATAGAAAAGAGCCTCATCAGATATTGGGAAACTAAATGCAATACGAGGCATTGGTGTTATTTCTGGCTTATAGTCAGTAAACGAGTTTAAAAAGCTTTGCGAACCGACCTGAGCTCCATCAACCAAGAAAGGATGTATCTCTCCAATTGCTGCGCTACTTAGAACAGGAGTACCCTCAGAATTATACCATGATCTTCCATCACGGAACCCTGTTATATCGGTGGGATCAGTAGAGCTGTTAACATAAATTGTTGAACCTGTAGGAATATGCGATGGAATTTTCAAATTACCATTATCGTCATACATCCAGGGATACTTAGATTGCGAGAAAGTTTCTCCTACAGTGTGCGATTCGAAAAAGAGATATGGGTCTTTCAAAACTTTTTGATTCGCATCAAAATAGTCGACTCTTAAACCTATGTTGAACACCAAGTCATTGAAAGCAAATTTATCCTGAATATAACCTGCCATATAAATGGGCTCGTAAGGCGCTATCTCTCTGGAATAGTGTCTGTTGCCCAATTCATCAGTAAAGGTTTTGGTAAAAAAGTCATTAAAGTTTAATTTTCCTCTTGTTTTGTTACCGGTATAATCAAATCCGTAGTATGAGACTAATGAACTTCCTCCACCAAAAAGTTCATCAGGGCTAAAAAACTCTATACTTAAATCCGAGGGATCGTACCCGTCAATATTTAACCAGGTAGTTCCTCTAGGATCTAATCCCTGTGACAACCTAAATCTAAGGTCAAACATAGATTGTGTTTCTCCAGATCTTAATCTGGGATACAATATGGTGTCTGTAAAAATCGGATTTCCATACGGGTCGGTTACCTGTACGCCATTAACTGTTAAAAATTGTGGCATTGGATTATTGAAATCCAATTGCGAAATATGCTTATTGGTCAGCGAACGCGCTAAGAACCACAAACGAATTGGTGCAGTGGTATAACCTCTGTCCGTTCTCTTTTCATATTCAAAACCTGCAGAAATCTCGTGTCCTTTGATATCCAATGATAGAGATCCTGTTGCACGAATTTGAAAATTATCAATTTTTCTATATCTATTGTAAACTGTTCCCGGCATGGAAATACCCATTGACTCTCCAAATGTAGCGAAGGTTAACGAGCTTGGTACGGAACCATTAAGATATCCTCCTCCCACTAACAGGTCAACCTCGGTAGGCATAAATGTTATATTATTTGCGGGGTTATAGTTTTCATAATATCTTTGGTTGTAAACGGCTAACAGAGGATTTATATCAGTTGCGTAAATTGTGTCGAGAGTATAAAGGAAAGCATCTTGAAGATATCCTATTCTATTTGCTATAGGGTCGTAACCATATTCGAATGTTGGTATATCACGGAACATCATACGTCCGTAATAACCATATTTAAACAGGTCATCCATATATTCAGCATGTCCAATCTCGTTTTTGTATTGTGTTACGTCAAGCTGTAACGAATAGTTGATATTGCTGATTAAACTCTCTTCTCCCTCAGTCTGTTGGGTGCGAAAACGTTGGTTAAATCTTACATAACCTCTAAGAGTCATTGATTTTTCTAATGGATTATTATCAGAGTTTGCAAAAGAGAATTCATAAACGTCACCTTTATATCTATTGTAGTCAAATGTTCCACCAACAGTAAACTGACCGCTTTCAAATGGCTTGTAGTCTAGTTTAGCTGTTGCCATTGCCTTAAAGCTATTAACATTACGGCGTCTTTTGATCTGTTCGTATGCTTCGGCTCCAAAATAACTAGCCCTTAATTGTGTTGAACCTCCCACCCCAACAAACGGATATCGTTTTATTGAATCAAGAAACTCATCTTTCATTACATATTGACGAACAGCAAAAGGTCTTGGGTCTGCTATTGCACCAACCTCTCCCGCTAAAAGAAAACCAACTATAGGTTCTTTAATTATTCGTTCTGGATTGTTTGGATCTACACTCTTTTTGTTGATAAGCGGACCACTAAGGTTGATTGCCGCCATGTGATCCCCATATTTGGTTAAAAAGGTTGAGGTGTGTCCTTCAAAACTTCCGTAGAAGTGTCTGCTTGGGCCTCTTGTGACAATGGAAATTACACCACCGGTAGCATCCCCATATTTAGCAGATAGACCTCCGGTAACAACTGAAACCTGCTCAATTGCACTTTTGGGCAAACTGCTGGATCCACGAACTTTAACGCCGTCAACGTAGTAAACTGTTGCTTCTGTACGAGCACCACGTACTGATACTACCTCACCGTCTTCAGCGTAAACGCCGCCAACAGTTGCGGCAACTGCATCTGCCGAACGGCCTTGCATCTTGCCAATGTCTTCTGATGTTACAGTACCTCCCGATTGGGTGTTGTCTTTCGATATCAAAGGGACTTTGTAATCGACAACAATAACTTCATCAAGTCTGTGTGATGACGGTACTAATTCAATATCAATAAACCGAATTTGGTCTGCAACAACTAACACAGCATTAATCTGTGCAGTTGAATAGCCTACAGACGATGCCCTTAACGTAAAACGTCCAGCCGGCACAGGCTTTATCAGACAAATTCCGTCAAAATCCGATGTTCCACCAGTGATCTGAGTTCCATCCTGCTCAACAACGACGTTGGCAAATGGAACAGGCTCTTTGGTATCTGCATCGAAAACACGCGCTCTAACCGTCCCAGACGATTGTGCGCAAACTGTTCCAACTAGTAGAACAGAACTCACAACAAAGAGTAATTTTCTAAACATAATCGCCTATTTTTGAATAAATATTCCTTTTTTTAAATCGGTAAATATAGATATTCTCTTTTTACTTTCGCAATAAAATTGCATAAAAAGTTAATATTTTGTTAATATTTCAATCATATGGTCTCTTAATTATTGCCGAATATATTATCGCTTTTTTAAACATATTAGGTCTAACACGTTCTTTTTCTTGACTGTTTTCATTTTTCGTATTTTTTAAAATCTGTTCTTTCCTACGTGTTTCTCTATGAATTAAAATTGATGATAAATTGTAGTCTGATTGAGACTTTTGATCCTCTATTTCGGTTATATTATTTTTTTCTACGGAAAAATCATTTGCTTCTTCACTTAAAACATCAGTAAATATAGGTCCGCCATCTGCATCAGTAGGGGGAACACTCTCCGCAATTACAGATTTTCTTTTAACTGCTTTTCCAACATTAACAGCTATTACAATCACAATAAGAACCACATAAACTAATATTTCAAAAATCTCGTCCATATAGTCTCTTCATTTTATATTTAAACATTAGATAATCACTGACTTGTGGCTTCCCCTTGTTAAACTTATCAGCCATTTTCCGTGATTCTTTCATTCTCTTTTGTACTTTTTTTGTCTGTTTTGTTTTGGCATATTTTTTTGCAAGCTTATCCGTTTTTTTATCCATTATCTTCATTTTGGAAGCCTGCTTTTTTTCTACTTTTGCTATTTTTCTGTAGTACAAATATTCTTTTGCTGATAGTCTGCCACTCCTTTTCAAAGAACGCTTATCAATTGAATATTGTTGCTGTCCAAACCCATTGACAAACAAATGCAAAAAAACTACACATAACAATGGCTTAATTTTGCAATACAATTTATTGTTACTTTATATTTTTGAAAAACGAAACATTCTACATACTTTTGTACGTATAGTTTATCAAATCGTGTATTACAATGTTGCCGTCAAAGATAATAAGATATTTTATTTTTTTGTCACTTTTTGTTTTTGTAAGTTGTAAAAATGAAAAAACTCCCGTTCCATATGGACCTGTGGACATCCAGCTTGATTTGAATAAAGCCGAATTTAACTCGTTTATTATAGGTACACATGTTTTTATCACAGGGGGAGGAAGTGGACTTGGTATTGTAGTATATCGTCTTTCTCAAAACGAGTTCAAAGCTTATGATCGCATGTGTACGTCAAAAACCCACAACGAGTGGGTTCGGTTAACAGATAGTCCCAACAGTGCTATATTGTTAGAGTGTCAAGAGTGCGGGTCACGGTTTAGTTTAATTGATGGCTCGGTAAATAAGGGTCCTGCTTATTTTTATCTAACAGAGTACCAGACTTATTATAATCAAACATTAAACACTTTGTGGATCACTAATTGAAAGCAATTAGCAATTAGCAATGAACAATGTGCAATTGAGGTAAAAGTTGAAAGGTAAAAGTAGAGGAGCATGCTCCGTCTTCTCTCAATCCCCTTCCCTTAATAAAAATTAAGAAAAAGAGACGCCACAATGTGACGTCTCTACTTTATAAATTTTTAACTCAATCTATTGAAACAGCAATCTGTGATCTTCAATTTTTGATACGTCTTTCAATATTCTTGAAATTTCGGAACTTGCCCTTGATTGCAACGTCATTCGTATATTATGTTTCTCTACATCGTAACTCATTTCATCAGTTGCAAGCTCATGTTTTTCAACAACAGAGATGACATAAACTCCGTTATTCCCTTCAATAGGTTCCGACAGTTGTTCTTTATCCATTGTAAATGCTATACCATTTATTTTTGGTTCAATTCCAACTCCACCAGGTACATTGAATGCTGAAAATGTGAGAGAGTTTACCTCTTTGATTTCTGCCTCCATTTTTTCAGCAAGCTGTTCTACACTATTATTTGCTTCTTTCAATGCGCTTTCAAAATTTGCAATTATTGTTTTAGCTTTCTTTTGTTTTTTTACATTATTTTCTATGGTCGGTCTTAAATCATCAATGGGTGTATAACCCTTCTCATTTCGTTTTTTCAAGAAAGCTATAACATAATTATCTCCCAATTCAAATATCGGAGAATTATTATTTCGATGTGTTACAAGAGTTCCTTCGGTTGCGAAGAATGCTTCACGTATTAAAGTTCTTGCATTATCCAGACCTCTGATTTCACGTGAATTTTCATTCAACATGCCTGCAACTCTTTTTACAAGCCCATGCTCCTCAACTTTTGTATTAAAATCATCTGCGGTACGAATCGTAGAAGCGAAGCTGTTTGCTTTTTGATATATTGAAGTTCTTGTATTATCACTAGCACTGATTGTACGCTCAAGAGTTGCTAATTGAATTTTCAACTCCTCTTTTCCGCGTGCAACAACTTGAATAACATAAAATCCCTCAGGCGATAATTCAACAACTGCATTTCCTGTTTTAACGGATAATAGAGATTGTCCATATGGCATATTTTCAACATTAACCCACTCGGGTTTAACGCTTTCTTGACTTTCACTAAAGCTGGCAAAATCTGAAATTTTTGCACCTTTATTAATTAGATCAACTATACTATCAGCCTGATTTCTCATTACCTCAACATCTTCTTGTCTTTTGGGGATAAGAATTACTGCTGCCGTTTGTATAGAGTCGGGCTGCATCTCTTTTGCTGCAAGCTTTGTTAATTTATACTTATTGTCTTCTATGTATGGACCATACATTTCTCCGACTTGTAGGCTAAACATAACAGAGTCAACAAAAGTATTACTGTATTCGTTTTTACGATAGAATTTGCCGTCGTATGAACCATCAGAGTTAGCATTAACGTAGCTTTGATTGTCTTGTACCATTGCAAACTCTTCTTGAATATCTTGCAGCTCTTCAACTATTGCTTCAATATCGGTGTCAGTTGCTTCAACAGGGAAAAGTACATACTCAAGATCTATCGACAAATCCTGCTTATATTGTTCTTTATGGTCTTTATAGTAATCTTTCAACTCCTTATCTGTAACAGTTACAAGTGAGTCGTTAATAGAGGTATATGGTACAAAAACCGCTTTCAAATCTACTTTAGCTGATTTTTCAACAGATGCGTTTTTTGCTTGTAAATCAGTTACATATATTCCCTTATTGATTGCTGAAAAATATTTGTCGTTTTCGCGTTGTTGTAGCAAATATTCTTCAAATGACATCCATGCTTGACGTGAACGTCCCGTATTGTCTGCATCTAAGTTTTGAAGAAACAGGACTACACGTGAAGGATCAAAGATTCCTGTCTCCGGGTCTTGAAATATGGGAACGCTCTGAACTTCAGGATGTACATTATTACCCTTAACCATATCTAACAGCTCTTCACTTGAAACTGTCAAACCAAGTTTCTCTAATTCGTTATTCATAATCAACTTGCTAACAAGTTGGTCCCAAACTTGATCTTGAATCTGGGCGTAGGTCCTGTCGTCCAATGAGGTTTGTCCCAAATGTTGTTTCATGTTTTCAACGGCTTCATCAATTCGCTGTTGATATTCTACGTAATAAATTTTTTCGCCATTAACTTCGGCTATATCGGGCTGTCCTCTGTACGCGTTTCTGCTTGAGAAGAAGTCTCCAAGAATAAAAGCGAGTAAAGCTACTCCCACCACGGCAATCAGTAATCCCGAACGACTACGTATTTTTTCTAATGCTGGCATATTGTTAAATTAATAAAGTTATACATATTATTTGAGGGCACGAAAGTAATAAAAATGATTGATTTGTGCAAAAGAGAGAGATTTTTGTAACTTCTTTTTACAAAACTGTTAATTCGACGGTAATAATTTGTGTGCCTGAAGCCCGCACAATCTTGAATTTATAGTTTTGTATAGTAATTATTTGATTTTGTTTAGGTATATTTCTATGATGATACAAAATATATCCTGCAAGTGTTTCGTATTGATCGCTTTCTTCGAAACCTAACCTGTATTTCTCATTTAACATATCAATTTCTAATCTTCCGGATAGGAGATATTTATTATCATCAATTTTTTTATCTTCATACTGATTTGTATCATGTTCATCTTCAATTTCTCCAATTATCTCTTCAAGAACATCTTCAAGGGTAACTACTCCATCGGTTCCTCCAAACTCATCGACTACCAGTGCTATACTTTTTCTTTGCTTAATTAATTTTTTCAACAATTTATTGGCTGGCATTGTCTCGGGAACAATTAATACAGGGTGCACAATACTTTTTATGCTTTCTGGCATTGAGAACATATCGATTGTGTGAACGTATCCTATGATGTTGTCAATATTGTTCTCATACACAAGAATTCTTGAATATCCTGTTTCTGCAAATTTGCTAGTAAGGTTAGATATTGAATCAGAAATATCAATAGCAACAATTTCATTACGAGGAACTATGCACTCACGCGTGGTAATGTCGTGAAAATCAAGAACGTTACGAAACATTTTAACATTTTGCTTTGATGTGGTTGGATTGTTTGTTATTGATTGATGTTGCGTGAGCAAATCGCTTAAATCATATCTATCAAAAGCCAGCGTTGTTTCTGTAGTTGTTGATTCTCCCCTTGTTATTATTCTTAAAAAGAAATTAGAGATGTATGTAGTAATTTTTGCAATAGGATAAAATATAATGTAAAAAAACATTCCGGGAACTGCAAAAAATCTCAAAACCCTATTTGGATTTATTCGAAATAAAATTTTGGGTGTAAATTCACCTGTTATTAATATAATAATGGTGGATATAATTGTTTGAGTAAACATTATCAACCAATCTCCGGAAACAAACATTGCAATATATGGTTCTAATATTAAAGCTATAAAAATTCCATATACGACAAGGGCAATATTATTTCCAATAAGCATTGTTGAAATATATTGCGCTGGATTTTTAACAAAAACACCCATTATTGCCGATAGATATCTGTTCTTTTTTCGCTCAATCTCTATTTTAAGCTTACTTGATGATAAATAAGCTATCTCCATTCCCGAGAAGAAGGCAGAGAATGTTATTGTTATCAATACAATTATAACGTATGTGATATTCATCTTTTTTTATCGGTTGTTACAAAGGTAATAGAATAAACTTTCTATTAAAACTTGTCGTCAACTAATTTAGTTTATTTTATGTCGGGATAAATTTCCATTAATGTGTCTGTTTCAACATCATCATCTGAATTAAACTCACTTTTATTGATACTAAAATCTCCTGAAATATTGAAAATTTCCCAGTCAGTAAAATCTTGCTTGGCTCTAAAGCCCCGTCCAATAATAATAGCGTCTTTTTCGGTAACTTTTATAAATCTATCACTCTTTATCACTTCGTTTTTTTCATCCCACTCAATGTATTCTGTGTTAAACAATGTTCCTTCAATGTTCTTTGCCTCTACATCACCCATTGCTTCCCACCTATTATCATTCTCATAATATACAGCTCTATTTGCAGATAAATATGATGTCACATTCATACTGTCATCAAAGAACTCAACAACTATACCATCAGGGAATTCGGTTTTGGGTTCTTCCTGATAGCTAAATACGTTTACCGTTTGAGTTATAACTTTTAGTTTTACTTTGCCGTATTGACTATGCAACAACTCTACTTTATTTGCCGACAATCCGGGGTAATTCACAATGTCGGGAATAGTTCTGTTATCGTGGATTCCTTCAGCACAGGCATTAAACAGAAATAGGATAGCCACTAAGATAGTAGCCATCCTACTTGATTTGTTTCGATATAATAATCTATTTATCACTTTCTAAGTCGTACGCGTGTTCTCTCGTTTATCCAACCTGGAACTACATATTCTTGACCTTCGGATAAATCGTGGAAAAAAGCATTTTCTAAAGTTGGGAAATATGCTGAGTATGTGTATATTAATTTATCTGCTTCTTCCGTAACGGTTGGGTCAACTCTTTTTGCCTGTATAAATTTATCAACCGCTGCCCAATAAGCTGTATTTTGTTCAAATTCTACTTCGCTGATACTTCTATTATATTGTACATATAATCTGCCGATTAACATAATTGTTTTACCATCGTTAGGATTTATCTGAAGTGCTTTATTGGCAATGTTTCTAGTTTCTGACGGACTTTTTTCAGCTACAAAATAAATTAAAGCTAATTCTGAATAATATTGAGCTTTTGTCACATCGCTTTCTTCTAAATTAATTGCCTGTTCATAATACGATATGGTTTTATTAAACTCTTTTTTTGCCAAAAAGAACTTTCCTAAATTATATGCTGATGAAGCTGATGGTTCGAGCTCGTATAATTTTTCGGCTGCTTTTGCAAAGAGTTCAGTGTCTTCACATCCTACTGTTCTAAGAAGATTTACGATGGTATTAAGATTACCAATGTCATCAGGATTGCTTGTATACTTCCTTTCTAATACAGGGGTCAATGTTTCACAATCAGCGGCACCACTGTTAGAAAAAATCAAATTAGCGTTGTTTAGAATTTGCTGGTTAGTCTCCCGTTCTTTTTCATCTTTTGAGTGCTTAATCTTATGTTCCATTATGTCGACAGAAGTAGCAAAGTTATTAATCATCTGGTCTCTGTCGATTTCTTCTTTCAGATATCTTGATAATGAAATCTGCATAAAGGTGTTTATAGCAAAATCTGGAACGTCATTTCCATCGAGCTTTATAGCCTCGACAATAAAGTTGTATGCCTCTTCTGATCTAGTTTCGTCAAGTTCGCGCATATCTAACGCTTTTCTTGCAAGCACCTCTCCTCGTTTTCCAAAATATTGACTTCGTTGATCATAAATCAACATAATGGTATCAACATAAGCCTTTCTAAGCTCCGGATCTTGTGTTTCGTTAAAAAGTGTCTTATAAATAGTTACACCGTGTAAATACATATTGTAACTACATCGAGGGGCTTCGATAAAAATTACTCGCCAGGGAATAACGGCTTCTTTATAAGCCCTTTGTTTAATGTACTGTTGATACATTGATAAGTTTTGCAATGCTCGAATACTGTCTTCTCCTTTGCCATACTTAGAACCGTCTTCAACTCCTTTTTGTGCAAATACGGTGACATTAAATAACGTTAAAGAGATTGTTAGTACAGCTAAAATTCTTTTATAAATCATGATTTTTACATTTTAGGTTTAACACTGTTTAATTATTAATCATATTTAGGTTTATAAAACCACATTTCACTGAATCTTAGTTTTAAATTAAGTCTTATATAATGATCTTTTATCTGATCGTTTTTATTTGTTCCCATTTGTCCTAACTGCAGGTCAATATCAACATTGTAAAGACCTCGCCTTATTGGCAACCCAACACCAGCAGCTATTCCAAAGTTTAAGATTTCGGTATCAGATACCGAAATGTTGGTACTTTCTAAAAATGCTCCAAAACGATAAGTTGATCGTTTTGCATAGCTAACAGCTGAATTCCATTGTGGTATAAATGAATATCCTAAAGCCAAGCGATGTGAGTTCTTTGTGTTTTCAAAATTTGTCGACAACCAATTTGCAAAGGTATAGTCAATTGATGCTGAATATTCATTAAGAGATGTTTTACCGAGTCCAACTGTAAAAGACATTGGTTTCTCAATCTGTACAGTCTTATCGTTGTAAAATATCATTGTGTCTGAAAAAACATTGTCATCTGCTGACCAAATGTTTTCACCATTTGTAATTCCTTTTAAGTATGCCTCTTTTCCTTTTATTTTAGATTTAGGTGTAAACGACAAACCAAAATCGTATCGCTCTTGTTCTGTTTTATCCAGTCTGTAATGCAACCCGAACGACACATTAAAATCACTTATCTGTTGTTTCAACCCTTCCTGCAAATGACTTGCGGACATCAATTCCGGAAACATTAATGTGTTCGTTTCTTCAAGTTTTCCGAATAAGTATTCTGCAGATACTCCAACAGAAAAATCTTTAAAAATGTCAAAACTATTAATTAAATACAATTTGTTAATACCGCCTGAACCTATATAATATTTTTCTTCATTACCCACACCTGCAATTGTTTTACGATCAACAATCTCATAGCCACGAGAAGAGATAGGCATTAAACCGAGACTTGCCGACCAACGTTTAGACCCTCTGAAGCCAAAAGCAAAATAATTCAAGTTGCTAGAGAATGAGTTTTTTGACAATCCCGTCGCAGACAAATGAGAAAAATTTGATTTTATTCCAAACTCCATCACAAAAGACAACGTGTCAATTGAACTAATTGCTGCAGGATTGGAAATATTTAACGCATTTCTTTTATACAAAGTAACCGAAGAACCTCCCATACCACTATTTACAATATTCCCTTCATTTTCCATTAGACCAAAACCAAGTTTTGAATATGGACTTTCTGTCTGTATTTGGGATAATACTGAATGAGAAACTATTGTTGTTATAATAAGAAATATCAAATATCTATACATTGTATAAAAGTATGTGGTTTAACCCTATGAGTACTAAATTTGGTTCTACAAATATCGCTGTTTTTATTATATTGACAAAAAAATGTGCGTCTCCTCCTGTTATTATTATGTTAAGACCGCTATAAATTTCACTAAAGTGCTTTATAGTGGTTTCTATCTCATATTTTAGTCCATTAAAAACACCATTTTCTATTGCCTCTACTGTTGATTTCCCATATAATTGTTGATTATCAACAGCGCTTACTAAAGGTAGTTTCTCTGTATGTTCGTTTAAAGATAGATATCTTAATTTAAGTCCTGGAGATATATTTCCGCCCTTAAAACAGTTGTTTACAACTAAATCATAAGTAACCGCTGTTCCAATATCAATAATCAGACTAGGTTTATTGGGGAAAAGAACTGTTGCACCAACCGAACCTGCTATTCTGTCTAACCCCAAAGTCTCTGGTGTTTTATAATCAATTTTTATGGGTAATTTTGTTTTATATGACAGAACATGAAACGGTATATTTTTATCTGTCATATAATTATCTATTCCTGTTAATAATTTCCCTGAGGAAGCAATAATAGCAGCATTAGTGTGAGTACTAAACAAGTCGTCGTAACATACATCTTTGGTTTCGACTGTTTTTTTATCAATCAGCTCGCTATCTTTGAAATATCCTACTTTTGTTGTTGTGTTTCCTATATCAATTACTACATGCATCAATGAGCGGTTGTATATTTATTCAATCGTAAATTTATTATTTAACAATAAAATGCCGAAAGTAATATTAAAACAGATAATAATAACATACTAAAAACGAAAATAATTGTTGAAATTGTATAATAGTTAAAAAAAACGGTTGTTTTTATCATAAAAATATTATCTTTGGAGATCTAATTCTCTTTTACTAACTATGGAAGCATTAATAATTGAAGCCACCCCAAAAACTCCAAGAGTAATATTAGACCCGGTCGAAAATCATTTTGAGATTTCCGGTATGTCTTTACCTGAAAATGTTGTCAAAACATATGACCCCATTATCAAGTGGGTTGATGAAAATATGGGCAAAGTAAAAGGCGATCCGATCGTTTTCAAGTTCAAGTTGGATTATCTAAATTCAGCATCTGCCAAAATGATTTCGGTAATTCTTACAAAGCTTGAAGAGGATTACAAGTCCGATCTTCCTATCGAAATTGAGTGGTATTACAATGCCGACGACGATGACATTCGATCAGAGGGTGAAATTTATTCAATGCTTAAAAAAGTGCCAATTAAACTTATCGAAGTGGCAAACCCTTTCGATTAAAGTCTTTAATAAAAATTTTAACCTAGCCCTGTGATTAGCCATCATAGGGCTTTTTTAAAAAATCAGCAACAACAGAAATTAATTGATGACCTCACATTTCAATCTTTCCTCATTATTTGAAAAGTACCTGAGACATAAAAATGTTGACCCATTATTAAAAAGATTTTCCAAAACAGGTACCATTTCATTATCAGGACTGAACGAATCGGCTTTCAGTTTTTTTCTCTTCGCTCTTTTCAAAAAATCTAAATCTGATATTTTTGTCGTTGCCAACGACCGCGAAGAGGCAGCATACTTGCACAACGAAGCGCAATCAGTACTTGGCGATGAAAATTGTTGCTTACTTGTCTCTGACTTTAAACGTGCCGCTATTTATGGGCAACACGACCCGGAGTCGGCGCTCATACGTGGTGAAAGTATTAGAATAATTGTTGATACAAAAAGAGAGCCTCTTTTTATTGTAACATATCCCGAGTCACTTATTGAAACCTCTGTTTCTAGAGACGATATCGTCTCTAATACAATCTCATTGCATAAAGGTGAAAACCTGTCACCCGACTTTTTAACCGATTTACTTCTAACATATAATTTTACATATGTAGATTTCGTATATGAACCTGGTCAGTTTGCAGTTCGAGGTGGTATTGTTGACATTTTTTCATTTTCAAACATCTCCCCCTATCGCATTGATTTTATGGGTGATACGGTTGACAGTATCCGCGTTTTCGATATTGAGACCCAGACGTCTGAATATCAGGTTGATAGCATGAGCATAATTCCTAACCTGGGCATAAACAAAAACGAAGGAAACAGAGTTCCAATATCACACATATTACGCGAAAACACAGTTATTGTTTATGACGATTACAGATTTACAGAAAGTAAACTTAAATTTTTGTGGGAGACATCGATTGAAAAAGAAAATGAACTTGAAATTGATATAAAAAACATTGTTACAAATGCTGACGAGTTGCTAAAAAACTTAGAACATTTCCCAATAATCCACAATATTAGGAATATAGACTCGGATACTCCTTTTACATTTCAAGTCGAACCGCAACCGAATTTTTCAAAAAATTTTGAGCTTCTACAGCAGACCATTACTGAATACAACAAGTTTAATTACGAAATATTAATTGTATCTGAACAGCAAAAACAGATTGATAGAATTAACGCTATTTTAAATCAAATTGATAACACCTTAAGTTTTCACACAACTTTAGGCACTGTACACAAGGGCTTTATCGATCACGATTTAAAAATTTGTGTTTTTACCGATCATCAAATTTTCGACAGATACCACAAATACAGAGTTAAGCTTGGATTTACGCGTAAGGATGCCCTTACTTTAGATGATATTACCTCTTTACATCCGGGCGACTATGTTGTACATATCGACCATGGTGTGGGATATTTTGGTGGGCTTGAAAAAATTGAGGTCAACGGGAAAATTCAAGAGGTTATAAAATTGGTATACCGCGATAACGATACGTTGTATGTCAATATTCATGCGTTACATAAAATTAGCAAATACAAAGGTAAAGATGCCATTCCTCCGAAGATCCACAAATTGGGTTCTGCACTATGGCAAAACACAAAAAGCAATGCTAAAAGTAAGATAAAAGATATTGCTCGCGAGCTTATTAGCCTCTATGCCGAACGTTTGCAACAACCGGGATATTCATTTTCGGCTGACTCTTATCTAAACCAGCAACTTGAAGCGAGTTTTATTTACGAAGATACTCCAGACCAAGAGCTGGCAACCAAAGCTGTTAAAGCTGATATGGAGAGTTCGTCACCAATGGACAGATTAGTCTGCGGTGATGTTGGATTTGGTAAAACCGAAGTGGCAATAAGAGCCGCTTTTAAGGCTGCCTGCGACAACAAACAGACTGCAGTACTTGTGCCAACAACCATTTTGGCTTTTCAACATATGAAAACCTTTACCGAAAGGTTAAAAGACTTCCCGGTACGAATTGAATATGTTTCAAGAATGAGAAGCACTAAAGAGGTAAAGGCTGTTTTGCATGACTTGAAAAATGGTTTGGTCGATATTATTATAGGCACGCACAGACTAGTTTCCAATGACGTACAATTCAAAGACTTAGGACTGTTAATAATTGACGAGGAACAAAAATTCGGTGTAAAAACAAAAGAGAAACTCCGAGCCATGAAAGTTAATGTAGACACACTTACTTTAACAGCTACACCTATTCCTCGTACACTACAGTTTTCGCTTATGGGTGCCCGCGACTTGTCAATTATAAAAACTCCTCCTCCTAACCGACTTCCCATTACAACAGAGGTACACACTTTCGACACCAATATTATTATGGAGGCTATTGATTATGAAATTAATAGAGGCGGACAGGTCTTTTTTGTACATAATAGAATTCAAAACATCGTTGAAATTGAAAGAATTGTAAAGGAGATTTGCCCAAAAGCAAGAGTAGTTCACGCTCACGGACAAATGGAGGGTCGGCAATTAGAAAAAATCATGCTCGAGTTTATTGACGAGAAATATGACGTTTTGATTGCGACCACCATAATCGAGTCGGGTTTAGATATTCCGAATGCAAACACAATGATTATCAACGATGCACATAATTTTGGACTATCGGACTTGCACCAGCTGAGAGGAAGGGTTGGTCGCTCAAACAGAAAAGCGTTTTGTTATCTTTTAACTCCGCCGCTACAGCTTTTGCCAGCAGAGTCGAGAAGACGTTTACAGGCTATTGAATCTTTTTCTGAATTGGGTAGTGGGCTAAATATCGCTTTACAAGATTTGGATATACGTGGTGCGGGAAATCTGTTGGGTGGAGAACAGAGCGGTTTTATATCACAGCTTGGCTACGAAACCTACCAAACCGTTTTACAGGAAGCTGTTTTGGAACTTAAAGAGCAGGAGTTTAAAAACCTGCTTGGCAATCGTCCTAACAACGAACAAGTCTCAACTATTGAAACAACAAAAGATTGTCAAATTGATACCGATTTAGAGGTTTTATTCCCGGATAGTTATATCAGCAACATTGCAGAAAGAATTAAGCTTTACAAACAGCTAGATAATATAACAACAGATGAGGAATTGCAACAATTCTCAACAATGCTTATCGACCGATTTGGTAAAATTCCAAAAGAGACGGAAGAGTTAATAAATGTTGTGAAACTTCGCCGTAAAGCCGTTACGCTTGGATTTGAAAAGATTGTAATAAAACAGCAAAAAATGATCTGTTATTTTATTAGCGACCAAGAATCGGACTTTTTCGACAGCAAAATATTCCAAAATATGCTTTTGGTTCTGCAAAGGGAGCCAAATTTAGCTCGTTTGCAGGAACACGGCGGGAAACTTAGACTTGTTGTTGAAAAAATAAAATCGGTTTCGGCAGCAAACAAGCTGCTTGAGATGTTTTTAATCAATTAGCAATTGTCAATTAAACAGGCTGAGCTTCAGTAAACTATGAATGCTCTGTTATCTCCTCCTCAACCCTTGAACTGTAAAAAAAGCAGAGTAAAAAAGCATAAGGCATAATGCCAGCCTGCGCTTCAAGCGTGGATTCGGTTAGCAGAGATAAAAAGAGTATTATTATTACTCCAAATCGCCAGCTATAGTACTTATCAAAAGGACGTTTTTTCAGTAAGTTTACAAACAGAGCCATAAGCAAAAATAGTGGGGCGAAAACTCCTAAGGCAACATGAGAGTTTAAAAATTGATTGTGACTATTTAGATTATATTTTTCAAGTGCAAAATAACCGCTGTCAGAATATTGTTGCCTAAGCTCGTCTTTCACGTCACCTGTTCCAACTCCAAACCAAAAATTTTCTTTAATAATTTGAATCGAACTCTCCCATGTTAAAAATCTAGCCACTACGTTCCCTGATTTGTGCATATTGTATTCCTCTCTTGGCTTTTGTATTTCCATAAACATTGCATCTACTCTTCTTTTTAATGGAGAAAAGAACTGATAAACAGAAAAAGATCCTAGAACAATGGAAGCAGTTACGACTATAAATATCCACTTTTTTAGGCGCTTATATAGTTTGATAATAAACCATAAAAGCATAATAGAAAAAACAACCAATCCTGCTCTGGATAGAGATAAAACGATGAAAACAGTAATAAATAGAGCAAGTAACAAATACTCACTTCTTCTTTTTTTAATTTGTGAGTTTAATGCCTTATTAAGAAGAAAGTATACGGCTATTAATAGATAAATTGACCAATAACCACGATGCATTAAGTTTGCTAACTTTGTACCTGTAAACACTAAAAGATTAGACTCCTGAATACAAACAACAGATGAAATGCAAAAATTTATAATAATTGAAACAATAGCTCCTGCAATAAAAATATTAACAAACCATTTCCATTTGATAACTGGTTGATAGAAAAGAAAAATCAAGGGGAAAATTGCAAATGATGCTTTTATGCCTAAGTCAATATAACCAAACTCTAAGTTTTTCGTATAAATAAGCCCTATTACGTGCAAACAATAAAAAGCAAAAACCCACAATCCGGGATTTCTCCAGGTAAGTTGTTTCAGAATATTTTTCTTTTTTGAAAGCTGTTTGCGTACCAATGCTTCAAGAAAAATAATTGCAGCGACTATTCCCAGAGGCTTTGAGCTAATGGGAATAATAAAAGTCATCAGATAAATGCCAATGGGTCCATTATTTAACACTTCTTGAAATTTCTCTCTCAGGGCTCTCATACTTCTAAAAAGTTTTATCTAAAGACATGTCGCCCTTACATTCCTCACAATCAATCCTTTGCGCGTCTGGCTTGGGCTGTAATAATTCATTTCTTTTCGATGATAACGGTCCAAAGGTAACAAACAAGTGTAATTAAATCTAATTGTTATTAAAAAAAACTGTTAATTCGCAGTTTCTGGATTTATACAGTTTGGACACATACAATAGTCCTAACTTTATTATTGCTCTTTTGGGCTATCTACTTGTAACATCAGCATTAACCATTATAAAAATACATACAAATGTGTTTTCTTTAATTGTAGATTTGTTTTATTAGAAAAAAAATATTGATATTTGGCGGCAGATAGCTATTGAATACTTTAATTTATTAACACAAATACTATTTATTGATATTAAATGCTATGAACGGGAATAAACCACGCATTTTAAAAGATTACGAAAAACTTCCTGAGGATATAAAAGAGCAAATTAAACTTGCGTATCCAGAAGGCTATACACAAAACCTTGTTACATATACTGACCGTGAAGGTAAATTGGTTAGTGCTTTACCATTTGAAGCTGAGGAGTGTTACTATTTGGTTAAAATGACAAAAACCGAAGCCATGCAAATTGTTGAAGACGATGATGACTTTGATGATGATGGCATTTTGAAAGACGAGGTAAAAGAGACATACGAAGAGAAATATAGCGAGTTTGATGACGATGATGATATAGATGACTCAGAATATGATGAGCCTATAGAGTTTGACGACGAAGATGATGACGAAGATTAGCGTTATCAGCTAAATCAAATGGCACCTGCAATTAATTTTCAATCAAAACTTTATGCTCAGCAACACTATTTATGGTGTGTAGTTTAATAAAATAGAGACCGCGTGTAAGTGAAGACACATCTATAACGCTCTCATTATTAAACATTTCAGTTTTGCTTAACACTAACCTGCCAAGAGCATCGTAAAGCTCAAAACCATAGATTGGCGTNTCGCTTTTTATATTGAGCAAGTCGCTTGCTGGATTTGGATAGATAACAATTGAGGTTTGCGGAGTATCCTCAACACCTACAAATATATTTGGGAAAAAGTCTTGCCACTGGTTAGCATTTTCGTAGAGTGTTATACTACCTTCTGGCACATTTAGCACACACGCATTAGGCTCTGTGCCTTTAGGAACTCCATAAAAGACATCTCTTTTTAGTATTACTGAGCTCGGGTCTGTTACGTAAGAAGTAATAGAAGTTAAGCCAGAACAATTGTAAAAGGCAAGATTGCCTATTGATTTAATAGAGGCAGGAATGGTAATTGATTTTAAGCTACTGCAACCATAAAACACCTCATCTGCAATTGATTTAATGGATTCTGGAAAATTCACTGATACCAAGCTAGTACAATCGCTAAAAGCATAGTTCCTAATTGTAGTTACCGATTCAGGAATTGTAACATACTTTAAATTACTGCATTGGCAAAACGCCTCTATTCCAATCGCTTTAACAGTTTCAGGGATAGTAATTGAGGTTAAACTCTTACAACCTGCAAAAGCATAATCGGTAACTGTAGTTATAGATGCCTGAAAATCAACCGAAGTTAAGCCTGAAAAAGCAAAAGCACCCATACCGATTGAGGTTACAGATTTAGGAATAGTAATTGACGTTAAACTTTCACTAAGGCGAAAAGCATGATTTCCTATTGAAACAACGGATTCGGGAATATTAATCGATGTTAAATTGAAACAATGGGCAAAAGCAAATTCTTTAAGTGTAGTGACAGATTCAGGAAGTGTAATTGAGGTTAAACTAACACAATAGCCAAATGCAGCCTCATCAATTGATTTTACAGATTCAGGAATAACAACAGATGTTAAATTGTAACATTGGAAAAAGGTATAACTTCCTATAAAAGTTACCTTATCCGGAATAACAATTGACGTTAAACTTGTACAGTTACCAAAAGTATAGCTTCCTAAAAAAGTCAATGAGTCAGGGATATTAATTGATATTAAACTGCTACAATTTTTGAAAGAACAAAAACCAAATGATATTACCGATTCAGGAATAAGAATAGATGTTATACGACTACAACCATGGAAAGCATAATTTCCAATAGCTGTAACTGTAAATACTGTATTTTTATAGGTTACAGAGCTACGTATAACTACCTCTCCGTATGGTTCTTCAGAATAATCCCAGTATGATGGATAGCCACTATATTGACAGGTTACTGCTACCGTTGGAGGATCGAGGCTTGTGACGAGGTA